>LULZ01000024.1_pt1 | contig 27528 bp, 35 predicted proteins | sample 729721 | NCBI WGS metagenome assembly LULZ01 (sample SAMN03860276, study PRJNA289734) | marine metagenome | biome: seawater column; feature: ocean; material: water; isolation source: Red Sea water column Station 91 - depth 100m | place: Saudi Arabia: Red Sea | collected 2011-10-15 | depth 100 m
ACAATATTCTCACCGACTTGAACTGTGTTTTGTTCAGCTCGATAAGGTCCAGAGGTTATGACTTCACCAGGAATGACATGACGTTTACGTTCAGAACTCATTTTTGTACCTCAACATTTGCGGTACCCTTTGTAATTGCACCAAGTCTGTCTATCACGTTTGGTCTTGCGGCAGCGGGTATTTCAAGTATTGCTTTTAATGAACCATTTGGTTGCCAATCCTCTTTTTTTAAGCTTCCAGTTGATTTCAAGACAGTGTAAGATTGAGCAACAAACTGTGCAGGAACTGAAATCTCAAGGGTTAGGTTTTCAGTTTTTAATGGAATAATTGGTCTTAGTTTTTCAACAATATCTTTGATTTGCTCATCAGCATTTTTGAAAGGATCAATTGAAACACGACCGTCAGTCAATGCTTGTTCGATTCTTAAAGGAGGATGTGGAAGATGTGTTCTTGGATCAACGTATGTTTTTGAAATAAATGTTACAATTTGTTTACGTTTGTCTGCAGTCATTTTTTTTCTTTGTTCGGTTGTTAGATTGAGTTCACCTTTTTTCATCATTATTTCAGCAATTTGTGTAGCATCATCTGTTTTGAAGACTTTGAGAAGTAATTCACTTGATGCACGTTTGCCTTTTCCAGAATCAGTATAGATTTCATCAGATACAAGGATTTTTGATATCTCAGAAATTTTTCCTAATTTATAATCAAATGCAGGATCAGGCTTTACCAAAATTTCAAATTTTTCGTTTTCAAAACTGTATTTTACAACGGTTACTTTATCCATAATATATGGATCAAAGCACATTCGTATTTATCTCTGATGAAAAAAGTACTACATTTTTATTGGTACAGTCTGTTTTTTGATTAAGATTTGTCACTAGAAATTATTAACGAGAATGAGCAAAAGATATCTGTAAAGCTAAAAGGTATCCCAATTCAATATGCTAATGCATTAAGAAGAATTTGTCTTAATGGAGCTCCAATTTATGCAGTTGAAAATGTCGATATTTTAGAAAATACATCAGTTTTAGCAGATGAAGGAGTAGCTCATAGAATTGGTTTAATTCCTCTAAAAACAGATTTAGAATCATCAAAGGATGGAAATGAGACTGACAAGATAATGCTCACATTAGATTCAGGAGTTTCTGATGAAACTAGAACTGTATTGTCAGGTGATTTAAAATCACAAGATCCTAATGTTATTCCAACATCAAATGATATTCCTATAGTTACACTAGCACCAGGTCAATCATTAAAGGTTGAAGCTCATGCAAGATTAGGAATTGGAACAGAACATGCAAAATGGAACTCTGCAAATGTTGCAACATTAACAGATTCAGATAACGATAATGAGAAAATTTTAACAGTGGAAACAACCGGTGCATTAGAACCAAAACATATCATATTATCAAGTGTAGAACAACTAGCAACTAGATTATCTGAGTTTAAAACAATCATTTCAGACATAAAGTAAGACAACATATTATATTTGGGTAAAATGGCGAATTGACTTATGGCAACACAAGCTAAGATAGAAACGCTGAAAATACTCAAAAAGGCATCTAAGGATAATGATGCTCCAATTTGGGCAAAAGTAGCTGATTATGTTCAAAAATCAAGATCAAATCAGAAAATTATCAATCTTAAGAGAATTGATGAAACAACAGAGGATGGAAATGCCATAATCATTACAGGTAAAGTTTTAGGAACAGGAAATATTTCACATAAAGTATCAGTATCATCATTTTCAATTTCAAACTCTGCAGCAAAAAAAATTAAAGAATCAGGTGGAGAAATATTGAAATTTTCAGAAATGATTGAAAAGTTTCCAACAGGTAAAGGAGTGAAAATAATTGGGTAAGTGGAGTAACAAACGTTCTCAAGCTCAACAACAGCAACAACAACAAGTTGTTGATACAAGTAAACCAGTAGTAGTCGATGGAACAAACTTGATTGCAGGAAGAGTTGCATCAAATGTTGCCAAACTACTAAGAAAAGGAAATAGAGTTTCAATAGTTAATTGTGATAAGATTATGATGAGTGGAAGAAAAGCTAAAGTAATTTCAGAGTATGAAGACTTTTTGAGAATTCACAGTATCATTCATCCACAACATGGACCATTCCATCCTAGAAGACCAGATACAATTATGAAACGAATGATTAGAGGTATGCTTCCAACTGAAAAACCATCAAGAAAAACAGATTTGGCAAGATTAAGAACATACATTGGAGTTCCAAGTGAAGTTAAAGGAATAGAAAAAATTCAATTTGAAAAAGCAAAGATTACAAAAGATTCATCAAAATATACAACAATGGCAGAACTAAGCAGATATGTTGGAGGAACTAACTTTTGATTCCAAAAACTGAGATTTACTATGCATCAAGAAAAACTGCCAGTGCACACGTATACATTACTAAAAACGGTCATGGTAAAGTTAGAGTAAATAACATACCACTTGAGATGATTGAACCAGAATCAGCAAGAGAAGTGATGATGGCACCATTAGAGATTATTGGTGAAGAGAATAGAGACAAAGTTGATATTTCAATTAGAGTTAGAGGTGGAGGTTTCATGGGACAAGCATATGCATCAGCAACTGCAATGTCAAGAGCATTAGTTGGTTGGACAAAATCTAAGAAAGAACCAAAAGATCATCCATTCCCTAAATCAACCCGTCAACAATTACGAGAAAAGATTGCAGACTACGATAAATATTTGATAAGCGGAGATGCAAGAAGAAAAGAACCAAAGAAGTTTGGCGGACCTGGTGCTAGAAGAAGAAAACAGAAATCATACAGATAGTCAATTAAAAAATTCTATTTAGAAAATTGGAATTATGTTTGAATTATTTTCAAAATTTTCAATGTTCTTATTTTCTTTTAAAGTAAGATCAATATCATCTAGTCCTTCCAGTAATCTAGTTTTTCTATGAGAATCAATTTCAAAAGTTATAGATTCATTTCCAAAGGTAATTTTTTGTGAATTCAAATCCAATTCAACAGAATCTTGCACTTTTAGTAATTTTTCAACTTGAGTCACATCTAGAATTATGGGCAAAACACCATTTTTGAAGCAATTACTGAAGAAAATATCTGCAAAAGAAGGCGCAATAATTACTCTAAAGCCAAAATCTTTGAGAGCCCAAACAGCATGCTCTCTGGACGAACCACACCCAAAGTTTTCATTTGTTACCAAAATTTGAGAGTTCTGATAGACAGGATTATTCAATACAAAATCATTTTTTGGATTTCCATTTTGATCAAATCTCCAGTCATAGAAAAGAAATTTTCCAAATCCAGACTTGGTAATTAATTTGAGAAATTGTTTTGGAATAATTTGATCTGTGTCAACGTTTGCTTTATCAAATGGGGTGATTTTACTAGTAACTTTTGAAAAAGGTTCCATGTTTCAGCACCATTCCCTCACATCAACAAAATGGCCAGATATAGCAGAAGCAGCGGCCATAACAGGACTTACTAGATGTGTACGACCACCAGAACCTTGTCGTCCCTCAAAGTTTCTATTTGACGTACTAGCACAACGTTCTCCTGGTTTTAAGATGTCAGGATTCATTCCAAGACACATGCTACACCCAGATTCGCGCCATTCAAAATTTGCATCCTTGAAAATTTTATCTAATCCTAATTTTTCAGCTTCATGTTTAACCATTTGAGAACCTGGGACAACCATTGCGTTTACATTTGAATTAACTTTTTTACCTTTCACAATTTCTGCAGCATCTTTTAGATCTTCTAATCTTGCATTTGTACAGGAACCGATGAATACTCTATCAATAGGAATTTCTACGATGGGAGTTTCAGGTTCTAAGTTCATGTATGCCAAAGCTTTTTTTGCACTTTCAACTTGGATTTCATTATTTTTACCATAATCTTCAGGGGTAGGAATTGTTCCAGTTACATCAGATACCATTGCAGGATTTGTTCCCCAACTTACTTGTGGTTCAATTTTTTCTACATCAATTGTAAAACTTTTATCAAATTTTGAGTTTGGATCAGACATTAGATTTTCTTTCCATGTATCAACTAGATTATCGTAATTTTCTGGGGTGTATTCACGATTATTGATATAATCAAATGTTTTAGAATCAGGAGCAATTAGACCAGCACGAGAACCTGCCTCAATAGACATATTACATATTGTCATTCTTTGTTCCATTGACAAATCACTAATTGCATTTCCACGATATTCCAATACATGGCCTGTTCCACCATCGGTTCCAATTTTTTTAATTATGCTTAGAATAATATCCTTAGAAGTTACAGCAAAAGAATTCTTTCTTTGTCCATTAGCTAAGATTTCAAAGGTTTTTGGTTTTTCAAGCCATAGTGTTTGAGTAGCAAGAGTATGTTCAACTTCACTAGTTCCAATACCAAACGCAAAGGCACCAAATGCACCTTGAGTTGAAGTATGACTGTCACCACATACAATTGTACTTCCAGGCAATGTAATTCCTAATTGGGGTCCAATTACATGTACAATTCCTTGATTAGGATCATTAATTCCAAATAGCTTTATTCCGAAATCTTTACAGTTTTGTTCAAGTGTTTTAATTTGAGTAGACGAGGTTTCATCAACCATAGGTAAACTTCTATCAGTAGTTGGAACATTATGATCAATTGTAGCTATAGTGAGATCAGGTCGTCGAACTTTTCTGTTGTTAAGTCTCAATCCATCAAAAGCTTGAGGCGAAGTAACTTCATGTACAAGATGACGATCTATGTAAATCAAAGATGGTTCATTTTCTCTTTCAACTACAACATGAGAATTCCAAATTTTCTCAAATAATGTTTCAGTCATTTACTACAGTCACTTTTTATATTTGAAAAGACCGCCAGCAGCTATAATTTTTGCGATTATTTCTGAAAATGGTTTCATAGAATATACTTCATTTTTTGTGAGATTTTTTATTTCATTTTTTTCAATGTTGACCTCTAATTGATCAGAATTAGATATTTTCTGATAAGTTGCATCGTCAATTTCAATTGGGAGTAAAAATGCACCATCTACAGAATTACGATAGAAAATTCTTGCAAAAGAAGTAGCAATTACGGCTTTTATTCCACAAGTGGATAAAGCTATAGGTGCATGTTCTCTAGATGAACCACAACCAAAGTTTTTTCCTGCAACAATGAAATCACCTTCTTTTACTTTAGATGGAAAATCAGGATCAATTCCCTCCATTGCATGAGTTGCCAATTCATTGTAATCATGAATTTTTAGATAAGTTCCAGGTATGATTACATCAGTATCGATGTTATCTTGTTCATATTTTATTACATTGCCAATCAATTCAAGTCCCTCGGATCAGTTAGTTTTCCAGTTACTGCAGATGCTGCAGCAACCTGGGGAGATGCAAGATAAGTTTGTGATTCAACATGACCCATGCGTCCAGGGAAATTTCTATTTGTAGTACTTACACAAATTTCATCTTTTGCCAACACACCCATGTGTGCACCACAACATGCACCACATGTAGGAGGACCTACAGTTACACCTGCATCTAGAAAGATTTCTATCAAACCATCTTTAACAGCTTTTTTGTATATTGAGATTGCGGCAGGTAACACTTCAGTACGTATCTTTACTTGCCTACCTTTGAGAATTTTAGCAGCGGCTAAAAGATCTTCATACTTTGCACCAGTACACGAACCAATGTATGATTTATCCAATTCAGTAGATGACAATTCTCTTGCAACAGTGATGTTTTCAGGTGAAAATGGTTTTGCTACTGTTGGTTCTAATTCTGATGCCTCATATTCAAAAACTTTTGAGTATTCTGCATCAGAATCTCCATGAAAAACAGAAGCACTGTTTGATCCTCTCTCGTTAAGATATTGTACTGTTTTTTCATCAGCTTCAATAATTCCATTTTTTGCTCCAGCCTCAGTAGTCATATTGGTTAGAGTTAATCTACTTTCTACTGACATTTCATCAATTCCTGTTCCCCCAAACTGCATAGTATTGTATGCACCACCGTCAGTACCAATATCACCAATTATTTTCAAAATGAAATCTTTAGCCATAACATGAGGAGGTAATTTTCCATTTAGTTTGAAATAATAGGTTTCAGGAACTTTAAACCAAATTTCTCCATTCAATAATACATATGCAACATCTGTATGTCCTAGACCACAAGCAAATGCACCTAATCCACCAGTAGTATTTGTATGAGAATCACCACCAACATATACTTCTCCTGGATTTACCAATGCTTCTTCATGAGATAGAGTGTGACATATTCCATATTGACCCATTCCATATTTGAAATGTTTTTTGATATCATATTGTTTTGAAAAATTAGATAATTTTACAATATTTTCTGCAGAAATTTTTTCAGCCGAGGGAACAAAATGATCTTCTGCAATCCAGACTTTTGTAGAATCATGTAGTTTGGATGTATCAATTCCCTGTTTTTGTAATTTATCAAATACTTTCAAAACACCTGGGCCAGATACATCATGAACCATCACCTTGTCGACTTTTGCAAATACAACATCATCAGGAGATAAATTAGATTCTCCAGAAGCTCTAGCCAGTATTTTTTCAGTTATGTTCATGAACGACAATGCCATCGATTGAGATTAAAAGCTTTTCAGAACAATAATTAGAGTATACGATGGAAAATAGGTATGAAATTGACGGTAATTCCACTCACATCAAAGAAAAAGGATAGAAAATTTAGCTTTTTTGAAGAATTAAAAAAAATTTTTCATTATAATAATACAATAATGGAAAATGGAGATGTTTTAGTAATTTCAAGTAAATTTATTTCAATTTCTCAAGGGAGAGTTTTGAGAATCGATAATTCAAAAGTATGTAAAAAAGCCAAACAGATCTCCAAGAAATTTAATTCTAATGAGAAGTTCATGGAAATTGTATTTAGAGAATCAGATAAAATTTTAGGAGGAGTATCAGGATTTGTTATGTCATCAACTGATGGCATACTCGCACCAAATGCAGGTATTGACAAATCAAACTCTAAAGAAACAGAGATTATTCTTTATCCAATTGAGCCTTACAAATTTGCTGAAGAGTTGAAGAGAAAAATTTTCCTTGAATTTAATTTACATGTGGGAATAATTATTGTTGATAGTAGATTAATGCCAGCAAGAATTGGCACTACAGGAGTTACAATAGCATGTGCAGGATTAGAACCAACAAGAGATTTACGGGGTGAAAATGATTTAGATGGAGTTGCTCTAAAAGTTACGTTTCAGGCAACTGCAGATAATTTGGCATCCATAGCAAATTACAAAATGGGGGAAGGAAATGATTTGAAACCAATAGCAATTATTAGAAATTCTGGATGTAAACTTACAGATAGAAAGATTTTGTCAACAGATATGATAATACCATACGAACAATGTGTGTACATTAGAAGTTTTTCAAGTTAATCATCTAGTATTAAATATGAGATTTCGTGTAGGGGATTAAATGGAATATGTGACAAAATATCCAAAAACAGTTTCTGTTGGAAATGGAGAAGACAAAAAAATTCATGTTGACAAGATGACTGGAGTAGAAGAATTACATCTTATCGTAAAAGAGAGTGCTGAAAAGATGAGAAAAATTCTTTTTGATGAAGGATTTACCACGGTAAAATTTGAGCATAAACAACCTTTTCAAATTGGCGATGGACTGTCACTAAAATTAAAAAAACCATGGGAAATGCATGTAAGATTATTCAGTAATACAAAAGATAGTATTTCAATTCAGGGAGAAGTGGAAATCTCGAGAGATTATTTACAACATTTATTCAGTCAACGTACTGCGGTCATCTATGAAATTGAGACCATATTAAAGAGAAATGGAATAAAATATGACATACTGAATAAGAGAATCAGCAAATACGTTAACAAAGTTTTAGATGAGTACAAAATAAAATTGGTCACACCTGATATTCCAGTTTTTGCATGGAAGCCAATGTTATTCATGATTGGAACTGTGGGTGCAATGTATTTGTGGAAGTATTTACACACACTTTGAAGCTTTAATTATTAATCTGAAGAATAAGTTTCGTGTCTGAACAAATTAAGCCATTAATCATGAAACACTATGGAGTATCTCCATGGGAAATTAATGTGATTACAAGTATTTTAGATAAAAGATTTCTAACCGAAGAGGAGGAAATTGAGAATACATACGAAGAGAAATTTGTTAGTCACTTAGAGATATTATTTCCCTACTCTTTCAATGAGGAGTTTTTCAAATGGTTTGATTTTAAGGAGTGGGATAGACTGAAAGGAGTTTTCAAGGAGATGAAACGACGTCGAGGAAATGGAAAAGCGTTAAGAATTGAATTAAATTTTTCAGGTGAACCAAACATAAAATTTCTAATTGAATCAGATGAGAGCCAGTGGTTTAAGATGGAAGTTGAGAAGATAGATTTTGTTGTAGAATTACTTCCATATCATCTAGATGAAGAAAAACTGCCAATGGGAGTAAAAAGTGTGATTTACAATTTTGATCAAGATGCTGCAAGATGGAGATTAAATACAGTTTTTACAGATGAAAAGAAATTTGTAAATTCTGAAAATGGATGGAAATTAACTACTTAATCTCTTTTTCAAGTGGTTCAACCATTGAATGCAATTCCTTGTATTTTGATTCAATAAAATCTAGAGATTCATCCAATTTTTTTGATTTTCCATATTTGTAACGAATCAATTCACGATGATGCCAAAAGGTCTTGCCCTCTTCAACAGAAATAGTTGTGAAATAATCAGTTCCTTTCAGATTATCGGGTAGTTTCATTTCATATGGAAATAGAAATTCAGCGATAAACCATTCATCACCATCAGGATAATCATTTCCAGTATCAACGTCAAAAAAGATGTGTAATAGATTGGATTGCATTAATCCATCAGTAGTGATTTCAGGATGTTTAACATTTGACTTTTTAAAATCAAGTTTTGTTAATTCAGGAATAAAAAATTCATTGATTATAGATTTTCGAAATATTCTATTTACATCAGATATATTCAATAGTAGTAAAAAAGAAAAAACTATCTAATAATCATTTGTCATTAACTAGACTTTGTACATATCAAGTATTTGACTGATATTGGTAATCGGAGCATTATTTTTTGAAATTTTTTGTAATGCTGAGGGATTTTCAACATAATTTGGAATTTTATCTGTTAATCTTCTAGTATATGGAGTGATTAGTTCGTTTTTGTAGAATATTCCAGTTGGTATTTTTGAATCCCATTCCATTGATTTTACAAGTGCTTGAGTTTTTTTCTGATTTAATTCTGTTTCATCACTAAAATGAACAACAGGATCATAGTCAGTATCTTCTAATTTGTAAATCCGTGGCATTGGTTTTTTTGTATCTTCATCAATTCTATCTTCACCACCAAACCAATCTCTAGTGTTTATATCATTGTAGGTTGGACAAGGTTGTAAAACATCGAGAAATGCTAGACCCTTGTGTTTTACTGCAGCAATAATTAGATCTTTTAGTTGACGAATATCATATGAATAACCTCTAGCAGCAAAAGTAAAACCACTAGCAATTGCTAAACCAATTGGATTGACATTATAATTCGTGTTAGGAGTTGGTAAGGATTTGGTTTTTTCACCTAGTTTCAGTGTAGGAGATGCTTGACCTTTTGTTAATCCATAAACTGCATTATCAAAAATAATGTAAGTCATGTCAACGTTACGTCTACCAGCAGCAACAAAATGACCAGCACCAATACCTAGTCCATCACCATCACCACCTACGGCAATAATCTCAAGATTTGGATTTGCAATCTTAGCACCTTGTGCAAAAGTAAGAACACGACCGTGAAGAGTATGAACACCAAAAACATTAATGAAATGTGATGTTTTACCAGAGCAGCCAATTCCCGAGAATATTGCAGATTGGTGTCTAGGAATTTCCATTTCTGCAAGAGCCATTTGAATTGCATTTACAATTCCAAAGTCTCCACATCCAGGACACCAGTCATTGTGCACATCAGTTTTGAAATCACCCACCTTAAGCGCCATATGTTAAAACCTCTCTTTTTTCGGCATCATTGTTTACAACTTTTTTTATTGATTCATATAATTCGGTACAAGTCATTGGTCTTCCTGTGAATTTTAGAATATAATAATCAGGATCCATCTCTAGATTTTGTCGAATTAAAGAACCTAATTGACCAGTGTAGTTTGCTTCAACATCAATTATCGTTTTCACATCGGATAGATATTTTTTTAATAAATTCTTAGGAAATGGGTTTAAGAGTTTTATTTCAATAAAACCAATTTTGATTCCATCATTTTGGAGCATTTTAATAGCATCTATGATAGGACCTTGTGCAGACCCCCATGAGACAATACAAATTTCACCATCAGAATGTTTGATAATTTGTTCATCTTCAGGGATATTTTCTAAGATATGATCTAAACGTGATTGTCGTTTGTCCATCATTTGAACACGCACAACAGGATCCTCTGTGATGTGACCATGAATATCACTTTCGTCACCAGTATTCCAAAATATTCCATTTTCTAATCCTAATTTTGAACGAGGTGATATTCCATCAGAGGTGTGTTCAAACCTATTATAATTTTCAGATTTAATTTCATCTAGTAGTTTTCCTCGATTAATTGTTATTTTAGATTCATCAAATTTTTTACAAGTTGAAACAGAACTTGCGATAAATTTGTCTAAAAGATGAATAACAGGAACTTGGTATACATCAGCATAGTTGAAAACTCGTGCGGTGTCGTAAAAACTGTCAGAAACATTACCAGAAGCATATACAATTCGTGGGAATTCACCATGACCAGCATTTATTGCAAATAACATATCATCTTGTCCGTGACGTGTAGGAAGTCCAGTTGAAGGACCGCTTCTCTGGTACAGTGTGATTACTAAAGGAATTTCGTTTATTCCTGCCCAGCTTAATGATTCAGCCATTAATGAAAATCCAGGACCAGAAGTACACGTAGATGAACGTGTACCAGTGAGAGATGAACCTATAGCCATTCCTATTGCAGATATTTCATCCTCAGTTTGTACTACAAGTGTAGAACCAGGACGATCTTCATTGATTTGAAGTATTTCATTTCTTTCTAAGAAATCACTTTCATCAGTTGCAGGGGTAATTGGATAATATGATTGAAATCTACAACCAGCTATAATTTTTCCGATTGATGTTCCATAATGGCCTTGGACAAGCATAGTTTCTTCAGTAATTGATTTCGATGGGAAATTAAATTGAGAATTTTCAAATTTGGCAGAAGCAAAGTTGTAAGCAAAATTTGCTGCAGACACATTGAGTTCAGCTATAGATTTTTTCTTTGAGAAAATAGAATTTATCGATTCGGTTAATTTTTCAGAAGGGATTTGTAACATTCCCAAAGATAATGAAACACCAAGTACGTTAAACATCCTAGTCATGTTCTTAATTCGGGAATTTTCCAGTTTTTCAGAAAGTTCAGTAAGTAGAGATTTGAAAGAAACTGAATGAACGCTAACACCATTTTCTGATGCTAACTCCAATATACCAGATACAGTATCAAGTTTATTTTTTGAATTAAGTAGAGATTGTAATCTTTGTTTAAAATCATGCTCAAATGTTATGACATCTGAGACTTTCATGTTTTCTAAAGTTGAATCATATATGATAATTCCATTTTCCAGTACATCATCTGCATGTCTAAAAATTGTTTCAGCATCAAATGCAATCAGCATGTTGGTTCCTTTTATGCTAGAATTAATTTTTTCATCAGATATTCGTACAGCAAAATAACTATGTTCACCTTTGATATTTGAATAATATTCACGTTTTCCAAATATTTGATAACCCATTTTTGAATATACTTGAGAAAAAATGTTTGCCGCAGTTTCAACACCGCTACCTTGTGGTCCACCAATCATCCATGTAAAATCAACAGTCATTTTTATCCTCCAGTTGCTGCATCAAATAATGCACATTCACATTTGTCTCGTTCGCCACAATAAGGGCAAACACAAATACATCGTTCTATCGGTTTTTCACACTCAGAACAATTGAATAAATCATCTGATGAAGACAATGATTTTGTTATGATTAAATATTATAAATGGTTTGACCATACATTCGATGAAAAAACATTTCAACGTATTAGTTACAAGACGCTTACATAGATCAGCATTAGAAGAGTTAAGTAAGAAATGTAATGTGATGTTACATTCAGGAAAGATTCCAATTCCCAAAAAAATTCTTATTAATAAAATCAAAAATTCAGATGGTTTGATTTGTCATCCATATGATATAATAGATAAAGAAGTGATTCAAGCTGCAAAAAATCTCAGAATAATTAGTACGTTTAGTGTAGGATTTGATCATATAGACATAGATTTTGCAAGATCACAAGGCATTAAGATTGGATATACACCAGAAGTCCTAACTAATGCAACAGCAGAACTAACAATTGCATTAATTTTAGATGTGATGAGAAGAGTTACTGAAGGAGATAGGCTAATCCGAGAGAAAAGATGGAAGCAAGTCTTTGGCGCTAATGATTACACGGGTGTTGAGGTTTCTGGAAAAACTATAGGGATTTTAGGTATGGGAAGAATTGGAAAAGAGGTAGCAAAAAAGGCAAATGGATTAGGAATGAAAGTAGTTTATCATAGTAGACGACCAATATCAAAAAATTTAGAAAAAAGATTGAATGTGAAATATCTTTCAGAAAATAAGCTCTTTGAAAACAGTGATGTGGTTTCACTACATATTCCATATAGTAAAGATACCCATCATAAGATTGATTCAAAAATTTTTAAAAAAATGAAAGATACTTCATTTTTAATAAACACAGCAAGAGGAAAGATTGTAAATGAAAAACACCTGATTACAGCATTAAAGAAAAAACAAATTCAGGGTGCAGGAATAGATGTTTATGAATTAGAACCTATTGAAACCAAGAGTCAATTGTTAAAATTAGAAAACGTTGTACTGTCACCTCACATAGGAAGCTCGACTGAAGAAACAAGATCCAAGATGTCAGACATAACTGTGAAAAACTTGATTTCGGGTTTAGAAGGAAAAAAATTACTTTATTCTGTTTAATCTATTTGGATAAGTGCATCAGGGTCACCTTTTATACAATCTGTTCCTACCGCTTTTAGTTTTTGAAATTCAAGTGTACCTTCAGGAATTTTTCCAATTTTTTGTAATTCACCAATTTTCACAGATACAACATTTTTGTGTTTTTCACATGTAAGTCCAACCATGTAAGAATCAGAATTATGCACAATTTCTACAACAAATTCAGGTGGATTTACACAATCGCGACCATTATGTTTTACAGAACATCTATCAGGGAACATGATATTTCCTTTATTGAGGAATATTAAATCTGTTCTATTATAGAATCAAAATTCCACAGTGTGTTTTTTTGAGAAATTGAATTTTTGAGAATTCCTTTATTTTGTAATTTTTTTATTACTAAAGCAGAAAATGCAGGAGAGCCAGTTGCTCCAGGAGAATTATAATTTACAATGTGAAATGAATTATGACCTTCGCGTTCTATAACATCAGGTACAAAATTACCATCAGGTGAGATTACAGGAGTTCGTATTCCAGAAGTTCCTTTTTTTGTAAAATAACTAGATTGTAATTTTGGAATAAAATTCATTACACGTTCTACCATTGCATCTTTTGAAAGAGAGCTTCTAAATTCATGAGTTATGAGAGATAGAAATTCAGGGTTGAGAAATAATTTTTTGGCACCACCAGTAAGAATGTCGCCTAATTTTGATATTGTTGATGGGATATCAGTTACAAATCCATCATATGTTTCAGGTGTTGGAACAGGTACCGCATTAGGACCAATCTCAGAAGTTCCGTTTGCACGTTTAATCCAATGAGGGTCTAAAAATGGAAATTCAGGATGTCGTGCTACAGAATAGATGTTAGTATTTACAAGATTAGCATAAGCAGAATCAGCAATCCAGTATTCTCCTCGAAAATGTAGATCAGAAAAAGTTTCCAATAACCCAAACTGTTTTGCAATATCTAGTGAATTTCCTCCAGAACAATTAATTAGATAATTACATTTTATAGAAGAATTATCTTGGAAATTTATTTGAATGTCATCATTATTATCAAATGATAGTATATTTTTTTCAAAAATAAATTCAGTTGAATTTTGAATTGATATTTTTTTGACTTCTTGTGTCAGTCTCGTATAATCAGTTGATATATCACTTTTACAAAATAATCCAGAGTGACATACAACATTTTTTTCTTTTTGTTTAACTTCATTGGAATCCAATAATGTGAGATTGTTTTCAGAAACACCATTTTGTATGCCCCATTTTTTGTATTTTTCTAGTGTTTTGTGTTGTTTTTCATCCAATGCAATTTCAATTGTTCCAACTTCATTCCAAGGAGTATGTGTTTTGTTTGCAAGTTTTTTCCATAATTCATTTGACAAATAAGCAGATTTTGCAAAAATTTTTTTCTTTACAGGATCAAGATAGAAGGGAGTGTGAACCACGCCTGTATTTCTTCCACTAGTATGTTTTGCAACATCAGATTCTTTATCAATCACACATACGTTCAGGTCATATAGATTTGAAATCCAATATGAGATGCTAGTCCCTAATACACCTCCACCAACAATTGCAATATCAAAATTTTTCAATATGATCAAACATACGTGGTTTAATTTTAAATTAAATATGGCGCCGAGAGAGAGATTTGAACTCTCGATCCCTTGCGAGAACGCGCTTTATGGTTTTTAGATTTCCAGGCGCGCGCCCTACCAGGCTAGGCGACCTCGGCATTAGCTTTCGCTAAATAATAATTTGATAGTGATTATAAAAATGCATTAGATGGTTTACTTGAAAACGTGAATTATAACAATTTTTTCAATTATACTTCCATCAAGTGTAATAGCTTTGGATGTAATTTTGTATGTGCCTTCTAAGATATGCTCACCATTATTTTTCATTTGATCCCAAACAAAAGATACCTCATCATGAGAATCAAGTTTAGAGATTACTTGTGCGGATGCAGGTGAGAAAATGGGAATACTATCCAACTGTTTTATGACTAAACCATATGATGCGTCAGGAAATTTTAGTTCATCTGTACCTGAATTGACGATTTTAATAGATATTGGTTCACCTAGTTTAAAATTAATTTTTTCAGTAACAATAGACAATGATGTTCCATTAACATAGACCAGTTGTTCTTCTACACCATATTCATATAAGAAAATACCAAATATTGGACCAGCTACAACACCTAAAACTATTGCAAAGATTAAGCTCCTTGGAAACAAATTACTCTTTTTGCGTAGGACTAGTACGCCAATTTTTTGGGTATGTGTTTGGTTTCATGATTATACGTTTTGTTTGAAAAGCATAACCTTTTGTTTGATCTTTAATCTCATTTTCAGATAAAAGAGATTCAGCTAGAGCTACAATTTCACCTTTCTGCGAATAAATTCCTACAAGATCACCTTTTTCCAAGTATGGGGATATTTCTAAAATTCCAGGAATTGCCAACTGTGCACCATGACACATAGAATCAATTGCAGAGTCACGAATAATTACAGATTTTATTTCACTAAGAGTTTCTTCAACAGGCCTAATTATTTTAATAAGTTTAGTATCATCATTGTTTTCTTTCCACGTAGCATATGCATCAGCCAATTCATGCATGGTTACCAAATTGTCTTCACTGAATTGATGAACACGTGAACGACGTAATTCTATCATTGACCCACCAGGTCCCAATAATTCACCCATATCATAGTAGAGTTTTCGGATGTATGTGCCTGCCTCACATAGAACTCTCAATAACACTAATCGTTCTTTTTGTTCTAACAACTCTAGTTCATAAATCGTTCTTGTTCGTGTTTGTCTAACTACTGCAGAACGTTGTGGAGGTTTTTGAAATATTTCACCACGGAATAGATCAAGTATTTTTTCAAGTTTTTCCTTTGAGGGTAATGAATGAAGTCTACCTAATGCATGGTATTCTTTTGGACCTAACAGTAAAACACCAAGAGCTTTTGTTCCCTCACCTAAACCAAGAGGTAAGACTCCTGATACTTGTGGATCAAGAGTTCCACTATGACCAGCTTTTGGGATTTCCAAAATTCTTTTTGCCCAAGCAACTACTTCATGACTTGTAGGACCAGGAGGTTTGTCTATTAACACCAAACCATATTCTAAGAGCTGTTCAATTGTTCTTTTATCATAATATGTGCCGTTTTCAGGGTTAGTAACATCCTCATCAATTTTTACAAGATTTTGAAGTTGTTTTAAGGTCAAAGTAGTTCTCTCACATATGATTTTGTAATTTCAAGTACCTGTTCTGCATTTTTGCCATCAGTTTCTATAATTTTATCAAAAACTGAGAGATCATCACCAAATTCAAAATTATAGAGATTTTTGTAGATTAATTTATTCTCATTAAATCGTTTAGTAACTACTGCCAATGCAGAGGAGTTATCCATGTTATCACGATTTTGCATTCGCTTTGCACTGTTCTCAACACTTCCACTAAGCCATAGTTTAATTCCACTGTCAATAAGCCATGGTAGTGTGTAACTTGTGATGACAACATTACCATTTTCAAATAATTGTATTAATTTTTCATCAACTTTTTTATCAAATTCTGAATTTTCTTTTCTTTGATTAAGAAATTTCATTCCATCATCAGTATCCCACCAGTCATCACCACTAGATGAAAATCCTTGTTCACTAGCAAGTTCTTTTAAGATATCACCACCACTAAGATAGTTTAGATTGAATTCTTTTGCTAATCCTTTTGCCACAGTTGTTTTTCCAATAGCAGGTGGACCAGACACTACAATGGATTTTGACAATTATCCTAAATCCATTTGTGTTTTGGTTAGTTTCATGATGAGACCACTAAATGCAATTGATGCTAAGAAGTACCAGGCCCACAAGTATAATGCATTTTCATCTTGACAGTATGCGCCTTCTTCAACTTTAACAGCAGTACATGTTAGTTCAAACCAATCACCAGGAATTACATTAAGAGGAATTGGAGATAGAGCAACGGTGTAAGAAAACAATTGTGGTAGCACAAAATAGAAAATCAACATTAAAGGAATAATTGTAATCATCATTGGTCGAATGTTCATCTGCATCATTTCCATGTTCATTTTATTCATGTATGCAGATTTTTTGTTTGCAGCTGCAATTCTTGCTTGATCTTTTGATCTGAATGCAGCCATTCTCTCTTTCTGCCAGGCTCTAACCTCTTTTGTAATTCTTCTTTGTTTTACTTGATCAACCATTTTTTTTCTAATTGAGGAGTTGATCAAATTCAATGCAATTCCAAATCCAGCAACTGCCAACATTGATAAGATTACGCCTTTAATCATTGGATCATCACTTCCTAGGGGACCTTCTCTCATTCCAAAGAAGTCCATTTGGAGGAATACTGCATCAATGAAGTTTAGTATAAAATTGAATTCCATTTAAACACCTATTGCCTCTATGACGTTTTGGGCTGCCTCATCAATTTTTCCCTCATTGTTCAATATTACTTTCATTGGGGACCCTGATAAAACTGAACAGCTTGATAGCATAGCATCTTGAACTGCAAGTTCCTTTTTTATTGCTTCTATTGAGATTTTATCACGATTTCGGGTGTCATCTTTCATTCGACGGTTGTAGATCTCTTCAGGTCGTGCGGATATTGCAATAAGATGAGTTGGTTCAAGAACTTGAATTACATGATTGGGAAGACCAGGGTAGAATCCTTCTTGTGTGGATATGAATGCATGAGTATCAATAAAAATAACATCATCTGTTAATTCAGATATTTTTTTGGCTGCTTGTTTTTGTAATTCTTTTTGTTGTGATACTGGCAAGTGTCTAAGATTATCCCTATCGGAGATATTATTATTTTCAGCCTCATTCATCATTACAGTTCCATAACTATGAACACTTGCACGTTGTTTGTCACCGTTAAGTAATTCGACAATACGTGTAACTAGAGAAGTTTTTCCAACTCCAGGAATTCCAACTATTACAACTTTTTTACGATCTACCAAGTAAAGCACCCAACCGTGGCATGACAACTTCCACCTGTTCTTTTACTAATTGGTTATAGTAATTAATTAGAATATCTACAGAAAGTAAAATTCCAATTCCGGTACCAAATACTCCTAATACATCTGAAACTCCTGCAATCAATCCAAGAATTGCAGAACCGATAATTGTAACTGATGGAATGTATCTGTTAAGTAATGTTTCAATTGGTTTGTTTGAACGTCTAAATCCTGGTACTTGTACATCAGCATCTAAGAGATTCTGAGCAGCTTTCTTTGGAGAAAGACCTCCCAATTCGACCCATAGTCTTCCAAATACAATTACAATTGCAACCATGAATATTACATAACCAACTGCTCTAAGAGGATCTTGTGCGACAATTTCCAATCCACGAGGAGGAGTAACATAGTAAATAATACCACCAATAGGTGATGACGGAGCAGTAGGATCGAATTGTACTAGAAAATTCATAAATGCATTATTGTTACGCGGGTTAAACTGTGACCAAAACATCTGCCCAATAAATACAAAGTTTGCAGTAAGTGCAGATGCCAAGATTACTGGAATGTTAGAAACATACATCATCTTAATTGGATATGTAGCTGCAAAGCCTCTATACTTTGTAGATACTATAGGAATTTCAACCTTCATTCCTTGCGTGTAAACAAGAATAGCTAGGATTCCTGCAGTTAAGAACAAGCCAAATAGACTCGGCAGCTGGTTTGACCGGAACAACGCGTCTGCGACATCACCATAAGCCGCCATTTGACCAATGAACGGAAATACGCCGATAGCCCCACCATCACCTGCAGGCATTGGACTGAAAAGACTCCAAAGAATTTGTTGCGCTACACCAGCCATGATAAATATACTAATTCCACTACCAAGACCCCATCCTTTCTGAATAGTTTCATCTAAGAACATTACAATAACAGACGCACCCATCATCTGCCCTATCATAATATACATCACATGCGGCTCAGAAATTCCAGGCCCGTATACAGCAATTACATACACAATTGACTCAGCTACAATAACAACATACGTTACAAGTTTTGTTGCAGTCTGAAATACACCACGCTCAGCAGGATTCTTGAAATCAAATTTTAGTATATCAGAACCACGAAGTAATTGCATTAACAATCCACCAGTTACAATTGGTCCAATTCCTAATTCAACAAGAGAACCTTGTGCAGATGCAAAAATAACTCTTGCAAAGGCTAAGAAATCAAATTCAGGGGCAGTTGCACCAAACAAAGGAGTTTGACCCATTACAAGATAGATTACTAAACAACCAGAAGTCCAGAGAATTTTTGCTTGTAGAGGAATTTTCTTTTTTGGTTTTGGAACTTGTGGAACATAAGGTTCAGCCTTAGCTACAATTTTTCGTATAGTTTCAGTTAGTGTTCCTTCAGCCATCGTTGTTTTCTACATCTTCAGTTTTTTCTTCAGTTTTTTCCTCAGTCTTTTGGACAGGAAGAATGACTTCGCCGCCTGCTTGTTTTACTTTTTCAATTGCAGATGGAGTAGCCTGTTTTACTTTGATTGTATATGCAGTGTTTATTTGACCACCACCAAGCAATTTTTCAATTTTTAGTGATTCAAGGTCTAGAGTATTTTTTGAGTTTTCTGATTTTCCAGATTTAGAGAATAGATCATTCAGATCTCTGACATTTATCCAAACTTTCGTAATACTTGGATGTGGAGAATGTGTTCCTTCATGACCAAAATGATCTTGGTCTTCTTTGATAACAGTACTTGCAAGATGTTTGAGATGTCCAGAACGACCTAAACCACCTTTGTGACCAAATGAACGGTGTTGTCCTACTTGACCCCAACCCATATGTCGTCCGCCTCTTAGTTTTCTAGTTTTTCTTAATCGAGTTGCCATTTTACATCATCCTCTTTACAATAACTAAAAGTTCTTTGTTATGACCCAAAACACCTTTTTGACCATAAAGTCTCTTAGTACTTCTTTTGAATCCATGTACTGGAGGATTCAATGCAAACCAAGGTTTTAGAGGTTTTAATTTTGAAAGGGAGGTTTTGCCTTCAGCCAATGAGGTGGCTAATTCATCAATAGTTTTGAATCCTAATGCAGTAATATCTTCAGTAGTGATTTTCTTATAACCAGATTTTCGGGCTTTTTTATCTAATAATTCCTTTGCAGTTTCTACATCTAGTTCTTGCCATGCAACATAATGTTGAATTTTTCGTAACATTCCAATTGTATTGTCTTTTTCAGGAATGATTACAGCTCTGTGTTTTTTTTCTAACTTTAACAAGTTCATAGTTGTTGTTGCCCAATATGGGACATCAGCTGTTCCACTAATTCTAACAACAAGATATGCTTTTGACATGATAATCATCCCTGACTGAATGTCTGTCTTAGACATTCAAGTAATGCTTTTGATGTTGAGTTCATTGTTGCAGTAGAACCATTAGTATGAGTCCATGCATCTTTGACACCTGCTAATTTTAGTAAATTACGAATTTTTCCACCAGCAACAAGTCCTAAACCTCTTGGGCCAGGTAAAATTTCAATCGTTACACTTCCACCTTTACCTTTAACAGTGAATGGTACAGAATGTTTTTCTTCACATCTACATTCCCAACTTCCACATCCAAGTTTAATTGGACTTACATTTAGAAATGCAGCGTTGTTTGCCTTTTCGATTGCAATTCTCATTTGTTTTGATTTACCAAGACCAATACCAAGCCAACCGTTTTGATTTCCTGCTGCAACAAGAGCTTTGAATCTAGTTGACTGACCGTTAGGTGTCATCTTTTGAATTAAACCAACATCAATTACTTCAGTTTTTAGATCAGGTAATAATTTTTTAATAATTCCTGCTTCTTGAATACGTAAACCTTTTTCATAAATTTCTTCCATGGTTGTAATTTCACCAGATGCAACTTTTTTTCCCAGAATAGTTTTTGGAACCCAAACTTCTTCAACAGGTTCACGTCTTGGTCTTCGTGGTCTGTCACCTTGTTGACCAGGTCGTCCACCTCTGCCAGGAGGTCCTCCAGGTCTTCCTTGTTGCCTTTGTGGAGCTGTTTGACTCATTATGCTTTAACCTCACTATCAATTTTTGATTTAACAGTTTGAACATCATTTTTGACTTTAAGGTGTTCACCGTTTATTCTTTCATCAACTGGAAATGCTTCTTCATCAGCTGGAACATTAACGCCTGCATCAATTACACCTTTCAATGCTGCAGCCATACGGTCTGTGTATCTTCTAGTTCCACTATACAATATTGCATCAGTAACACCTTTTGAAAGTGCTTTTTTGCCTGCCATGTAACCTGTCAGATATGATGCCGGAATATTTTTTCTTGAACCTTTCCAGCCATCTTTAATTAGAAATCTTGAATGAGCAGATGCCAAAACTTTGTCTCCAGCAATCTCTGGTTTGACAATTTGGACTTGAGTATTTTCATTTGTAACATTAACAGTAATGAAATCACGCTTTCCCATCAGCATAATTTTTCGTTTCCGATAGTTAGTTTTCTCACTACGTATTCTTTGTAATATCTTCGAATATGCCATCTATAGAGGAAAAACTTGAGATTGGTATTATAAACCTTAGACGCCTAGAAGGTGAACTAACAATGCTTTTTGGACATGTAAACGATTTTCAGCTTCATCCCAAACTACAGACTTTGGACCATCTATAACATCAGCGGTTACTTCCTGATCACGTTTTGCAGGAAGACAATGCATGAAGATTACATCTTTTTTTGCCTTGTTCATCAATGATTGGTTTACTTGGAACTTTGGCAGAAATTTTTTGATGCGATCAGAGTTTGTATTATGAATGGAAACAAAAGTATCAGTCATGATGACATCAGCATCTTGAACCGCAGTTTCAGGTTCATCTGAAACTTCTAAGATTTCAGCTTCTTTTCCAATCTTCATTACATCAAAATCAGGTTCATATCCATTTGGTACTGCAATAGCAAGTTTGATTTTCAACTTTGCACAGCCCAAAATCAAAGAGTTACAAACATTGTTTCCATCACCTATCCAAGCAACTTTTACCTTCTTTAGATTTTTTTTATGTTCTTTGATTGTCATTAAATCTGCAAGTATTTGACATGGGTGAAAAGAATCAGAAAGGCCGTTAATGACAGGTATTGAAGCATATCTTGCTAACGTTTCTAATGATTTGTGATCATATACACGTGCCATAATCACATTAACATAACGAGATAATACTTTTGCAGTGTCTTCAATTGATTCTCCACGAGATAATTGTAGATCGTTTGGAGACAAGGTAAGTGCGTGACCGCCTAACTGAAACATTCCTGTTTCAAAGCTTACACGTGTTCGTGTAGAAGGTTTTTCAAATATCATTGCAAGTGTTTTATTTTGTAAAAGCGGTTTTTCTTTGTCTTTTTTTTGTTGTTTTTTCAAATCAATTGCAAGATCAATAATATGATTAATCTCTTTAGAATCAAGCTCATCAAGAGTTAAGATATTCACATTATGTGGTTTTTTGTTCATAGATTATAGAATAGAATATGTTTCTTATAGTTTTGGAAGTTATGGTTTTGGTCTTCCGTCTTGTATCCATTTCTTAATTTTGGTAGCTAATTTTTTTGCCTCATCATCAGTTTCTGGTGGAGGTACATCATACATATCAGCATAATCATTGATGTCATCAGTTTCAATACCATCGAAAGGATCATCACTATCTCCACTTTCAGGTTCTGGTTCAGGTTCGGGTTCAGGTTCAGGTTCTGGTTCTGGTTCTGGTTGTTGTGGTTCTGGTTCTGGTTCTGGTTGTTGTGGTTCTGGTTCTTATCAAATTTTACAATATCATCATATTCTTGTCCTACTCCAACATAGATAATCGGAGAAGATGTTACTTTAACAATAGATAATGCTGCACCGCCTCTAGCATCAGCATCACTTTTTGTTAAAATTGAACAATCAAATTTTACATGATTATGAAATTCACGTGCTTGATTTACAGTATCATTTCCTGCTAAAGAGTCACCAACAAAGATTTTCATGTCAGGCTTTACAACTTTAGTGATTTTTTCAATTTGTTCCATTAAATTAGAGCTAGTTTGCATTCTGCCTGCAGTATCTACCAATACACAATCGACTTTGTGAGATTTTGCATACAAGACAGCGTCTTTTGCGACCGCTGCAGGGTCAGAACCATAATTTTGTGCAATGATTTTGAGATTTAGTCTATTCGTATGTTCACGTAATTGCTCAATTGCACCTGCACGATAAGTATCTGCAGCAGCAATAGCCAAAGAAAATTTTTCATTTTTTAAGAGATTTGCCACTTTTGCAAGGGAAGTTGTCTTACCAGTTCCATTAATTCCAACAAAGACTACGATAAATGGTTCATTTGAGTCCTTTTTCTGATTAATCCTGTCAATTAAATCAACATGACCAGCATTATCAAATGTCTCACTAATGTATTCAATTAAACTTTGTTTGACAAAGTTTTGTATGTTTTTCTTCTCTACTCGGGAGCCAATTATTTTTTCTTTTAGACTATCTTTGATAGAATCAATTACTTCTGTGGCTACATCAGATTCAAGTAAGTTAATTTCTAATTCAAATAATACATCTTCAATGTCTTTTTCATTAAGATCTTTTTCACTAAACCCAGTCGATACATTAGAAAATGCTTTTTTTAGATTATCAAACATATTATTGCGGTTTGTTTTGTGGAGGTTGCATAATTTGTTGCATTTGTTGTTTTCCTTGTTCTATATTTGCTGCAATTTGTTGACGTTGAGAATTAGTTTCTTGCAATGCAACTTCTAATTCTTTAATTTTTGATTCTAAATAATTTAGTGCAGAGTCATGGTCTTTTTCAATTGCAACTCCAGCACCTACATTTACTACAATTTTCTCATCAGGCATGGATTTAGTTTTGATAAAAGTGCCCATTCCAATAGGTACCAAACTTTCTGAATCCGGATTTGCTTTTAATTCTTGAATTGATTTTATTGCAGAGTTTGCATCACGGATGATATTGACTATTGAATTTTCTTTTTGAGATAATTCTGCAAACATATTTTCAAGCATTTGCATTTGTTGTAGCAATTGTTGTGCTTGTTCTTCACTCATGAATTTGAATTAGACTAACTGTATAAAAATTAGAGTTTTTAGAAATAAAAGAAAAAAGAGAAGAAAATTACTTTGCTTTTGAGAATCGGTCGTTTACCTCATCCCAGTTGATGACATTCCACCAAGCAGCTATGTAATCAGGTCTTTTGTTTTGATACTTGAGATAGTATGCATGTTCCCAAACATCTAATCCTAAAAGAGGGACTAAACCTTCAGTTCTTGGACTAGTTTGATTTGGCATTGCCTTGTATTCGACTTTGCCAGAGTTTGGATTGTATACAAGCCAACCCCATCCGCTTCCTTGAATTGGAGCTGTTTTGCTAGAAAATAGTTCTTTAAATTCTGCAAATGATCCAAAGGAATCATTGATGGCATCAGCGATTGCACCAGTTGGTTCACCACCACCATTTTGTTTCATACTGTTCCAAAACAGTTTATGGTTATCATAACCTCCGCCATTGAAGTTAATGGCGCCCTTAACGTCGTCAGGGACTTGATTGATGTTTGACAAGATTTCTTCAATGTCCTTTTCTTGTAATTCAGGACTAAGTTTTTCCAATGCACCATTCATCCCATCAGTATATTTTTGATGGTGTTTTGAATGATGAATTTCCATTGTTTGTGCATCAATGTGAGGCTCTAATGCATCGTATGCATAAGGCATCTCAGGAAGTGTGTATTTTCCCATAAAGTTTCAGAGTTTAGATGCAATTTATTGTTTTTCTAAAGGAATTATTACTGATTAAAAAAAATAGATACTATGAGAAACTTTTTGCTTTTTTCTTTACTATTGGGAGTGACATTCTCATTTGTTATTGTAAATTTTATAGATTTTCAAGATGATTTTCAATTATTACTAGATAATAGTGGCCCATACATTGGAGTAGAATTTCCAAAGCAATTAGGTTTTACAGGTGACGGAATAAAGATAGGAGTTATCGATACAGGCATTAATCTAAATCATCCTGATTTTTTTAGTCAAGACGATACACCGAGATTCTCCAAAGGATATGATTTTGTTGAAGGAGATGATATTCCTCAAGATACAAATGGGCACGGAACGCAAGTAGCAGGAATTATTGCTGCAAACGGTCAGCTTAAGGGTATAGCACCTAATGTAGAAATTTTTTCGTACAGAGTATCATCAGATGGCGAATCAGTTCCATCAGATTTGATTATCAAAGCAATTAATCAAGCAGTAGAAGATAAAGTCGATATCATAAACATTAGCCTTGGCGTAAACATGACACATAACAAAATAGATCAGGCAGTCAATAATGCAATTAAACAAGGAGTAGTGGTAGTTGCCGCTGCAGGAAATAGTGGACCGGATGAAAGTACTATTGGAAGTCCAGCAAGAAATCCTAATGCAATAACAGTTGGAGCCACATATAACAATCGAGATTCAAGCATGGTTTCAACACTAGAAGTAGATGGAACGCAATTCCAAGTGTTGCCAATGCTTGGAACAGACACAATATCAGATCCAATTTCTGCAGAAATTGTATTTGCCAAATATAGTAGAGAAAATGATTTTGAGGGAATTGATGTAAAAGGAAAAATTGTTCTTGCAGAACGAGGAGGAGAAAAAGCTGACGAGATTGTATTTTTCTCAGATAAGGAGATTTTTGCAACAAAAAACGGTGCCAAAGGATTAATCGTTTACAACAACCAACCTGGAATATTTTTTGGTGAATTAATTCATGAATATGTTAGTGAGGATTACTATCCTACAATACCTACAGTTTCAATGACAAGAGAAGAAGGCTTAGAATTAAGAAAAATCATAGAAACAGAATCATCAGCTACATTCAATGTGTTTAATCATCCTGACTTTATTGCAACATTTAGTTCAAGAGGACCTGTGTCTCCATTTTACATGAAACCAGACTTGGTTGCACCAGGAGTTTTTGTAAATACAACATCTCTAAAAAATTACTACAACATAACAAGTGGGACAAGTTATGCTGCCCCACATGTTGCGGGCTCAATTGCATTACTTTTAGAAAAGAATCCGGAATTCACACCTCATGAAATAAAGTCAATACTTGTAACAACTTCAGATGTAATTACAGACCAGTACAAAGATGAATTTGGATTTAACGAAGGTGGAGCAGGAAGAATTGATCTAAAAAAGGCCTTTAGTTCAGAATTAATTTTTGAACCATCAAAGTTGATGTTCAATCTATCGGAACAAAAATCCTCCGAAGAATATGAGATTATGATTAGAGGAATTAACAACATGGTAGATATTCAAAAAGTAGAGTTTTCAGAAATTGATAATATTGAATTTGATTATAGGGTTGAGAATTCATCATTATACATTACTTCAAAATTAATTGATAGTAAAACAGGTGATTTTGAGACTAGAGCATTCATTACTCAAAATGACATAATATATCAAATTCCAATCGTGATTAAAGTTAGTGAGGCATCAATAGTAATTTTAGAAAAAGAAAATGAGTTAACATTTCAAGTTAAACGTCCAATTGATTGGGAGTATGCAAAGATTACCGTAACAAATAGTAAAACGTTTGATGAACGAACCATTTCAATAACTCCAAAAAAATTTGACAGTCTAAAATTGTACGATGCAGGAAGATATTGGATTGAAGCAAATGTGAGAAACAGTTCAGGTACATTTGATGTCTTTGAGTTTTATGATATCAAAGAAGATTTGAGTGAACAAAAACCAATTGTAGAGAATTCAGTGTTACCAGAACGTGCATTAATAATTTTAGGAATAATATTTACAATTGTAATAATTGTAGGATTGAAGTTTAGGAAAAGAAATTATTGAATTTGAGGTCCTGCTTCTTTAATTTCAGGAGAAGCATCTTTGAATTTTGTAAAGTTTTCACTAAACATTTGTGCCAATTTTTTTGCTGATAAATCATAGGAGTCTTTGTCAATCCATGTATTTTTTGGGTCTAATACATCAGAAGGTACTCCCGGACATTCGGTAGGAACATCCAGATTGAATGTATCATCATGTCTGAATTTTATCAAGTCAAATTTACCAGTCAATGCAGCAGTAACCATTGCACGACTATACTTTATGCTAATTCTTTTTCCAACTGTTCATCAATAGAGAGGTCCTCTTCTTCTGAAGCAACAACATTGATTTTGTAACCAATTAATTTTGAGGCCAAGCGAACATTTTGCCCCTTGTGGCCGATTGCAAGTGAAAGTTGATTTGGAGCAACTACCACATCAATTTGTTTTTCATCTTCATCAATTTCAAGACTGTCTATTTCTGCAGGTGCAAGCGCATTACATGTATATACGTCTATGTCTTCGCTCCAGCGCACTATATCTATTTTTTCTCCATGTAAATCGTTAACAATAGTTTGTACCCTGCTACCGCGCATACCTACAC
>LULZ01000057.1_pt1 | contig 26202 bp, 36 predicted proteins | sample 729721 | NCBI WGS metagenome assembly LULZ01 (sample SAMN03860276, study PRJNA289734) | marine metagenome | biome: seawater column; feature: ocean; material: water; isolation source: Red Sea water column Station 91 - depth 100m | place: Saudi Arabia: Red Sea | collected 2011-10-15 | depth 100 m
CTTCTATACTCTGCTTTATAGATACCTCGTTTAGAGTTTCTCTTACGTTGAGGATTAACAAAGAATACTTGTATTTCTTTGCCAGTTAAATCAAAGAATTTTTCAAGGTTATATTCATATGAAGTAACTCCACAAGCATTTTGACCTGCAAGTATAGCAAACTCTACATCATCAGGAACTTCAGGAGATAAGTGAAGATCAAGAGCATCATCAATAAATCTTTTAAGATAACAAGCATCCAAATAAGTTTTACATTCAATTAAATATTTCAACAAACCGTCTTTATATACATGCCAATCTACTTGAAGTTTCTTTAACTGCTTTCCTGATCTTGTTTTCTTTGATTTCTTATAGTCATTCTTTTTAGGATCTAATTCTAATCCAACACATATTCTCTTGGTTAAATTCTCATAAACCATCCCTGAACCATATCTAGCAGCACCACCACCACTAATTGCATGTTGTGATGGAAGTGCATCAACTTCCTTATTATAGGACTCAATGACAGTTTGCATGACTAGATTTTCCATCATATATCATTACTATGACACTTTAGAGGTTCCCCCTTCTTAACCACCATCAACAGCACAACCTAACATTGCACCACCAATAATGCCACTGGGAATTGCCCACCAGCGATCCTTTCCACGACTTCCAAATCCAGCAAGTCCACCACCTAATAATGCACCCGCTACTGTTCCATCAGAACAATCATTAGTATCTACATCCTCATAGACAGTAACATGTCTGCGATATGATGGAGTACCCGAAACTCTACCTTGTCCTATATCTGGATTAGGGTCAGGGTGAACATGAGTAGGAGTATTTTCACAAGGAACCTCAAGAGTTTCCTTCCAAGATTTTACATATCCCGGATTATCCTCTGTTCCTGGTACATATTCTTCTCTGTACTCACTCTTAAAGCAGGTACGCTCATGTGACCATCCTGCTTGTGACTCACCTGCTACTGCTGGGGTACATGATGATGTAATAAGAACTGCTCCTAGCACACCACCAATTTCTTTTTGCCAGAATTTGTTCATTTTTTTAAAAAATTTCTATACTAATCAGTATAATGGCAACTATGAATCCTTGTCAAGCAACAGTGGACAGTTCTCTAATTGCCTTCATCCTTACAAAAGCACCTTCCATATCATAATATAACTTATAGTTCTCTGTAAGCACATAATGCCCAATAATACTTGATCCATCATCTCTCCATCCATAACCTTTAACCTTTTCTCCGACTCCATCTATCCTCATCTTCTTGCTTCCATGTAAGTATGAGTGGTAGCGTTCGTCGAGATTAATCATTGGTTTAGAAGTAAATGTTTGGACATCATAACATTAGTTATGTCTAGTATCTATAAATTTTATATTGTCTTTATAGTGTCGCAACACTTCTCAATATCTATGAGGAATCTTATGATAGTCATTAGGAGTATATTCATAACCATATTTATTCAAATATTCATTAAATTTATCATCAGGAACTTTACCTTCCCAATACTCCTTCTCACTATACTCCCTCTTGATTTTCTGCTTCATGCTTTTTTGCTTGTTTTTCTTGTTTAATTCGCCTTTTAACCATTTTAGCGAATTTAACATCCTCTTCAGTGTACCACCCCGGATGTTCTTTTGCCCTTCTAATGATAGTCTTTGCTGCCTTTTTGTCCTTCAATGTGTTAACTATATTGTACCCGAAAGACTATTTAGTACAGTTTCTCTTCCTCACCTAATTGTATCTTACAATCAGACCTAGGATATGCAACACAAGTAAGAACAAATCCTGCTTCTAGTTGGTCATCATCAAGGAAGGATTGTTCCTCTTGATCTACCTCACCTGAAAGAATCTTACCAGCACATGTTGAACATGCACCTGCTCTACATGAATATGGAGCATCAACACCATCCTCTTCTATTGCATCAAGGATATATTGATCATCAGGAACTTCAACTGTAGTCTCATTGCCTTCAGTGTCTATTACTGTAACTTGATAAGATGCCATGAGTAATAATCCTTACAAATACGATTTATTTATTATACTACATTAATTAACGTTTGTCATCTGTGAGGATATTGATACGTTCATCTAAGGCATAAAGAACCTTATGAAGATGCTTATTTTCAATCTCCAATTCTTCAACTCTATGTTTTAATTGCTCAACCTCATCCAATACATCATTAAATGGTGGTTGGTATTTAACGTTTTCATTCACGAAACTCATCATACTTTCCTCCTTGGTTTATAAGGTGCAAAGTTTGTATTTCCTACATGCAATTTCTTAATCTTACCCACATCTTTAACTGCTTCTGATGATTTTTGTAATTGTTCTATTGCTTTCACGAGTTCTGGAGTCTCTTCCCATTCCCAAATCTGAGTCTTTTTACCCTCTTTCTTTTCAATTGTATGTGTTTTAAGTGTCATTTGTTAATTCCTCTAACGTAACTAAACTAACAAGTTCTAATCCTTCCTCAATCATAGCATCAGAAGCACCTTCTTGTCTATCAACGATAGTAACTACACAATTTACATGATAACCTAAATCACGCAAAACTTTCGCTGCTTTAATAGCAGAACCACCTGTCGTAGTCACATCTTCCAATACAGTTATAGTAGTTCCTACAGGAGGAAGTGGTCCTTCTACTTGAGATTGAGTACCATGTCCTTTAGGTTCTTTACGAATAATTAAACCTGCACTTTTTCCAACTAAAGCAACACCACTTACCAAAGGATCAGCACCTAAAGTAAGTCCTGCAACACATTTAGTATCAATATGATCTAACATCATCTTTGATACCAATTCTAAACCACGACCTGTAAGAATAACTGGTTTACAATTAACATAATGCTCAGACTCTTGACCAGAGGATAATGTAAAGTGTCCATGCTTATATGCATACTTCTTAAGTATGTCTAATAATTCATTCTTCATGATTTGTGTTTAATTCCGTATTCAATAACAATTTTCTTAGAAGTTCTACCAGTATGATCTAATGTTGTGGATTGATACCACTCACCTTTAAGTAATTCTGCCATTATATTCTTATCCAATCCACACAAATTCTCACAATTCTCAACAGACTTGCGAACTGACTCTAATCCATCTGGATACTTCTTAATCTTAAATCCGTGCTTATCTAACTCATTACCTTCCTCATCATACTCCTTCTTATTTTGTATATCAGATTGAAATTCACTCATTCCTTCTCACCAGCATCACCTTCCCAAATATAAGCACCTTCTCCATGTCCACCACCTCCAGCACCACCTAAATGTTCAGGTCTTACAATCATATATTTCCATCTCTTATCCCCATTATCAAATTTATAAACTTCCAATACTTCTTTTAAATGTGGATAGCGACGCTCAATAGAAGTATCGGAATCACCATGCCAAACCTGATAAGGAGTCCATGTAGTCCAAACACGTTCCCACCATACCCTCTTATCATTAAAATAAAAACCCTCTCTTTCCATCTCTGTTAAAAACTGAGGAGAATCAATCTCTCCTGTTAAAGGATCATATCCTAATGTTGAATTAATAGGTTTTCTTGTTGGAAAATTACCTGTAGTATTAAAACCAGAAAACCATTTTTGCCACCAAGTCATACTTCTTCTCCATTTCTAAGTACCAGACTTAATATGTATAAAGGAATTGCTGCAAATACTCCTCCCACTAAGACATATAAAACATCTAACATAATACTATCCATCATCTTTTCTCCCACCATTCAAATAACCTTATCTCAACATACGTTAAAGCAAGTGCAACTGTGATCAATCCAGTCCACCAAACAATATAATCCATAAGATTTAATTATCTCCTGACAGTATAAAACCCTCTCAACAAAAAGTCAAGAGGGTTTATGTGAACATTGGACTAATTGTTAATCTAAAATCTCCTTACATACTACTTGACAATTGGACTGTGATTCATCATCTTCACATTCAATCAGACAAGCAAAATAGTCGTCGATTTTCTCATCTTGATCGTTAAAAGATCGTGAATCTTCTGTGTGACTATTCCATCCTGCTAGTTGATTCTGTGACATGAGACTATGCATAAAATAATGCCCTCCGGATTTAATGGACGTTCATAACAAAGGAGTTTGGGTTCATCTTGTCTCCTCCAGTTATTCTCATTCTATATCTATTTAGTCAGGAAAGCAACACAAAAGTCGTTCGGTTTTACAAAAATAAATGCCTACGTGTTTGTACTTACCCAATCTTCATACTCTTTTACCTGTTCTTCTGTCCAATCCTTCATGTAATGATGACCTAATGACCCACCTAATAAGGTAACACTAATACCATTAAATGATTTAACTTGTGTATCATTCTTTTCACCTGCTTTTTTATGTGGGTTGGGCATTGCTTTTACATATTCTACAATATCCTCTCTTATTTCCATCAACTCATTAAAGCATTTCTGATTATGAGCACAACCACGTAAAGCATGGTCTGGTTTCAATAAAGATTCCATGAACAGAGTCTTACCACGATCCCATTTATCTTTTTGGGTCTCTTCTTCAAGAATTGTACTCTGATCCTTCATAACATCCTGGTTCTGTGTTTAATTTAATGGTTTTAATAATATCTTCTTTATATTCCGATTTTGATCTACGAGCACTATCAATTAAGTCCTGTGCATCAGAACAACTGAGAGCAGTAGCAAGTAAAAGTTCAATCATTGATTCATCCCATGTTATCTATGTAGTTAAAATTAACAACAATCTTCACTTTTCCTTTAGTGCAGGTTACTCCTTCATGTTGTAGATTAGAATCAAAAATAACCATTCTATTCTCTACACACTTTACTTTACCATATCCTTTAATATGTGTCCAACCATTATTAGTATTCACGTAATAAACAGCAGTAGTCACATCACGGTAATCAATATGATAACCACCCCTTTGATGATATGTTTGCGATGGATTCAAATTTGCTTTAATCCTCAAAAGTTTTTTAACACCCAAATTCTTTAAACAATAATCAAACAAAACCATATGATGACTCTTTTGTCTAAACTCATATAAAGCATGAGTTAATTGATAATTAGGATCTCCTTTATAAAGAATACCATCATTTAGATACCAAGGAAATTCATCACCCATCATTACAGATTGAATCTGTCTGAATGAGTATGGAGGTAAAAAATTATCAATTACTTTTACATTCATTTAAAATTAGCAGAAATTATATATCTTTGTATACCAAAAGGATGACTAGGAGTAGTATGTTCTAAATTAGAAGAAAAAATCAATAGACTATTCTGTGGTGCTCTAATAAACTTTTCTTTGAATAAAGTTCCATTTGCCATAAAAAAGGGTACTTTTAAATAATAAACACATGAATAAAGACATCCATCCCATGCATGTATATGCCAATTCATCTTATTCTTTTTACCGTCAGATTGTTTTCCCCATGCATTTAGAATTTCTAAATCTTCTCCTGTAGATTTTATAGTTAATTCTAACATCCTCTCTATTAAAAAAGTAAATTGCGGATGAAGATGTAATGTAGGATGAGTTTGTTTACCAGGACAATTAGGGAACTTTACAAGAAGAGGTTGAAGATCCTTTAAACATTTTTTTCTTTCTTCTTTAGAAAAAATATCATTAACCACATCAATCATTAAATCACTTCCCAATGATCGTCACTTCCCTCAAACATCTCAAAGGTATAACGATTAGAAATTGATTCAAGCACAACTTTACCGTGCTGACGTTTAATTACCCTACATGAATGTAATCTATCCATACAATTATCAAATCTATCTCTTGCTAATGCTGACCTTGGTTTAACGCACAGAAATTCAGTTTTAGTAGCAGTTTTCATAATGAAAGATTGGAATTGGTAAGATAATAAAGATATTCACGGTATAATATTTCTTCCATTGCATTTGCATCCTTTTCCCACGGTTGATCCTCATAGTCTGTCTTAGAGTGGTCTACACCCTTCCACAGACGCTTTTTATACTTATCCTTAAGTTGACCCTTAACATGCTGACGGATGTGCCAGAGTTCATGTAAAAGGGTTTTGGTATAATTCTCTGGGGTCATACGATTGTGAATCTCCATCTCAAAATCACGAGGTCGATGATCACAATCAGCAGCCCATACCCAACCAAATACACCTTGTCTAAGCAATCCAAGATGATCAATGTTAATAATCAACTTATATCTTGGAAGGTATTCATTCACGAACCATGTAACAATTTGTTCACAGCGTCGTTTACTGTAATTGTACCCCTTTGTTTCAAGAAATAACATGCTCAATTAGCGATGTAGCAATGCGTACACCCCAATGCATAAACCATACAAAGGATGCGATGAAAAGTAATTTTTCTGATCCAGTAAGTTCCATAATCATTCACGAACCCATACATTATAAACCCCCGTCGGTTAAAACAGGGGTTTTATGTGACATTTCTTAAAGTGGTCTATTACTATTAACCTGGCAGGTTAATAGTATAAGGATGAGGACCAGCTACTCCGGGGAGAACGATATAAGTGTATCCGTTACCTGGCGTTGCTTTACCTCCACCAAGAGTACTTTGAGCACTCTCAGGATCAGTAATAGTGATACTTGGAGCATCGTCAGCAGGAACTCTTAAGATAAAAACTCCACATCCACCAGACCCTGCTGTGGCATTACTCTCATATCCCGCACCACCACCACCGGTATAATTAATACCTGGGTTATTCCCATTAGCAGGACCGCCTCCACCACCAGTTCCACCAGAACCATCATTATTCTCACCACCACCTGCTCCACCACCACCAAATAAACCTGTAGGTCCTACAGCGGGTCCAATTTGGGGTTTTTGAGGACCATAAGCAACAGGTGACCAGAGAGGATATGCAAAAGCATCAAATGGTTGAGCATTTCCACCACTTGATTCTCCGGGTCCACCTTGTCCACCACCTTGAGCAGAACCACCGCCTGCACCACCATCTTCTCCACCACATCCACCTGGATTACCATAACCAGTTAATGCATAATTACTACCATTCTGAGCAGGTTGAGCATTTGCTGGTCCGGGTGGTTGATTATCGCAGTCATTACCAGGTTCACCGTCGCCACCGCCACCGCCACCAGATCCACCTGGATTACCTTTAGTAAAAGGTGTATTACCAACTCCACCTCCAGAACCACCAGAACCACCACCTTGAGCAGTTATAGTATTAGTAGGGTTCCATGCAAATGTGGATGAACCTGCTTGTCCTTGAGGTGAAGGTGCATCTGAACCCTGACCAGTGGCAACAGTTACAGCATATGATGTACCAACTGAAGGAGTCATTAAGACAGTACCATATTTAATTTCACCGGCACCGCCGCCGCCACCGTCTCCTTGTCCTGGTGGATAGGCGCCATCTCCAGCACCACCGCCACCAATCATAATCATCGTATACGTACCGCCCGCAAAAGGATCTGCTGCGACGCCAGTAGAAGGATTCCTACCGAATCCAAACCAATTTGCTGTAAATACAGGTGCCATACTTCAATTACCTCCTAAACTCCATGTCCGCCTTGATTAAATCCAGTATTACCTGTGACATAAATCTTATAGCTATTTAGATCAGTATTAGTGCCGCCAGTGTAATGTACAAGGAAGGAAATAATATCTACATTACCTGAGACATTACCTGCTGTACCACCATCTGCTGAACAAGTTACTGTTGATGCAGCACCAATTCCTCCGCCACACCATCCTCGTGTCATAATACCTGCTACTGCAGCACCACCCGATTTCGGTATAACCCTACAAGTTATTCCAATTCCTTGTTCTGGTCTCGTGTTACCATAACCAGCAGTTCCCTTACCTTGAGTATGAACTAAAGTTACCGTCTGAACATTCTGAGCATTGGCAGGCATGTTCTTAAAGGAAACAATACCAATACCTCCTGCGTCATCATTGCTTGCAACACTAGGAGATGTATAGTTAAATACTGTTCCTTGCTCCAAGTCCATTTCTAATACTAGACTGGTCCCATCAAGATAGGTCTGTATTCCAGTCGATCCATTATTAATCGAAGTTTCATTTACTCCTTTGAGTTTAACACTATTACTAAACTCAAAACAATTACTTGTATTCTGCCAAAGAATTGTCTTATTATTATTTGCTGTTGCAGAACTTGCGTAAATCTCAATACCAGCACCAGCAGCAGTTGTATTGGTTGCAGCAGTTGTTGACGCAATACCAACCGTTTTATCAGCAACGTCAAGAGTAGTGGTATTAACAATGGTTTGAGTACCATCTACTTTTAAATTACCAACAACAGTTAATGCTCCACCAACTTGAGCATCCCCAGAGAATATTAAACTACCAGCAACCGTTTGAGATGAAGCAGCAGCAGCGGTGGTTACAATTCCTGATAAACCAGCCCCCGACCCAGTTAATCCTGTTGCTGCACCACTAAAACTAGTAGCGGTACAAACCCCAGTAACATTGATTCCACCTGCACCAGTTATGCCCATCCCTGTCGGAACTTGAGCACCGTACACTAAATTGGGAGCACTAGCACCACCTTCAGCGACTATATTATTAACTCTAAGATCAGACATGGGTTCTTAAGATTCCTTTGCTATATGTTATTTATCAAAATAGTTTCAGCACATCCATAACAAGAGTAGTTCCACTACCTACATGTAGAGTAGATGCACCACCAACAGTTATACCACCTAATCTAGTGAATAGCATTCCACCAGAAGTAGTATCTGAATTGAGGTATACTGATGTCACTCCACTCATAACAAAGTCACGGGGAGTTTTATATACTAAATTACCAAGAGTTCCTTGAGTGGAATTTACTGCAGTACCAAATCCACTAACACCAGTAAGATTAGCACCAGATCCTTCAAAACTTGTGGCAGTAATAACACCCGATGCACCACCATCCATAGTAATATTCTGACCCACCTGCAACATTGCTTGTGGATTGGTAGTTCCTATACCAACACGCTTATTAGCATTATCAACCTTCAGTACAGCACCTTGAGTACCTATACCAGAACCAAAATCAGATAATCTCGTTGCGTTACTAATTGCCATTGGTTATTCCTGTAAATTAAGTACATCAAGCATTAAATCATCACCATCAGCAATAATTAAATCCTGATCTGCATCAACACTAATCTCCTGGTAATTAGTATATGCGACATTACTAGTAGAAGTTGTAGGAACTGTTACTGTAGTATCTTCTGTAATATCTAAGGTTTTGTTAACATAATACAATGAAGCACCGGGCCCAGAAGTAGCTACTGCTGTTCCTAATCCAGTAACTCCAGTAAGTAATGATCCATCACCTTTAATCTGACCATCCTTCAAATCTAATCGAACAGTAGGATATGTACTACCAATACCAACTCTAGTATTAGTGGTATCAATTGTTAAAGTTTGCTCATTAGCTAACTTAGATAGATCTCTTGCTCTTGTCATTACTAGAAGCTTTCTAGTTATTTATCAAATTACGAGTACTAGTTTTGTGTCTACTAACAAGTTCCCATGCTGTTAATGGATTCTTTTTATACTTACTTTCATTCCACCTATATTCCAAACCATGCACTCCTTCAAATCTTGTTACAGTTGGTTGATGTCCAGGAGGTTCAGGTGGAAAATAAGTTGCTGTAGTAATTCCCATCTCCCATGAAGGATACGGTTGTTGATATACAAAGACATCTGTAGAAGCAACACCCATAGTTTCTACATTAGTCATATAAGTCATACCAATACCAGCAAAATTACCTCTAAATCCCCTTCCAGTATTACCTGCAGAATAAGAAGTTTGCTTCCATATAGAAGTAGGATCTCCACAAATACTCTGGCACAAAGCAATACCAACTGATTCAGATTCCTTTTTCCCCGTAAATAATCCTATAGGATCCCACCATGATTTTTTCTTCAAATCATCGCTACTAATAGCAATAACATCCTCAACAATATTCTTGTCATTCAATTTTGCAAAATAAGGCATTATATAAAGATATTATTTTTTTATGCTACTCTATATCTGACAATTACAATTCCAGATCCACCTGGATTACCACCTACATCAGGAGAATAGCAAGTTGGAGCACCTGCACCACCACCAGTATTGGCAGTTCCTGCTTGTCCTTGAACATTTGCTCCATCACTATTTCTAGGAGGTGCATAACCACCACCACCAGCTCCACCAGCAGCTTGCCCATCATTATCGTCGGCACCGCCGCCACCGCCGCCACCACCAAAATATCTACCAGGATCCGGTCCAGGAGTACCAGCAGCAGTACTAGTTGGTCCTAATATATTAAATCTTGCTCCAACACCACCAGTACCACCACGACTAGCGGGAGGACCTTCTTCTCCAACTTGAGCAGCACCGCCACCACCGCCGCCTCCACGACCACCACCATCATTAGTGGATGCACCACCATCACTTCCCCAATAAGAGGATGGAGGAGATTGTTGATCTAAACCAGTCGGTCCAGGAGTACCAGTTGTTTCTCCAGGTGATCCGCCCATTCTTGCAGCACCACCGGAACCACCAGTATCACCGGGACGATGATTGGGATGTGTACCACCAAAACCGCCTCCAGCAGCAAGGTATGGAGTGCCATCATGGGTTAGAGTACTCGGAAATTACCAGCCATACCACTACCACCACCGCCACCGCCAACTACCAAGTAATCAAATTCAGTATGAGTCGTTCCTACAGCCTCTACAACAAGAGATCCACTGGAGGTAAACATATGAGTTTTAAAAGTTTTTCCAGAATCAACATACTCATTGGTAGTGCCACCAGTTGCCTGAGCTCCTGCGGATGCGGCACCAGCAGAAGAAGTTGATGCTCCAAATCCAAATGCTTGTCCTAGTCGTGTAAAAATAGGTGCCATAGTTAATAAGTCTTATGCGTGTGTTCTAAAATCACCGTTAACTAATCCTAATACTTCATAGTTAGCTGCAGATGATGCAGAACCAACTGTATTTATTCCAGTAAAGTTAAAGATATCATAACCACGGATAGTTCCTGCTACTCCTGCTGTTCCAGGAACATTCCCAGACCAACGAACAGTCTTAGTAACTCCATTTAATTTCACTGCATTACATGTTCTTCCAGTTCCTGTCTGTTGAACAATAACAGAGAAAGTAAGAACCTGATTGTCAAAATTACTATCTACAGGAATACCAGTTACATTTAATGTAATATCTCCTGTTGGGTTAGTACAAAGACCAATATTTTGTCCACTAGAATTGTAGGTGATGCTTGCAGTATTTCCATCTACTCTCTTTAATTGCTCTGCCACAGCAGTGATTCTAGTATCTCCTGCTAATGTAGTTATTCCAGCAATATCTAAACCACCAGCATTAACATCAATACCACCAGCAGTAACTTTAATTCCAGTTTGAGCAGTTATAAGTCCAACCGAATCGACGTTGGTTACATCTTCATAAGTTACTGTTCCACCTATCGTAACGTTATTCCCAATAAACAAACTCTTTGCGATACCGACACCACCAGCAATCGTTAAGGCACCAGTTGTACTCGAAGTAGAATCAGTAGTATCACTAATAGCAAGAGTTCCAGTCCATCCCCCACTAAAACTACCAGCAGTTGCTACCCCTGTAATGTTGATTCCGCCCGCACCAGTTATACCGTAACCAGTGACGACTTGTGCACCATAGGTTAATTCGGGAGCTCCTGTCGCAGCTCGGTTGACAAGTTTGTCTGCGCGAATTCTTGACATTATTCTATAGTAACTTTCTAGTTATTTATACATTCTTATTTAGTGACTGATGTTCTGGGAGTTCTGGAAGTAAATCAAACGATATAACAATTCTTGGCTTTTTTGAATTATTTGGATGCACAAAATGATGAGTAAAAGAAGGAGCAATCAAAAGTGTTCCTTCCTTCACCTCTTTTGGAAATGAGAGAACAGTTGTATCAGTACTTGGATTTTGCCAAGGTGCCATAAAACAAGTAGGAGTATGAACCTTGGGATCATACTCTACATATAAAACTCCACTAAATCCCCACCCTCTATGATTATGAATAATCTGCTGATCTCCTTTGGAATATCTTACACACCAAGCATCAGTCATTGAGCACGTAACATGTGCTTCTTCACAAAATTCAGTTAATTCAGGGTTTAAAAATTGTTCAAAATATCTAACATATGATTTCTCACATGTTTGTCTATCAGTTTCAAAAGTCTGAAATTTAGTTCTTATAAATTTACTTTTATTAATACGATTAAGAAGTCCTTTTTTCTTAAACTCCCAATCCTCTACTTCATACTGATAAGAAGGAAAATCAAAAAGAGGTGCTTTCATATTATTTCCAACGAGGACCGACTGCCCAAGTAATTAAACTCTTTCGTAGACCCTTTTTAACTGATTTTGCTCTATGCTGTAACCTAGAATTAAAGAAAACAACTGTACCTCTCTCCCTAGGAATAGTATACAAAGTATTATCTACATCTCTAATCTGAGTAGAACCTCCTTCATAATCATCACCATCAGAAAGTTGAACAATACAAGATAATTTACGAATTCTTTGAGCCGAATTATTAATAAAATCTTGAACAACTGAGTTGTCATTTCTCCTACCACCTGCTTCTGGTTTATATAAACTTTGAACTCCTTCATCTTGATGCCAATCATAATGCTCATTCAATCCATACTGAGTATATTGCATAGATTCTCCATCAATTTGATCTATTTTATAATGAAAAAACTCATCATTAGCTCTCTTATAGTAGTGCCACATTAAACCGCCAAGCCAATAAGTTGTTGGAACCCATGCATTCTTTGAATTTCTTTTTTCAAGAACTTCTTTATTACCCATTAATTTTGATGTTGACATACTTCCATCAAAATTCTTAACAAGGTCAGCTTCAATAACATCCATTAAATCAGATGGTATTGTATCAAGATGGCAAAAAGATTTAGACATTGTATCTCCTATAATAAATTTATGAACGTGACATATCATCAGCACAATGAGATCGTATCCCATTAGACAAAACGTAATGGAAAAATATCTGATGATAATAATATTCTGGTGGTTTTCTCCTCAATAACCAATCCCTCTTTCTAGGTTTAGGAGTAGGCATTACATCACGCCAATGAGGACGTTCACATCCTTTATAAATCATCCCATCTCCTGGGTTAAGAATTACAGAACGTTCTTCACCAGGAATTAAAATTTGATTTTTAGTCTTATCTGTATAAGTATCCGGTGTCTTAATCCATACTGGCCAATCTACTGGAAGATTACTACTAATATGAACAGTTACAGATATCTCACATGAAGGTCTATCATTATGTTTTGATAAAGATTGTCCTGCAAAATAAAACCTATCATAATAATAAGTATTATACAATTTATTTCCCAGAATCTTCTCTAATTTCTTACGCACACCGCTATGTATTCTTTTATATTGAGGATGACTATATCTTGCGAGTGATCCCTCTACTTGTCTTTCCAGGGGAGTATGAGAAAACCGATCAATAGAACCATGATAATTTATCATTCCTCTTTCTTTAGGAACAGGATGATATAATTCTTCTGCATCCCATAGATTCTCTACCTTAAGATATCCATTTTTCTCAAACTCTAAATTATTTGTTTTACTAGTTCCTGCGCAGGATCTCTCCTGCTGCATCACCGCCATTTCAGTCATTTGTTCGGCCATCATTTACCTCCTAATTCCATTGGGGACCAACACACCATCCAACCAAAGATTTTCTAGTTCCTTTAGTTACTGGTTGTACTCTATGTAAAGTATTTGAATCATAAAGAGATATACATCCACGATTACGAGGCATAAAGTATCTCCTTCCTCCCTCATCCATGAATTGAACATTTCCTCCCTCATATTCATCATATTCTGAAAGTTGAACAGTGAAAGAAATCTTACGTGACTCTTCTTCATCATTCTCTAACGGTTTAGCATCCACATGCCAAGTCTGTCCTTCTCCTTCATTATAAACTTTATATTTTACTGAGGAATTATCAAGATGTCTAATATCATACATAAAATTCTCACGATTCGCTCTTAATAAATAATGCCAAATTAATCCACCAACCCAATTATTTTCAGGCACGGTAGAATCCTCTAATACCTCTTTCTCTATCAGTTCTACAACTTCCTCTGGAAATTGACTCTGATACCATACAGTCTGAAAAGCCATTATGCCTATAATGTATTCAAGTTTATTATATAGTAAGGTTTCTACAATGTCAATTCATGTGCTATAATAATGGAAAATATTAAAAATACAATGAAAGTATGTATTGTAGGTGGAGGATCTGCTGGATGGATGACAGCAACTACCTTTTGCAAATTACTCAATTATGATATCACTCTAGTAGAATCTCCGGATATTCCTAATTGTGGGGTAGGTGAAAGCACCTTACAATTCATTCAGAAATGGATAGATCTTGTTGGATTACGTGAATATGAACAAAAATTATTAGTTGAGAGTAATGGTACTTTAAAACATAGTATTAAATTTACCAATTTTCTAAAACAAAACTCAGGGGGTTTTCATTATCCATTCGGTACACTCAAAATTGATCCTGATGCATGGTGGAGTCGTCAACTTCAAACTGGAAAATATTCTCCCAATGATTTTGGAACAGATGTAAATCATATTGGACGAATGGCAGAAAAAGGAAAAGTCAGCGTAAGAGATGAATATGCATATCATTTTGATGCTACTTTATTTGGACATTATTTAAAAAAACATCATTGCCAGAAGACTAATCATATCTTAGGAAATGTAGTAAGTTGTGAAAAATTTGAAGATGGTATTAAAAGTATTAAATTAGATACAGGAGAAACTATAAAAGCAGATCTTTTTATTGATTGTACTGGATTTGCTAGCAAATTAATCGGTGAATTCTTAAATGAACCCTATGTTTCTTATGAAAATCTACTTCCCAATAATAGAGCAATAGCAACACATATTCCATATAAAAATAAAAGAAAACAAATGGTTCCTTATACAGAATGTACTGCTATTGAAAATGGTTGGGTATGGCAAATCCCACTATGGAATAGATTAGGATCGGGATATGTATATTCATCTAAACATGTTAGTGATGAAGATGCAAAAAAAGAATTTATTAATGAACTAAAAAGAAAAAAATTAGATAGTGACGGAGAATATAAAATAATCCCAATGAGAGTGGGTAGATATGAAAGAAGTTGGGTTGGTAATGTTATAGCAATTGGATTAAGTGCAGGTTTCTTAGAACCATTAGAAGGAAATGGACTATTAACCGTCCATGAAAATCTTATTGACCTCTATAAAACCCTAAGAAGAGGAGAACCATCTGCAATATTAAAACAATACTATAACTCTGCCGCCAAAGTAAATTTTGATACCTTTGCAGAATTTCTTGTAATACACTATTCATTTACCCAAAGAAAAGATACTCAATATTGGAGAGATGTCTTCAATAAAGAGTATAATCAGGGTAAAGCATTGCTTGAAAACTTATATGGAATGTATGGTTTATGTGCTTATTCTAGAGAATTATATCAAGAATCTAAATTTAAATACATTGAAAAAGGATTCCCTTACATTGCATCAGGAATGAATGTAAGTCCTTACACACTCCCATCTATAAGTCTAGAAGAATGTAAGGATATAAAAGAATTTACTGATCAATGGGATAATATAATCGATACACTTCCATCCATGTATGATTATCTAAAAGCTTATGTCTATAATTAAGTCTTAAACAGGATATCTAATAATAACTAGACCATTACCACCGCCAGATGCACCAACATCATTAGCTCCACCACCACCGCCGCCACCGCCGGTTCCATCTAATCCAGGGTTACCATCACCAGAATTAGGTTCACTAGAGTTATAGACACCACCAGCACCTCCGCCACCACTCCCAATATCAGGAGGATCATACCATTCTCCACCTTCAGTCTTCTTAGTACCACCCAATCCACCAGCATTAGGGGCCCCCGGAGGTCCTGAGTGCGCACCACCACCTCCACCACCAGCATATACTCCAGCAGGTCCTACAGCACCTTGCCAAGCAGGTGGCATCGTGGGGAATAAAGGCCCAGCAAATGCAGGGAAGGGTTGTCCTGCACCTCCAGGTTGTCCTATACCTTCAGTACTAGTTGATTGACCACCACCAGCACCACCAGCACCACCGCCGCCGCCACCACCAGCGCCACCACCTGCGGTTCTTCCTCCAGGATTCTGATAAGCTTGACCACCAGCAGCTGTTTCGGGACCATCACCAGAAGTTGGAGGACCTTCCCCTGCTCCAGCTCCTTGTGTTGCTGGTCCGGGGGTCCAACCCATTTGTCCACCACCAGATCCACCATTTTGTGCTGCATTAGATGGGTCTTTTCCACCTCTACCACCACCATTAGCAACGTAATCGTAAGGGGTAGCAGGGAAAGTTAAAGTTGATGCCTGTCCAGGGTTTCCATGACTTCCTGATGACTCGCTACCAGGCCACGGATCAGCAGCACCAGCAGAACCAATAACTACTGCATTAGTACCAGCGCAACTTTGTCCCGAAGGCATTTTAAAATGGACTAAACCTCCAGCACCACCGCCACCACCATGCTGACGAGAACCACCGCCACCACCACCAATTACAAGACCTTCTAATTCTCCATCTGAACCATCAGTAGCTACAACAAAGTTTCCAGGAGATGTAAATATATGATACTTGAATCCATTTCCAGGTTCTGCTACAACATTTCCTCCACTAGCATCCCAAGTAGGTGAAGCGATACCTCCAAGAGATAATCCAGTAGCACCACCACCAAATCCAATTAGTCCCTGCCATCCCATTTCAATTTACCTCCCAATTATGCTGAAGTTAAAGTCTGATTAGCGACCACTGTATAGGTCTCACTTGCTGTTTTGAGAATATTAAATGAATAAATGTCAACATTACTACCTCCACCAGCAGTTGGAGTACTACCACCTGTCCAATAAGTACTAATTCCAGTTGTCTTACCATCAATTGCAAGTGAATCTACATAATGAGATGTACTTCCTGCTACAGTAATAATAGTAACTGCAATAGCATCTCCAATTGCTAAATCTGTATTAATTCCTGTAGTAGAAACAATATCTGGTTTAACATTCGCAGCACCTACAGCAGAAGAACGGTAATGAACCATTCCATCCTGTAATCTAATAAATTTATCAGAGTTTAATGAATCTGAATCTATCTTAACTCTTTCTGCTAGTAATCCATTATTTAACTGAACACCAGCATTAGCATTTACACGAATAACTTCTGTATTAGCAGTTCCTACTGTGAAAACATTAGACGCAGGAGAGAAAGCTGTTGCTCCTGACCCTAATGCAACACCAGCATCAAAAGTACCTATACCAGCATCTACATTAACACCACCAGCCGTTACTTGAAGACCACGACCAGCAGTAACTATTACACCAGTTTGAGCAGTTATAATTCCTACAGAATCTACATTAGTTACATCTTCGTAAGTTACTGTTCCACCAATACTTAAGTTCTCTCCAATAAACACACTACCAGCAATACCAACACCACCAGAAACAATTAAAGATCCAGTTGTAGTAGAGGTTGATGCAGTCGTATTAGCACAAGTAACAATACCAGTTGTTTTTACATTGACAACGCCAACAATATTGCTGCTTGTGAGATCAAGTCCATCACCCGCTGCCAACTCTTGAATTTGATTCGCACTTGAATTGGCGATTAAGGGAAATCTATCTGCCATTGTATTTTAGAACTCCTTGTAATATTTAGTTAAACATTAATAGTAACATTTCCACTTCTTCCAGAAACAGTAAAAGATGTTCCTGTAAGACTGAAAGTAACTGCAGCACCGCTTCTCACTCCAATTGTTAATAATCTAGAGGTTTCAATTGTAGAAATACCTGAACTAACAGGTGTAGCGGTAGAAAATCCTGCTCCAAAATTAAGAACTGTTGCTGCTGTTCCTACTGATGTTCCATCAAGTTTTATTTCAACACCAGAAATAACATTGGTTAAGTTACCACCATCACCATATATTGTTGACCTACTATCACCAATAGTTTCAGCATATACTGTATTGGTACTTAAAATACCAGTTGCTCCACTGTAAAGAGTACTAACTCCAACAGTTAAGTCACCACCCATAACCTGATTACCATTAGAACTAATGGCATCAGCAATATTAAAACTATCAAAAACCTGAAACTCAACTACATCACCAACTGTACAACCATCTGTTAAAATTACAGTTGAACCATCAACAGCAGTGTAATCCTGTCCTTGAACAAGACGAACACCATTGCGATATACACCCAATTCATTAATTCTATATCCACCAGATGGAGTAAAGTCAGTCTGACTCGCTGTTGCGGTGACAGTAACTGTCTTGCGTGCAACATTTGGAGTTAATCTTATCGGTCTTCCTATTCCCATCTTAGTATTTTTTAGTTATTTAGTAGAGAGTGAGCGAAGTTGCACCAACACCAGCAACTGTAAATGTTAGTGTTTGACCAGAAAATGTAATCTTACATGCACTTGTACTTGCTGCACTCACAAAACCACCTGTAGAAGTAGTAATACCGGATGAATCAATATGAGATACAAGAGAATTTCCAGTAACTGTTAAATTCTCTCCAACACTAAAATTACCACCAGCAGTTTCTACATTACCAACATTAAATGCCTTATATGCAACCAACTCAAGGACATCCCCATTAGTAGCAGCAGTAGTTAATCCAACAGTAGAACCATCAGAAGCTTCATAATCATCAGGATGAATTAATCGTGATCCGTTAATATATACATCCATATATCCGGGAGTATATCCAGAAGCAAATGTAAAATCTGTCTGAACTCCTGTAGGTTGATGGACTTGTTTTCCTATTATTACAGAAGAAGTATCTGGAACTCTCCCAAAATATCCACTTTTCCCAGCCATTAGCTAACCCCCTTCAGAATGCCAAGTGTAACATCAATTGCATTAGCAGTGTCACAATACACTCGAATTGCATCAAGACCTTCTAGTACTGTCTTACCAGCATCACTTAAGACAAAAGAACTTCCATTTGGAACAGGAACCCTACTTACAATAGCAGGAGTAAGACTTGCACTATTATCATAGACATGAACAGTTACTTCCACCTCACTGTCAGTATTATTACAGAATGTTCCACCAATTATAATACTTTTTGTTCCAGATGCAGAAGTATATGCCGTCGTAAGTCCCAAATATTTTACAGTCTGACTTGATGCTGCTGTAGTATTTGTCGAATCTCTATCTACAGTTGTTGAATTAACTCCAATAGAAGAAACTTTTGTTCCTGCAATAAAATTAGTATTCTGAACAATATCTCCCACTGTAACATTAGTGGTTGTTATACCAGTAATTAAATTAGTCTGAACACCAACGGCACCTGCAGAGCTGCTAGTAACAACCCCTACCGCTCTGGTTACTGAATTTACAAATGATTCTGCCATTGTTCTTTAAGACCTTAAGAGTATTTATTAAGTATTAACCGCCAAGAGCGATTGCTAAACCGATTGATGCACCTGCAGCAGGTAAAGTAATATTTACCGTGCTATTATCCGCACTGGTATGTGCAGTGACACCACCACCAATAATAGTCATGTGAGTAACTGCAGCTCCAACTATAGTTTTATTACCAGATGTAGAGTTAGTTTGAGAGGAAACTCCAATCGCACCACTAAACTCACTAGAATAACCAACCAAAGTAGCAATGGTTGCAATACCAGTGATATTAAGGTTTCTACCAGTTACTTCATCATATGACAAATCCCCAGTAACATTCAAGTCACCAAGAACAGTTATATCATTATTAAAGGTAGCAGCACCAGAGACAACTGCGTCTGTGGCACTAAGAATTCCAACAGTACCAATACCAGTTACATTCTGGTTAGTAGCATTGACATTCGCAAAGGTGATAGAACCATAATTAAAAGTTACTTGTCCATTAAAAGTAGAAGCACCTGCAACTACTACATCAGTAATGCTGGCAACACCAACAGTAGCAATACCAGTAGTGGCCATAAAACCACTAGCATCAGCTCTCAGAATACTAAGAGTATTATTAGCATCACGAATATCAAATCCAGATGCTCTTACCCTGATGTCTCCAGTTCCTTGATCCCTGATGTAACTATGACTCGCATCATGGAATAATTGGAAATCTCCTGTTGTTGTGCCAGGAGTACCACCAAAATATAGTGTATCGCTATCTAAAAGATGTACATTACCATCAAAGGTAGAAAGACCAGTGATTTGAGCACCATTGGCATTAAAGGTAGCAATACCAGCAAGTTTTGTTTCACCAGCAAAAGTAGAAACACCTGTAATATTAAGGTTCCTACCTGTTACTTCATCATAACTAATATCATCAAGAACATATAAATCACCACCAATATAAAGATCCCCGCCAGTTGTGGTTATGCCACCACCTCCAGCAAGGGTCGTAATTCCTGTTATGTTTGTATTTCCACCAACCGTTAAGGCACCTTCGGCTGAAACTAATCCAGTAACTGTGGTAACACCACAGACATACATCATGGTGGCACCAACACCACCACTTACATGGAGTTCATAGCTTGCAACTGATGTACCAATACCTACTTTCTGGGTATCGATATCAGCAACTAAAAGGTTATCATTAACCTCTAGTCCATTTTTGACTACAAAATTCTTATTTACAGCCATCCGGGTTCACTATCCCCACGAAATTAGTCTTAGTTATTTATAAGATTATTCGTTATACAACAATTCTAATAATTACCTTGGCATTACTTTCACTTCCACCCAATCTAGTATCAACTACAGTAACAGATCCATCTTGATATCCACTTCCTCCACCTCCACCACCACCAGCATCACTACCATTGCCTCCTGTAGCACCATTGCCACCATCACCACCATTATTAGAACCTGCTCCAGCAGTCTCAATAATATTATATCCTGCTTTATATCCTCTTGTAATTGAGGCAGTATTAGTGACTGTTGTACCATCTGACAATCTAAATTGAGTGCTGCCACTTATATCTGTACAAGGAGCAACTCCTTGCTGGGCCCAGTAAACTCCTTTTGTACATCTTATCGTTTTTCCACCAAGAGTTGATGTTGCTTGAATATCACCTGGATATAATGTCAGAGCTGGATAAGAAGAACCAAAAGTACCATTCTCTCCTAATGTTCCATCACCAACTCTTTGTGCTCCACCACCATCCCTATGAGTTCCTCTACCTTCCCTTCCACTCACACCAATACCACCACCATCTCCACCAGTAGTTCCATTAATTCCACCAGCTCCACCCTTACCTACACATGCGATTAATGCTGCTTGTCTATAGACAAAAGGAGTATTAAGCGCTGTACTAAGACCTGCAATAACATATTCTTGATTCTGCTTTAAAGTAAATCTGATTCTTGAATATCCTCCTTCACCACCTGTACCACTATTATCATCACCCTTTCCACCATACAAATCCATTTCTATAGGAATATCTTTATCTGGTGAATAAACACTATAATACTTAGTAATTTGACCAGAAGAAGCTTCAGATTGTGTTGCAGAAAATTGATAATCTCCATTATTCAAATTAATAGAACTAATACTTGCAGTACTACCACTACCAATTGCCTCAACAATAATATTATTATCAACTGCTGTTGAAGTTGCAACAAAATTAACAACATCAGTCCACATAGGAGAATTACTTGCTGTTGCTGAAGTAATCTTACACTGTGCAGTTTGAACTCCAACAGTATCTGCTTTAATAGTTAAAACTTTACTATCTGTACCAGAAAGAGTGGTATTTGTAGTTGTTATTATTTCTTGCGAAGTTGTTGCTGTATATTTAATATTTCCCCATCCATCACCTCGATTCCACCAACTAGTGACTTCTGTTGATAAATCATCTCTATATCCATTAGTTCCTCCGCCACCACCTGCAGACTGGTTTCCACGATCTTGTCCCGAACGTCCACCAGAACCACCACTAACACCACCACCGCCGCCACCACCGCCGCCGCCGTCACCGTTTTTGGTTTGTCCTCTCCCTCCAAACCCTCTAGGATAAGGAGAATCATAATCATTAAAAATAGTACCAGCATGTTTACCATCTTCACCATGTACATGATGAGAACCGCCGCCGCCACCGCCGCCACCACCAGCAACGATTAGAGCAACTCCATCATCTGCAACTCCTGCCTTCTCATAACTAACAACACTACCGGCACCACCACCACCGCCGCCACCAGACCAACCATGTTGACCTGCTCCACCACCATCACCACCATCAGTATTTTGACCATGAATTCCACCACCTCTACCGAAAGCATTGTGTCCTCCACTAGTTCCACCATTTCCTCTGCCACCACTATGAAAATTGAACTTAGCACTTTTACCTAAAGTTGCAGGCATAAAGAACCTACCCGCTCTACCCCAACCACCACGACCACCATTTCCACCACCATCATGTCCTCCACCACCACCTGCACCACCTGCAACAACTATCTCAACATCAGTTGTTACATTACCAGGAGTAGTATGAGTATCAAATTCACCATTTCCATAATATCTAAATGCCTCTTCTACAACTCCATAGGTTGTCTCACCTGTTATTGTAGTAACTGTTTTAACTCCATCAGTAGCAACTTCTCCATTTAAATACCATTGATATACTAAATCGTCTGCAAAATAATCATCAGTTAAACCTGCATCAATAGAAATTGTTGAATTCTCATTTATAAGTTGTTGAACACCAGAAGGTGGTTGGGATACAATCTCAATTAAAGGAGTAACCGTTGCTGTTGCTATCCCAGAATTTAATGGTTCATTCCATGCATTTCCAGTTGATGCCGCAATCCCACTCTGAGCTTGTTGATATGCAGAAGCAACATAGTCTACTTGAAGATAAAACTTTCTTTGATTATCAGTAGGAGTAATTAAATTAGAAAGCGTTAATGTAGCAGCAGTTCCAACTGGTCCTGTAGATGCCGTTCCTGTAAGATATGTTGTATCAGAAAGTTTTCCTACTCCTTGTTCATACCATTGATAAGAAAGATATCCTGTTCCTGGATTTACTCCTGTTGCAATTCCAGTAAAACTTATAGATGCTCCACCAGTTGCTCCTTGTGTAGTTCCTATCCCAGTAGCACCAGTAGGGTCACTACTGTAAGATAAAATAGGACCATTAAGATCTAAGGTAGTACCAATCTCATTAAAGATATTATTGTCCATATTTTATCAACCGTAGTTTTGACCGCCGATTACACCATATAATCCAACACTAGTAGGATTATCACCATCAAATATCTTAAAGGAGTAAATATCAGTCTTACCAGCTGTTGATGTAACTACTGGAATAACCCCACCAGGCCAATAAACTGGTATCTCAGTTCCTGATGCATCTTTAAAGGTATCAATACCAACACTAATACTACCCGCAGAAGGTTGAGTTATTTTAATAGTGAAGGATGTTGATCCTGAAGGAATATTCTTAAGGACAAATTGAGAACACGTACTTTGAGGTTCAAAAGTAAAAGTTTGTGCTTCATCTAGGTAAACAGTTGCAGCAGTACCAACCACTGTCAATATTCCCACATTCTCAGAGTAAGTTTCAAGTCTAGTATGACCTATAACATCTAACGCTGCCCGTGGTACTGTTGTACCAATACCTACACCAGATGAGGTGGTTGCCATTATAGTTGATGACGTTCCAACCTTAAGAGTAGATGTAGTTACAATTCCTGCAGTAATATTACCAGCAGAACTTTGGAAATCAAACTGACCTGTTGTTACAACACCAGAAACATTAACGTTCTTAGCATTTAAATACTCAGCCGATCTTAATTCTCCATTAACCCACAATGAAGTGGTCCCCATACCAACATTACCAGTCTCTAGTTTATACCTAGGATTAGTTGTACCTACACCCACGAACCCATTATAAGTATTATAGGTAATTGAAGATACACCGGAAGCAACCGTCCAACCACTTTGCGGTACACTTACATCAGTTAAACCACTACCATCACCAATAAATTTAGTAGCAGTACAAGTACCAACAATATTAGTACTACCAATTATATACAGTTTGTATTGACCAACAACTGTAGTTGCAATACCAACGTTTCCAATTCCATCTACGTGGAAAAGAGAAGAACCAGCACCAACTTGAAGTGGGAATACTCCTGGGTTTGTAGTTCCAATTCCTATCTGATCGAAGGTATAATCGTCTTTATCAATAGAAAGACTTACATTACCAAACCTACGCCAAGCATTTTCTTTTGTATAAATCCAACCAGCATGTTCGCCATCACCAGGATCTGAATAGAATGAAACATCACCTGGATTTCCAGCAAGAGCAGGAGAAGTTCCTACAAGAGTATGCTTTCTTGAAACTGTTTGATCACCCTGAACATAATAAGATTGTGCTTCAATACCTTTCTCTGAAGTTGAAGTCAACTTATTATTAATAATAACAGGACCACCAAATTCAGAAATAACTTTCTTATCAGGACCACCTTCAACCGTTAATGCACGATTTACAGTAATCTCTGTTGCTTCATTGATATTAAGAGCAGGAAGGTTACCAATATCTTCACCTTCTACAGTCTGAACTGGTACATCATAAACTTCTTCTTGTCCTGTAAGAGTACTTAACTTCTTACTACCATTATAAGAAACACCCTTATCATTCATTCCAGTGTAGAAGTTAACACCACCTTCTCTAGTAGTAGACTGTGCTAATAATTCTTCTTTTGGTGTAATCTCTCTATCTTGCTTCTCTGGGAATGCAGTTGAGTAGTTACCTGGACCAAATCCAACATATTCAAATGTATGACCAGAAGCACGAATAATTGCGTGTCTTCTAAGTTCTATTGGACTGATATCAATTCTTCTAATTGCTGCATTATTACTATGAGTTGTTGCCTTGGTTCCCATTACACCACGGAACACTGATATAGATGTGTCATCATCAGCAACCGTAGTCTTAACTCTAACAATCTCGTCATCAATTATCAAGAAATCCCCAATATTAATATCTAAATTAACAAGTCCACTAACAGTAATACTTGAAGTTGTAGAATTAATAATATCTGCAGAAATAACAGTAGTAATTCCCGCATAAGTTGGAACCATTCTACCATTTATATTCTCATTATCCTTAGTAATAGTACCATCATTAGCGGCATAACCCTTACGATATGCATATCCAGTACCATATGCAGTAGGTTCTGAAGTTCCTACTCCCATCTGAACGGCAAACTTATAAACAGGAGTACCACCTGATAGGTCATCTAAGTTATTAGTTACAACCCAATTTCCATTGTACATAATGGAATCAGTTGTAAATCCAGTAAACTGAACTCTATGGTCAACCTTTAATCCATGGCTATTATGTGATGTTACTGTTGCAATACCTGATCCCTTATCATATGCAAGGGTATTAATTCTAACAGACTCACCAGTAGTATAGAAATAAGAACTTGCAGAATTAGTTTGACCTATTCCACCAACAGCAGTCGTAGCATAAGAAACAATTTCAGATGCAGATTCTACTGTAATACTCTTAGATCCACCTACATTAACTCCAGTAATTCTATAAAGTTGATTATAAGGATCATAAGCCTCAGATTTTACTCCTACAATTCTAATTACATCACCAACATTATCATAAATCTTACTTACTGATAAAACTGCCTGACTATATCCAGTTGTAGTTCCAACACCAACAACTGCCATAGTATTACCAATACCATAAGCAGAACCACCATCCATTACCTTAACAGCAGTAATACCACCATTAGAATCAACTGTTAATTTAACAGTTGCATTCTTACCTGTAGTAGAAGCACCAATAGCAACTAAACGTGCATTGTAAATATCTCCACCACTACCTGTTCCATAACCAGCACCACTATTAGCAATACTTACCTTAGTAAGTCTATTAAGACCATGATCTATAGTAGTATCAATAGTATGCGCTGTTCCAGTGACAGAATTGATATTAGTAATCGCAATACCAACACCTTCATCACTAGTAAATTTGGTTAAGTTCTCATTTGTAATACTCTTTCTTACATCATTAACAACAACATCACCAATTAATTCAGGTACAGCAAACGAAACTGCATCCCCAGGATCAATGACAGGACTATCCCTATTAATCTGAGGATA
>LULZ01000058.1_pt1 | contig 24086 bp, 32 predicted proteins | sample 729721 | NCBI WGS metagenome assembly LULZ01 (sample SAMN03860276, study PRJNA289734) | marine metagenome | biome: seawater column; feature: ocean; material: water; isolation source: Red Sea water column Station 91 - depth 100m | place: Saudi Arabia: Red Sea | collected 2011-10-15 | depth 100 m
CCGTTACATCTGTGATATTAGAAAACCAAGAACGTGCTTCTAAAGAAGATAACGCTTACTTGGCTGAAGCGGCTCCAACTAACGCAACAGGTAGTGCTGTTGCAAATTGGGATCCAATCCTAATTTCACTAGTTAGACGAGCTATGCCTAATCTAATCGCATACGACATTGCAGGTGTTCAACCAATGACAGGTCCTACAGGACTTATTTTCGCAATGAGAAGTAGATATACTTCACAAACAGGTGGTGAATCGTTCTTTGATGAAGCAGATACAGATTTTTCAGGCAGAAATGCTGCTGGATCATCTGTTGATGGTTATTCAGCTAACGACCACGCAGGAACAAATCCTGGCGTATTAAACGATAGTTCACCTGGAACTTATACTGCTGGTTCAGCAATGACTACAGCGAAAGCTGAAGCATTAGGTGACGCTGCTGGAAACCAGTTCGCTGAAATGAACTTCAGCATTGAGAAGGTAACAGTGACCGCTAAGTCACGTGCCCTCAAAGCTGAGTACAGTTTAGAATTGGCTCAAGACCTTAAGGCAGTTCACGGACTAGACGCTGAGTCTGAACTCGCAAACATCCTCTCAACAGAGGTACTTGCTGAGATCAACCGTGAAGTTGTAAGAACTGTTTACAAGATCGCACGTCCAGGTGCTCAGAATAACACAGCAACCGCTGGTATATTCGACCTCGACGTTGACTCCAATGGTAGATGGTCAGTTGAGAAGTTTAAAGGTCTACTCTTTAACATCGAACGAGACATGAACGCAATCGGGCATGAAACTCGTCGTGGAAAGGGTAACATCTTGATCTGCTCTGCTGATGTTGCTTCTGCACTATCAATGGCTGGCGTTCTTGATTACACTCCTGCTCTTGCTGGTAACAGCAACTTGCTTCCAGATGACAACAGCAGCACACTTGCTGGAACTCTGAACGGACGCATCAAGGTCTATGTTGACCCTTACTCTGCTAACGTAAGTGACCGTCACTTCTACGTTGCTGGATACAAAGGTTCTTCTGCCTATGACGCTGGACTGTTTTACTGCCCATACGTTCCACTACAGATGGTTCGTGCTGTTGGTCAGGACACCTTCCAACCAAAAATTGGCTTTAAGACTCGTTATGGCATGGTTGCCAACCCATTCGCTGAGGGAACTGCTCAGGGAAGCGGTGCTCTTACTGCTAATGCAAACCGTTATTACAGACGTGTTCTTGTTGACAACCTTATGTAAGGTTATGCTCATACAAGCAATTAAAGAGACCCCTGCGGGGGTCTTTTTTATGTGCTATACTATAAATACTAGGTATCATATAGGTACTGGCCATGAATGGCAGACTGGACAAGGTTACAATGACCCACAAGCTCATGCGACTCAAGAATGAGCTCAAAGATAAATGTGATCGTAACGAAATGGGTGAGTGGGAGTGTATAGGTGCTGAAAAGTATCTAAATAAGTCACTAGATATCCTAGACGAGTACTATATGTGATGAAGAATCATGACACCGATAGACAACGTTTACACCAAGGAGGAAGTAGACGCTCTTATTGACGCAGCTGTCGCTGAAGCACGTGCGATAGATGAAGCATCAATGGCTGAGCACAACTTTAAGGCGACCATCATCAGTATGATTCTTGGTTTTATTTGTCTTGCTCTATTTGTAGACGGTTTATTAAGAATTTTAGGTATCATCCCTCCATTTATGGACTTGGATGTTAACGTAATAGATGATATAATAGAAAAGGTTGAGAGTGACGTAATGCCACTAGTCCAAAAAGGATCTAAATATATACCGAGGATATGATTGATACTTCTCCCAGTTCTATCAGGATGTTTGCTATTTTGGTAATGGGAGTTGTATGGTTCTATCTCTTTAACCAGTGGTTAAGAGAACCAAAAGATGATGATTAACTTTCTATTTGTAGCATGCTCATTGTACCTATTAGTACAAGCTTTTAGGTTGATGTCTGGTGCATGGAATCTTAATACACCTGAGATAGATCCATCTAAACCTATAGTTACTAAGAAAACTGTCACTAAACCTGTGCATCCAGAGATGGTTGATGTTAAACCAGGTGATGAGTTGATGGGTGTAACATTTTCTCAAACCCCACCACCTAGTGCTGACCCATTACATGAGTCATTACGCAAGAGAATCACTGAATTAACTCCAGATCCATGGATAGATGAAGATGATGATGACGGTGGAGCACCTGTACCAGCAAGGAGATAAATAATGTTAAGTAAGGATGATAGGTGTAGAGTAAGCATCATAGCCTGTAAAGTACGTCTTAACAGGGATGTTTCTCTCAAAGATATGTTATGGGCAACCGAGCTCTGTGAAGTGAGTGAACAAGCACAGGGTATATGGGATAGGACAGTACTATGACCAGTAGTTACGAAGAAGGTGGACAAAACAAGACTAGTTGGAATAGTCAGATAGAGAATAGGAACTTCCTATCACCTATCGGATTTAAGTTTGTCTTGGCAGATTTCCCAAAGATTGCCTACTTCGCACAGTCTGCAAACATTCCTGGTATTAGTCTTAATGTAGTTGATCAACCTACACTATTGGGTAGACCTATACCATGGGATGCACATGGTCTCAACTACGAACCATTTAATTTAAACTTCTTAGTTGATGAAGACCTAGAGAATTATCTTATACTACACAACTGGATCAGAGGTTTAGGTATAGGTGAATCATTCTCAGAAAGAACAGAATTAGAATTAACATCTTTAGAAACAAGACCCAATTCAGGGTCTGGTAGGATAGTAAATGTACGTGCTGATGCATCTCTTGCTGTACTGAACAGCAATTTCCAGACAAATTTCTGGGTAACCTTTAAGGATCTGTTCCCAATATCCCTTAACGCATTGGAATTTAGTGCTACAATAGATGGTACAGAGTATGCCATGGCACAAGCATCATTCCGATACACAGGCTATGAAATAACTGACACATATAATAAGCGACGTAAGCAATTAGAATGAACCTTGATGAAATTCGTGATATGTGGAGGGAAGATTGTCAGATTGACACTAACGACCTCGACACTGAAAACTTTAAAGTCACCGTTATCCATGAGAAGTACCTGAACATTTGGTCTCACTTCAGACTAATGTTATCGGATGCTGAAGCCAAGAGTAAACGTATGTACAAGGAGAAATTCGAGTACTACTCTGGGAAAGCACCTGCTCAAGTGTATAAAGAAAATCCTTTTAACCATAAAGTACTCAAAGGAGATCTTAATACCTATATCTGGGCAGATGATGAGTACTTAAAAAGTAAACAAAAAATAGACTACTTGGAAACTTGTATAAATTATTTGGAGAACATTCTTAAACAGTGCTCCAATAGGGGTTTCCAGATAAAGAACGTTATCGAACTTAAAAAGTATGCAGAGTATTGACGATGACGGTTATCAAGAAGAAGAACGAGGTCTATCTTAAGATAACCGCAGAACCTCATGTGCATAAGGAACTGAGTGAACACTTCATGTTTGATGTTCCAGGTGCCAAGTACATGCCAGCATACCAAAAATTTAAATGGGACGGCAAGATCAGACTATATTCTCCTGGAACAGGTGAAATATATGCTGGTCTTTTTGATTATGTTGCTGAATTTCTAGAAAAGAAAGGGTATGAATATACTATAGAGGAGAGTGAGCAGTATGGAAAACCAACCGATACCGAATCTATCATATCACCTGAGGCTGTCACGGGCTATGTGCGAACTCTGGGACTACCATTTAAGCCGAGAGACTACCAGTTACGAGCAATTTATCAAGCACTTAGGTACAATAGGAAGCTTCTATTATCACCCACAGGATCGGGAAAATCACTCATAATATATGCTATAGTGAGGTGGCATCTGGATGGTTGGTATAGGAATTGTTTAATTATAGTACCTACTGTCTCTCTTGTAGAGCAGATGCATAAAGATTTTAAAACATATGGATGGGACTCATATGATATACACAAAATCACCGCTGGTTCAGAAAAGTATGTCAATCATTCAGTCGTTATTAGTACTTGGCAGAGCATTTATAAGGAACCCCGTAAGTTCTTTCGACGTTTTAGTGTCATTATCGGGGATGAAGCACATCTTTATAAAGCGAAGTCACTCGCAGGTATCCTCACGAAATGCCACGATGCAAAATTTAGAATCGGACTGACAGGTACACTAGATGGGATGGAGTCTCATCAGTTAGTACTGGAAGGTCTGTTTGGTAGAGTGAATAAAGTTACTCAGACCGTGGAACTCATGAAAAAAGGACACCTAACACCACTGAAGGTGTGTGTCCTACTATTAAAGCATGGTTTTGTACCATTTGATGACTATCCACAGGAGATAGACTACCTAGTTTCACATAAAAAACGCAATAATTTAATAATTAATTTAGCATGTGACCTTACTGGGAACACTCTGATCCTTTTTAACTACATCGAGAAACACGGAGACCCCTTGTGGGAGTTGCTAAATAGTAAAGTGAAAGACAATCGAAAGATTTTCTATATTCATGGTGGTGTAGATGCAATGGAGCGGGAAGAAGCCCGTCTCATCTGTGAGAAGGAAAAGGATGCTATCATTCTTGCTTCTTATGGTACATTCTCTACAGGTATTAACATTAAAAATCTACACAATGTGATTTTTGCATCCCCTAGTAAATCTAGGGTGAGAAATTTACAATCGATTGGTAGAGTTCTGAGAAAGGGTGATAACAAAGCACAAGCGGTACTATATGACATAGCTGATCACTGTGCTAGAGGTTCCAAAAGTAATTATACACTTCGTCATTTGTCTGAAAGGATTAAAATCTACGAAGAAGAGAACTTTAATTATGAAATCAAAGAAGTTAAGTTAAAAAATGATTAATTACATACGTCACGATGAACAGTTCTTTGGAACACTTAAATTATCTTCTGGGGAAGAAGTCCTCGGTGAACTTTTAGTGTCTAATGATCCAGAAACACACGATGATATGGTTTTTATTCAGCATCCTGCTAAGACTAAGGTCATAGAGATGGATCAAGATGGTGAGCACAAGGTCGCCGTCGGGTTTATGAAATGGATGAACTTTTCAGATGAAGAATTTTATGTTATTGCTGAGGATGCTGTACTAAGCATCGCTCCCATGAGTAAGGAAGCAATTAGAATGTACCAGAGATGGGTTAAGAAAGAAATATTAAATGATCCAGAACCAGAACGAGGTCAAGTACCTATTACCACAAGTATGGGACTGATCGCTAAGGTCGAGGATGCCAGAAAACATTTAGAGAAGATCTTTAAACAAGAGCCAGAGCATCCCTCCAACCCTTAACAGTGTTGATCATAATTAATTCTTGACTGCTTGTCAAGCCCCTTGATTTTTTCTCTGTCTTCGTGTAATATTATGTTAACCGTGAGAACAATATGACTATCCTTATGCCACGGAAATCAACAAAGAAAAAAGAACATTACGTGGATAATAAGAAGTTCTTACATGAGCTGATTATATACCGTAATAAGGTTGCCCAAGCAGCAGAAGCAGGCGATTCGAAGCCTCGTGTCACGAATTATATTGGTGAATGTTTTCTAAAGATTGCAACTCATTTATCCTATCGTCCGAACTTTATAAATTATATGTATCGTGAAGATATGATAGGGGATGGAATAGAAAATTGCATCCAATACATACATAATTTTGATCCAGAGAAATCCTCCAATCCGTTTGCATACTTTACCCAAATCGTCTACTACGCATATCTAAGGAGAATTGCCAAGGAGAAGCGTCAGCAAGCAATCAGGGAAAAAATATTAGAGAGAAAGGGGTTCGAAGAGGTTTTCCACTCAGATGATAATGACAATCATTCCGATATGAATTACATTAAATCTAGAGTAGAAAGTAACACCCGCTATGGCTAAAAAAGAAGTTCATCGCAACTTCACAATCGAGCAGTGCTCAAAAGGATTGTGGAGGAGTTTTGACCTGGATGGAAATCCAGTGCTTAGTTCTCTAACCAAAGACCATTTAATAATGATAACATCATGGAAGCTAAATCGAGACGAGACAGAAGGATTACTCTCCTCGTAGAGGAGCTGCGTGTACTGACAGAAGGTGAAGTGGCACACTCGACAACACTCGATTCTCGTGGTAGAATGTCCAAGAAGATCGTTGTAGAGTATGACATCCAGCAAAAAGATACTGCTGATAACTGATCAGCACTTCGGTGTTCGCAATGATAGTCAGTACTATGTGTCCAAGTATCGTACCTTTTATGAAGGTACAGTTTTGCCGTACATAGATAAACATAAGATTGACACTATAATATGTCTAGGTGATACTTTCGATAGACGTAAGTATGTCAATTTTCACTCACTAGATGCAGCAAAGGAAATGTGGTTCGATCCTCTTAGAGAGAGGGGAGTACACATGTATATGCTCATCGGCAATCATGACATCTATTATAAGAATACCCTTAGGGTTAACAGTCCAGAACTACTCCTATCAGAGTACTCCAACATTGATGTGGTATCTAATCCACGGGAATTATCTATTAGTGGGTGCGATTTTCTTTTATTACCTTGGATCTGTGATGAGAACAGAGCAGAATCCCTCAAGAGCATCGAAGAAAGTACTGCTGGCATCTGTCTCGGCCATCTTGAGCTTAACGGGTTTGAGGCTGTACCTGGACATACCATGGAACATGGGGATGATCCCTCCATATTTGATAAATTTGACTTAGTATGTTCTGGTCACTTCCACATGAAGAGTAGGAAGAAGAACATACAATATTTGGGTAACCCGTACCAACTGTATTGGAATGATTACGGTCAGGAAAGAGGGTTCCATGTAATAAATACTAGTAGTAAGAGGTTATCGTTTGTTAAGAATCCTAACAAGATGTTCCATAAGATCATCTATAAGGATAGTGAGACTTCTAAGATCAATTATAATGAGTTAGAAGGTTGTTATGTTAAGTTGATTGTTGAGACTAAAGAGGATCAGGTATGTTTTGATAAGATCCTTAAAAAGATTAATGAATCTAACGTTGCTGATCTAAAGATAATAGAAGATCAGTTTGTATATTTGGAAGACATCGATGATTCTATGGAGACTGAAGATACTCTTGCTATATTACAGAAATGTGTTAGTGAAATTGATAATAAAGATGAGATATTTGCTGTATTAAAGTCGTTGTATGTGGAGGCACTCAGAATATAATGTTTGTTCTGGTTGACAAAAACTCAGGAGGGGTGTATGCTGTCAAGGATGATGGCTTAAAGGAACGTGTTGTACAAATTTTCTCAGAATCTGATGATGCTGAGAGATATTATGGGCATTTGGTTGCTAATGATTACAAACGTGACCTTAAAGTAATGGAGATAGAAGAAGGTGATGTTAAAAGAAACTGCAACCAATTCGGATACCATTACACAATCATCCAACCTGATGACATAGTATTTCCACCAATACATGATAACCTTTGAGAAGATCCGTTGGAAGAACTTTCTGTCAACAGGACAGCAGTTCACTGAATTAAATTTAAACGACTCCAACAGTACTCTTATTGTTGGATCTAATGGTGCAGGGAAGTCCACTATACTGGACGCTCTGTGCTTTGTTTTGTTTAATAAACCCTTTAGGAAGGTCAGTAAGAGTCAGTTGATCAATAGTGTTAATGAGAAGGAGACACTAGTTGAGGTTGAGTTCTTTGTGGGAACTGTTAAATATAAAGTAGTAAGAGGAATGAAACCCAATGTATTCGAGATCTATCGGAATAATGAACTCGTTGACCAAGATGCTGCACAGAAGGACTACCAAAAGTTCCTCGAACAATCAGTGCTCAAGCTCAACTTTAAGTCCTTTACACAAGTTGTCATCCTCGGATCATCCACATTTATCCCATTCATGCAACTCTCCGCAAGTCACAGGAGAGACGTTATCGAAGATATATTGGACATCCAGATCTTCTCCCAAATGAATCTCCTTCTGAAGGAGAGAGTTAAAGATATTAAAGAAGAACAACGGCAGTGTGAATATGAATTGGAAATGGCACTGCAAAAGGTTAACATGCAGAAGAAAAACATAGAGAATTTAGAGGAGGTTGACCAGAAGCATACTGCTATTGCTGAGAATAAGTTTAAATCTAATGAAGAGAGAATTAAAGAGATTAAACTGAAGATTAAGTCTTTCGATAAGGAGATAGATCAGATTACTCCTAAGATATTACAGTTGGATAAGTCTATAGCGAGGCATGAGAAGTATAAAGTCATGCGAACTAAGATACATTCCAGGAAAGAGAATGCTACTAAAGATATTAAATTCTTTGAGGAGAATGATAACTGTCCTGTGTGTACTCAGACCATAGATTCTGACCTAAAAACAGAGAAAATTGGGTCATTATCTAGTAAGGTGGAGGAGTTTAAGATTGCACACAGTCAGATCACTGAACATATATGTTCACTTTCTGATGAGGTCAAGGAACTGAGGTCACAGGCCGAGGTTGTGAACGGATATAGGTATGAAATACAGTCATTGACCAAGGAGGAGATGAAACTTCTCAAGGAGAACACTGCTATCATGACTGACATAGGTAGTGACAGCAGTAGTTTGGAGGAAGAGAGACAGGATTTGGTGCAATTTGAGCACAAATTACATGAAAAGGAGGTATTTTGTGCCAATGTGAACAAGCAGAGTGACAATCTAAAAACTGTCACCAACTTGCTGAAAGACGGTGGGATCAAGACTAAGATAGTATCGAAGTTTATCCCTATAATTAACCAAAAAATCAATAAATATCTCACAAGTATGGATTTCTACGTGAATTTCACGTTGGATGAAAACTTTAATGAGAAGATACTATCTAGATTTAGAGATGATTTCTCTTATGCATCCTTTTCAGAGGGTGAAAAGCAGAAAATTGACCTAGCACTACTGTTTACATGGCGAGAGATTGCTAAGATGAAGAACAGTGCAAGTACCAATCTCTTAATACTTGATGAAGTTTTTGATTCTTCCCTAGATCAGGGTAGTACTGATGAACTAATGAAGATATTAAGGGGTTTGGGTAGAGATGTTAATCTTTATGTCATTTCCCATAAGGGTGACATACTATTGGACAAGTTTGATAGACTAGTATCCTTCGAAAAACAATCTGACTTCTCTCTAATGAAGATCCATGAAGGTTCCTAACTGGCAACACAACTCTGGGAAGCCACCCAAACGTAAGCTCAAACCACAAGCACTCCGAAGTGCAAGAGAACGACGTAGACAGTTGATAAAGTGTCTACTAAAGACCTCCGATCCTCGTCGGGGGTCTTATAATGTGTACATACATACGAAATCACATGAAGACAGAGATCAAAGGAACCCTAGCAAAACTACTTGCCACAGAGAACCTGTTGGTGGAGCACAAGAATGTAGAAACAGCAGCCTTTGACGTATCAACTCGTGTCTTGACCCTCCCAATGTGGGAAGCAAGTAATACTGTATACAACATGCTCGTGGGTCACGAGGTTGGTCATGCTCTATTCACACCAGCAGAGGGTCTAGAAGACCTTCCATGCCCTAAAGCGTTCGTAAATGTCACCGAGGACGCACGTATAGAGAAGTTGATGAAGAGAAAGTATCCTGGTTTAGGTAAGGACTTCTATCAAGGTTACCAGCAACTCAATGACAGAGACTTTTTCTCCATTGAGAACAGAGATTTGATGACTCTATCATTAATAGATCGTATCAACCTTCATTATAAGATTGGTGCGTATGCAGTGATGCCATTTACTGACGCTGAGGTGCCCCTCAGAGACGCTGTAGAGGGCGTAGAGACATTCCAAGATGCAATTGACGCAGCAATAGATATATTTCGCTTTATGAAAGAAGAAATTGAGAAACAAAGAGAGCAGAATCAGGCAGTAGGTAATCAAGAAGGACCAAGTGCACCTCCTATGGAGGGTGAAGGTGAAAGTGAGGATTCAGATGATGATGATTATGATAAGGATCCAGATGGAGGGTTCTTTGATGATCCTCCACGTCCACAAGAGTCTTCTAGTGATGATTTCGAAGATGAAAAGGATTATTTGTCACCTGAAGAGCAACTTGAGAAGGTAGAGACTCAAGAATCCTTTAATGGTAAGATGGAGAACCTAAGAGCAAGGGGTGGTCATGAAGTTACATACGTTAACCTTCCACAAGTGCCTCTAGATACCATCGTTGTTGATAATAAACTCGTCTGGGACAAGGCAGAGCAGTGGTGGAATGATAATGAAGAAGATTTTCATGAGGTAGACCTAAAGTTTGCTGAATTTTGCAGAAGAACACAGAAAGATGTCAATTATCTTGTAAAAGAGTTCGAATGTAGGAAGGCAGCAAGCACTTATGCACGTACATCAACTTCCAAAACAGGTGTATTAGATACAAGTAAGTTACACAACTACAAAATCGCTGAAGATATCTTTAAAAGGGTTACTAAGACAACAGATGGTAAAAATCATGGTCTTGTTTTCCTTCTTGACTGGTCTGGATCTATGTCCAGAGAGATATCTGACACAGTTTATCAGTTGATTAACCTATGTCAGTTCTGTAAGAAGGTTGACATTCCATTTGATGTATATACTTTCACTTGTGATGGTGGATACTACTCTCATTATGAGCAGGAACCATGGGATTACCCTGAGTTTGATCATAAGGAAGGGGATTTGTGGGTAGATGAGCGTTTTAGACTTGTTAATCTCTTAACTAGTAAAGGTAATAAGCAGGACTTCCAAAGACAGTGCCGTAACCTCTATCGTATTGCTTACTATTATGAGGGTTACTACTATGGCATCTATGGTGAGGTTAAATCTGTACCTAGACCTCCATATTTCCTAGGATTAGGTGGAACACCACTGAATGAGGGTCTAGTTTGTGTAAATGAATTAATTCCACAGTGGAAAGCAGCACATAACGTAGAGAAGACACACCTCGTAATTCTTACTGATGGTGAAGCAAACTGTATGGGGTATGCTCATGCTAGAACTGAGTATGTAGGAAAGATCTATCAGAATGGAATAAGATATGGCACCTGTATTCGTGATAGAAAGACTGGTCGTTACTATCCAGACATCAAGAACGGTAATATTTCCTTAACTCAGACACTTATTCGTGTCATTAAGGATCATAATCCTGGTACTAGTGTCTTAGGGTTCAGAATCTGTCAACCAAGAGCACTTAGTATGTTCTTAAGGATGAATGATATCTGGAATAATGAGAAGTATAGGAGAGAGTGGAGTAAAAATAAGTCTGTGGTCATTACAGAGACTTCATACGATGAATTGTATGTTATTCAGTCAAATGATTCCACTGAAGATGTAAGCATGGAGGTTAAGGAGGATGCTACTAAGGGTCAGATTCGTACTGCCTTTAAGAAAGCACTCAAGAAGAAGGTTAACAACCGTCGCATTCTTGCTACCTTCGCAGGACAGATTGCATAGTGTCCACTAGGGGGTATACAACCCCCTTTTATGCACTATAATAAACACATACAAACAAACGAAACACATGCCATTCGAACCAGTACCAGTCACAACCGATGATCTTGTATCATTCTTATCAGAAAGACACGGTGAAGAGGTACAAACACCAGCATTAAGGGAAGCAGCGGCACATTATAACTGCTCTTATGCTACAGTAAAGAAAAGACTTAAGAGTTATAATGTAGGTAAAGGTAGATGGAATCTTACCGTTGCTGAAGCATTAGAGAAAAACTATCAACAACCAGCAGTTGCACCAGCAGTGGAGATTAAGAACTTGGTTCCAGATGTTGACACTAACTACGTACCTTTTGGTAATTTCTCAGACCTTAAGAAGATCATTAAGTCAAAGGTTTTCTATCCAGTATTCATCACTGGTCTATCAGGTAATGGTAAGACCTTTGGTGTGGAGCAAGCATGTGCTAGTCTGAAGAGAGAGTTAATTAGAGTCAACATTACAGTTGAGACTGATGAGGATGATCTAATCGGTGGGTTCAGACTTGCAGATGGAAGCACAGTATGGCATAATGGTCCTGTTATTGAGGCACTTGAGCGAGGAGCTGTGCTACTATTGGATGAGATAGACCTTGCTAGTAACAAGATACTATGCTTGCAGTCTATCCTAGAGGGTAAGGGTGTGTTCCTTAAGAAGACTGGTAGACAGGTTTATCCTGCTCCTGGTTTCACTGTGGTTGCTACTGCAAACACTAAAGGAAAAGGTTCAGATGATGGACGTTTCGTGGGTACGAATGTACTTAATGAAGCATTCTTAGAGAGATTCCCTCTAACATTTGAGCAGGAGTATCCATCCGTTACAATAGAGAAGAAGTTACTTAACAACTACTGCTCTGAATTGGATTGCTGTGATCAGGAGTACATCAATAACCTGACTACATGGGCAGAGATCATTCGTAAGACCTTCGCTGAAGGTGGTGTGGATGAAGTTATTAGTACTCGTCGTCTAGTCCATGTTATACGTGCCTTTGCTATCTTTGGTGATAGACTTAAGGCAATCAAGGTCTGTCTCAATCGTTTCGATGATGAAACAAAAGAGTCATTCCTAGAACTCTACAGCAAGATTGATGCTAAGGTGGAGTTGACTGATACCGAACTACTAGAACAACTACATGAAGTATAGAGAAGACGATACGATCAAGGTGGTGGAGGATTATATTTCCTCCACTTACCGTTCTCATTATTCTAATGAGGAGAAAGGAGTACAGACTCTGGACTTGCTGGAATCTATCGGTACTGCTGAACAATTCTGCCAGTCAAATATCATCAAGTATGCCTCCAGATATAAGAAGAAGAGTCAGCATAAGAGTGATGTGCTAAAAATCATTCATTATGCTATACTGTTATACTACTTCTCTGGAACTTCTTATCCTGATGATAAACCAGAGCAAATAGCAACACCAGCATCCCTAATGGACTACGATTAATTATGAAATTCACTGAGTATGAGATGGAAGTGTTGAGATCTTTTAATCAGATCAATCCCTCCATCATTTTTAATCCAGGGCACAAGGTAGCAACCATTAGCAACAACAAGAACATTCTTGCTAGTGCTAATTTCACACAAGTAACCTTCCCTAAGAAGGCACCCATCTATGATCTGTCTAATCTGATCAGCAGTATTAATATACTTGCTACAGATGATAAACCAGACATCGATTGGGGTGATAATCTTGTTACTCTGGAACAAAAACGTAGTAGGATTAAGTATTACTATGCAGAACCACGCATGGTAACAACACCACCTGATACTATTCAGGATTTGGGTGCTCCTGTAGTCTCTACAGTGCTACAACACTCACAGTTGTTGCAGATAGAACGTGCTGCTAGTACCTATCAACTCCCAGATATATGTTTTACTGGTGAGAAGGGTGTATTGACTGCTGTTGTGACTGACAAACGTAACTCATCTTCTAATTCACTTGAGATTGAGTTGGGTAAGGCCGAAGGTGAGTTCTGTTTCTGTATGAAGATTGAGAACCTATCTGTTATTAATCTTAGGGGTGGTCAATTCACACCATGTTCTGCATATGATTTGGATATCTATGCTGCAAAGGTTGCTAAGTTTACAGGGATTATGACTAAGGGTGCAGAAGATTTTGTTAGTTCTTTAGAGTATCTCATTGCGTTGGAACCTGATAGTGAGTATTGATTCTATTCTAGTTGGTGACTGTCGAGAGACTCTCAAAACTATAACTGAGAGACCACGTATGTGTGTCACGTCACCACCCTATTATGGTCTTCGAAACTATGGTGATGAGGAGAACCAAATAGGGCAGGAGGATACCCCTGAAGAGTATATCCAACAGTTAGTAGAAGTTTTCAGGGAGGTGCGAAATGTGCTCACAGATGATGGGACTCTTTGGGTTAATATTGGCGATAGTTACTATAATTACAGGCCAGGAAGAGGACAAGGATTGGTTAAGCAAACAGTCTCGAATACTAGACAAGACTTACCAGATGTGTGTCCTCGTAGAGGAAATAAACTCCCAGGACTCAAAGAAAAAGACCTCATAGGTATCCCATGGATGCTTGCCTTTGCACTACGTGCAGATGGATGGTATCTACGTCAGGATATTATTTGGCACAAACCTAATCCCATGCCAGAGAGTGTACGTGATCGCTGTACTAAGTCACATGAATACATCTTTCTCTTAAGTAAGAATAAGAAGTATTTCTATGACAATGAAGCAATTAAGGAACCTGCTAAGGACTGGGGTACTAGGAAGAGAGATAATGGTAAGTATCACAATCCAGGCACAGGTTTACAACCTCATAGTGGTCTTACAAAGAGTTATCCTAAGAAGAATAAGCGATCTGTCTGGAGTGTCACTAACAAACCTAGTAAAGTTAAGAGACACTATGCTGTATACCCACCAGACCTTATAGAACCATGTATTAAAGCAGGTTCTGAGGAAGGTGATATAGTATTGGATCCATTCATGGGTTCAGGTACTACTGCTAGGGTTGCAAATTCACTCAATAGGCATTATATTGGGTGTGAACTACATGAGGGGTACGTAAATGGATGACTTCTTATGGGTGGAAAAATACAGACCAGAGAAGGTCGATGATTGTATACTGCCTGAAGAAACCAAGAAGATGTTTAAGGGGTTTCTTGCTCAAGGTGAGATACCAAACCTTCTTCTGACTGGTCCTGCAGGTATTGGAAAGACAACCATTGCTAAATCATTATGTTATGAGTTGGGGGCAGACTATTATGTGGTTAATGGATCGGATGAGGGAAGGTTTCTTGATACAGTTCGGAATCGTGCCAAGAGTTTTGCGTCTACAGTATCTCTCACAAGCAAGTCGAAACATAAAATCCTCATCATCGATGAAGCAGACAATACCACTCCCGACGTACAACTCCTTCTTAGAGCGAGTATTGAGGAGTTCTCCAAAAACTGCAGATTCATTTTTACCTGCAATTACAAGAACAAAATCATCGAACCACTCCACTCAAGATGTTCAGTAGTTGATTTTCATGTTAAAGGTAAGGAGAAAGCACAACTAGCAACTCTATTCTTTAAGAGGGTACATACTATTCTCGCAGAAGAGAACGTTAAGTTTGAGATGAAGGTAGTTGCAGAGGTTGTGCAGAGACATTTCCCTGACTTCAGACGTACTCTTAATGAGTTGCAGAGGTATGCTTCAGGTGGACAGATTGATGTAGGTATATTGGCACAGGTTACAGATGTTAACATCGCATCTCTTGTTGGTTATCTGAAGAACAGAGAGTTTACTAACATGAAGAAGTGGGTGACGAGTAACATGGATACCGAACCTCATGTTATAATGAGAAAGGTCTATGATAACTTGTATAACTATCTTGTACCCAAGAGTATACCAGAAGCAGTCTTAGTCATAGGGGAGTATCAATATAAGTCTTCGTTTGTGATGGATCAAGAGATCAATCTGGTTGCGTTCTTGACAGAACTGATGATGAGGTGTGAACAGTAAAGAGAAGAATTAATATTGATTGTAAGGAATGTATCAGTAAAGAATCCAAGATTGTCAGAGAGTTGAGAAAGTCTGCACCACCAGTCCCAGAAGTATGTGATTGTTGTGGTAAAGTACCTGATCCTAAATCATTTAGAAATAAATTACAATTAGATCATAACCATAAGACTGGAAAATTTCGTGGATGGATATGTGACAACTGTAATGTTTCTTTATCTAGAGCAGATGATACACTTGAGGGTGTTAATAAATTACAGAAATACTTATTGGAGTGTGAGTTTAAATGAGTTATGATGGTGGTCCACATAAGAAGATTCATCAACTATTTCCAGTATCAGTTTGGGAGTATAGGTTGGATGAGGATGATATGTGGATGTCTGAGCAGGCATTAGAGTTCTGTAAGACATTAGAGATGAACATGTATAACTTCCCTGCTGGTGTACGTACCAGTAGAGGTAACATCCATAAGGATCCAGAGATGGAACCCCTTATGGGATTTTTTTCTGATGTTCTGGATGAGATTAGATGTGCTCAAGCACTACAGTGCCATGAGTTAAAGATATCATTGTCATGGGCAAACCTTGCACCTAGGGGTAGTAATACAGGACATCCTATACATCGTCACAACTACTCATATCTTAGTGGTGTATACTATTTTACAGATGGTGCACCTACTACCTTCTGGGATCCATTAAACATTCGTAATGAGGATACTTTAGAGATCATTAGGGATCATATTAATCCTACTCAGGAGATAATAAAAGCAGAACCTGGCAAACTATTGGTATTTCCAGGTTGGTTAAAGCACCAGAGTGGTCCTCATAATGGTAAAGAGGATCGTTGGTCTATGAGTTTTAATTCTTTACCTAATGGTCCTGTCAATGCAGGTCCACAAGGTATACCAATGGCGAACTTAACAGTCAATTAATTATGAAACTAGTGAAGACTCCACTGCGTTATCCTGGAGGTAAATCCAGAGCAGTAAAGCAATTATATGATTGGTTTCCATCTGATGTACATGAGTACAGGGAACCATTTATAGGTGGTGCTTCTATGGCACTATACTTCTCACAATTACATCCAGATGTACCTGTGTGGGTTAATGATAAGTACACATATCTGTACAATTTTTGGGTTCAGTTACAGGAGAGGGGTCATGAATTATCTGATGCATGCCATAAGGTCAAGACAGATCACCCAGACGAAGACACTGCTAGGGAACTCTTTGATAAGACTAAGAAAGATATCGAACACGCAGAACCTTTTGATCAAGCTGTTCTTTTTTGGGTTCTTAATAAGTGTAGCTATAGCGGGTTGACTGAGAACTCATCGTTTTCACCTGCTGCATCACGTCAGAACTTTACATTACGTGGTGCTGATAAGTTAAAGAAATATCCTGACATAATTAAGAACTGGCGTATCACTAATGAGGATTATGAGGTAGTGATGAGTGATGCTGGTGGTGATAATGTTTTTTGTTTCTTAGATCCACCATATAAGATCAAGTCGTTCCTTTATGGTACTAAAGCAGACTTGCATAAGAACTTTGATCACCCAACCTTTAAAGATATCTGTTCTGTATGCCCACACAAGTGGTTGCTAACATATAATGTCGATGCTGAGATAGAAGAGGCATTTTCGTTGTATAATCAGAGGTACTTTAGACTTACCTATGGTATGCAACACCGTGCTAGTAACGTGAAGGATGAATTACTCATCTCTAACTACGAAATTAACCCTGCAAACCCCCTTGAGAAGGTGCTATATGCCTGATTATGAGTACCCTCTGAAGGATTATCTGAATGGTATTAATCTGAAGCAAGGTGACTTGGATTCGGATGAACGTGCCATGAAGAAGTATCCAAAATTCGTGGTCAATAAGTTATTAGCCGAACATATTGACTGCATAATGCATGTCAACGAGATGAATCGTTACTATAACTTAGATAACCTCCTGCAATATCAGTATTTTCTATATAGTATTAGGAAATCAAAGAGATTTTCTCCTTGGAATAAGAAATCTACCGATAGCGATTTGGAATTGGTCAAACAATTTTATGGTTATAGTAATGAGAAAGCAAAGGTAGCACTCTCTCTACTATCAAAAGAAAAGCTAGAGGTCATAAAAGCGAAACTTGATACTGGAGGAAGGAGATGAGTGACGAGATCAGTTGGTCTCAGGATATGATGCTGGAGGTTACACTAAAAGAACCAGACGATTTTCTGAAGATTAGAGAAACCCTTACACGCATTGGTGTTGCATCTCGAAAAGAGAGAAAACTATATCAGTCGTGTCATATTCTCCACAAGAAGGGTAAGTATTACATAGTTCATTTTAAGGAACTGTTTGCACTGGACGGAAAACCTGCTAACATAACTAAGAATGACATAGAGAGACGCAACAGAATCGCTAAGCTACTATTCGATTGGGGTCTTGTAGAGATACAAGAAGACCTTCTATCTAATGATGGGTGTGCACCACTCAATCAGATAAAGGTACTATCCTATAAGGATAAGAGCGAGTGGATATTAGAATCTAAGTACAACATAGGAAAGAAGAAAGTTATCACTGAAACATAATGAAATTTTTGGGATTGAGGCTCGAAGACCACGATTCCAATATCACCTATACTGATGGTACTAAGGTACGATATTGTGCAACCGAAAGACTCTTCGGCATTAAACATCATGGATACGATAACACTTGGCAATGGCAGGATGTGCTAGACTCTTGGGGTGTCAGTGCAGAGGAGTTAGATGCTCTTGCAATCGTCTCAGATCAGATAACCTTTGAGGAAGGTGAAACCTATCGTGAATTGGACATGGGGTTCCCATGTAGGACGTTCGCAGTAGACCATCACTATTGTCATGCTCTGAGTCTTTGGCCATTAGGAGAAGTACCCTATACTAATTACATCTATGACGGTTTTGGAAATAATGATCGTAGTTATTCCCTTATTATTGGGAATAAGATTGGGCATAGCCATAGTGTACTTACTACTGGGTCTATCGGTGTCGAGATGGCGAAGGTCGGAAGAACACTCGGAATCGAAGCAGACCCACACGGATTAGATTTAGCAGGTAAGATCATGGGTCTTGCTGCATATGGACTTGTAGACGAAGAATATTATCATAAGGTATCACACATTCATCTAACTGACATTAAGAAGATATGGAACTATGATTCTTGGGATCGTAAGTGGGATAATGATTTTGATATCAACTGGTTACGAACAGTACATGAGTATACTGGTGATCAACTAGCACTGTATATGAATCATCCTGTAGGTGGTGATGAGGTCATAGGATATAGTGGTGGTATAGCACAGAATTGTGTGTTTAATGGTAAGATTCTGGGCAGGGGTCAGAAGGTAATGATTCCACCTCATGCTAATGACTGTGGTCTGACCTTAGGTGCTGTAGAATTTTTGAGACAACACTACCATGAGGAACCATTTAGTAATGAAGGGTTCCCATTCTGGCAGGATGATGAAGGTACTGATGAAGTAAGTGATCAGGTTATATTAGAGACTGCTGAGGCACTTGCTGATGGTGATATAGTTGCATGGTATCAGGGACATGGTGAGATAGGACCTAGAGCATTAGGTAATAGGTCTATTCTTATGAACCCACGTCTACCTGATGCTAAGGACACACTTAATAGGAAGGTTAAACATAGAGAACACTTCCGTCCTTTTGGTGGTTCAGTTCTATTGGAGGATGTTGATAAGCACTTTGAGTGGACTGGTGCATGTCCTTATATGAATGTATCTGTACCAGTAAAGGATGATGGACTGAAAGCAATCACTCATATAGATGGGTCGTCTAGAATACAGACAGTAGATGGTGATGGATCATATGCTAGACTCATTAGAAAGTATAAGGAGATAACAGGTGATGGTGTACTACTTAACACTAGTTTAAATGTCGGTGGTAAACCTATTGCTGGTCATAAATGGGAAGCCAAAGAATTATTTGCCAAGAAGGATATAGATGTACTAGTTATTGGGGATGATATTTTGTCTAAATAGCCCAGTTACTTGGACATAAATGGCCGAAGAAGAAATTAAAGAAGAACAGGTAGAAGAAGAACAACACGAAGAACCTAGGAAGAAAGGTTTCTTTGGTAAAGTGAAATCTGCTATCGTTCCCGATGCTGAAGAGCAAGCAGCAATCATCAGTACAATGGTCAGAATTACTGTCCTTGCCTGGTCTGGGGGAATATTGACTCTTAATTATGTGGCGATTCCAGGTGTACCACAACAAAAAATAGATCCAACTTTCATAGCTTCAGTTTTTACTGGAGTTTTAGCGAGCTTCGGAATTCAGACAGCGAGTAAGAAAGGTGATGGTACCATGAAGATGGACAAGAATGGTAACCCTGCTGGTGGACCACCACCTGTCACTGCTAAGGATATAGAAGCAATCATAGCGAAAGCTGGACCTACTCAAACTATTCGTATTGAGCAAGCACCTCTTAAAATAGTTGGTGTCTCAACCGATGACAAACCTTACAAACTATAGAATCATGCAAAAAATTGTTAACGTACTAGCACTCGTATCTTTCGTAGGTATAGTTGGTGTAGTAGGAGCTGGGGGATATGTTTTTCTTCAGAAGGATGCCATCATTAAAGATGTAACAGAAGGTATATTGGGTGATGTTCTTGGTGATATGCCAGCAATCCCAGAAGTACCAGCAGCAACAGGTGGAGTCGCACCACCAGCAGGACTAGGTGTCCCTAACTAGTGGACATAAATGAGATTATGGTTAGGATGCGAGAGATTAAAAATCCTCGCATCACTATCATAGACAATACTAATATTACCGTTCCCAATAAAGAGATATCTGAAATAAGAAATCAGGATATCCAAGGTATTAATACTGGGGATGTTAAAGTTTATGAGATTAGGGATCCTGTTGTCACAGGTTTGACTGTACCTGTTACTGTGGATGCAGGTAAACCTATTGTCAATATACCTGGTTGTGTTAAAGCACATAAGGATAATGCTGGTAAGAATAAGAACCTCGTAGATGATGACCCTAAGGGTGTCATGACATTGTGTGATGGTCAACAACCAGCATTTAGTCCTATGGACTATCAAAGTGATGAGTTAACATTTGAGCAGGAGAAATACGAACCAAACCTCAAGATACCACCACCTGAGGTTCCAGAACCACCTGAGGTTCCAGCGATACAATGCTATGAACCACAGATTAAAGATCCTGTAACGGGTCAGTGTATTGATAAACCTACACAGAATACCGAACAAAAGGATGATGGTCCTTCGTTCGCAGAACAATATTTACCTGAGGTAAGTACGGTTACTACTACAGCAGCGATAGCAGTGGTCGCTACCTCGTCAGCATTACTTGCTAAACCATTAGCAGATCTATTACTTAAGGTCATCAAACCTGCAGTCAAGCAGGCAATGACCAAAATCCAAAGACTACTGGGTAAGAATCCATATAAACCATCAAGGAATGAGATCATTGCTAATGCATATAGAGAGAAGAAAGGGTTGCTGCCACTGAAGCCTCAGAAAAAGAAGAAGGATAAATAAATTCATGGCTCAACGCTCAATTAAGTTTACTATTAGACAGGATGGTACTGTAACCGAGGAGGTTATGGGTGCTGTTGGTAATGAGTGTGAAAATCTTACTAAGAGGATTGAGGAGAGGTTAGGTCAAGTAGAGAAGGTAGAATATAAACCAGAGTATTACAAGCAAAAACAAACCTTAGAGGATCATGTCACACTTCACTTGCATAAAGACTAAACTTAAGGAGAGACCGTTCCTGATTGATGCATTAAAAGAATTAGACTACAACGTACAAGAGAACCACCTACTAATCAATCCTGAAGACCATAACCATAAGCAGTGGAATGTAGAGGTTGCTATCTCTGATGAGATAGGGTTTAAGTGGAACGGTAAGGAGTATGAATTGGTTGCTGAACTTGATGCTTGGGATCTAGATGTGCCTGTTAGTAGGTTCATAGAGAAAGTCACCCAACAGTATGCTAGGGCAACTCTTCTAGATGCTGCAAAGAATGAAGGATATACTATTGCAGAGGAGAAGACTAGTGTCACTAATGACATCGAGGTAGTGGTAACCCGATGGGACTAGGCATAAATTTTTATGAATTGTATCAGGGAATACTGACCGAACTTGTATAAATAATGGTAGAATTGGGATAACAAGATGTAACCAAAACCTCTACATCATGAGGTCCATTTGAGTAAAGGAGGAACAAATGTTTAGCCATCTATCACACAACCAACTGGCAGAATGGAATCACAACATTGAGGAAACACCACTAGAAGACCCAATAGACGAATACTTTGAGTGCCTGATTGAGTGTGATGATAGTCAGTCCAGTTGTCGAAGACTCTGCGGAGATCTTCTAAAGTAAAAATCATTCATTTGCTTCGTCCCTCTTTGCGAGGGACTTTTTATTTTGCTAAATAGATTAGTTTGTCCAAAAATAATGACAGCACTAATTGATCCAAAAGAATACTCCGACGTGGTTGACCTATTGAGGTCATTTTTTTTGTCTAAAAATTTCCTAGAAGTTCATACACAAAATCGTTTAAGTATCCTTGCTGCCTGTGAAGATCCAGAAACAGTAGCAACATATGAATACAATGGTCAGGTATGGCCACTGCCACAGACAGGTCAGATGTGGTTAGAATATGAATTACTATCCAACCCCAAAGCAGAGGGGTTTTTCTGTGTCTCAACGTCGTATAGGGCAGAACCAGACCCTGTACCAGGAAGACATGAAGTTATCTTCCCCATGTTTGAGTTCGAGATGAAGGGTGGTGTTAAAGAACTCGAAGATATGGAGAAAGAACTGTGTGAATGGTTGGGTATACCATTAGACCAAGTGAATGTTAAGACCTATAAGGATTGGGGTGACAAGTTTAAGACGAAAGAACTTGACCACGATCATGAGAAAACTATTGGTCGAGGTATGATTACTGAGTTCCCTGAATGGACATCACCTTTCTGGAACATGGCAAGAAATTCTGACGATACCAGTAAGAAGATAGATGTTATCTTAGGTGGTAAAGAAACTATTGGTAGTGCTGAAAGGAGTACCGATAAGGATCAGATGAGAGAGACCTTCTATACCATATCAGATGGTAAGTATGCTCAACTTATTATTGATCTGTTTGGTAAGGAAAGAGTAGAGAAAGAACTAGAAGACTTCCTCTCATTCGATTTCTTCCCACGATCAGGTGGAGGCATTGGTATACAACGTCTTATATCAGCCCTTAAGTAAGGGCAACTATGTGAGGTGACGAAACTGGTAAACGTGGCAGGTTGTTTCCCTGCTGTTCCTGGCGGGACTTGGTGGTTCGACTCCACCCCTCACAGTTATTTTTCTACGACTGGATTAGAGATAGATACTGGTTCGAATACGAAGTCTTCGTTAGCACCTATGGTTTCTCTCTTGATGAGTTTTGCTTTACCATTCTCATCATACTCAAAGACTGATACCTCCGTTGCTGATGTCTTTACTCGTACTGTTTTATTCTTAATGGTTTGGTTACCATCTCCGTCAACCTCATAGGTTGTTACTTCTTCTTTATTATCGTTAGCAGTTACCTGTGGGATAGTATGTGAGTGATTTGGTAGTCCGTTTTGAGGTAAAGTAACCACAACGTCAGCACAAACACTAGCATATGGTGACTTCGGATGGAAGACTATGCCTTGCTGTTTGAGTTCACCACAATTTTTGAGACGAGCTATCTCAAAGTCTAGCCTTTTGTTGGCAAGTAACTGTGCTTGTAGTGCTGTCTGTGTATTATATGCTTTCTTACAACCGTTTTGTAGTTGTTTATCTAATGGTATTGATATCGTTGCACTGATACCTAAATTTAGATTCAGGTTATCCTTCTGTCCAGTTCTAGTAGGAATATAGTAGAGGATCTGACCTGGATTATCTGGGATACCATCGTCATCATTGTCTGCGTTATTGTAGACAGGATCATCATAGTAATATTCTTTAGGATTCTGGTGTGATATCGCATGTGTCACAAATGGTGTGATGTTAAGGGTAGGACCCTGACACGAGATACCATTGCCATATGTGTTTGTAATATATGGACCTTGTAAAACTTGTATTGCCTGGTTGGTGACTGAGCCCGAACTATTAGCTATCGGATTGGCAGTCGCACTAACACCTCCTACGTCTGCTGCATAGGTAGGTGAACATGTTAACGCTGCAATTACTGGGAGAAGATACTTGTTGTATCTGTTACGCTTGTTACGTTGGTGGTACGTTGGATTATTGTCTGGTTGGATATACCTGGTCCCATGTATGTAGTCGTTAGTTGGAACGCTCCTCCTGGAGTTGTTATCGTGTAGTCTCCTAGGGATGATAGATCCAGTTGAGATGTTGTCTGAGGAGTTGTGTCCGTGGCTGAACCAAGTACGTCTACTGAACCCGATGTTACGGTTGCGTCGGGTAATAGACTTGATCCATTGTGTGAAATTCCTGTTCCCGTTACTGAATATTGCCATCCTGTATTATAGTCAATAGAGTTAATCGTCTCAGTCACTGTCGAGGTTGTCTCGGTGTGGCTCGTCATTGAGCCCTGGGT
>LULZ01000023.1_pt1 | contig 23828 bp, 34 predicted proteins | sample 729721 | NCBI WGS metagenome assembly LULZ01 (sample SAMN03860276, study PRJNA289734) | marine metagenome | biome: seawater column; feature: ocean; material: water; isolation source: Red Sea water column Station 91 - depth 100m | place: Saudi Arabia: Red Sea | collected 2011-10-15 | depth 100 m
CTGCCAAGTATAAGCCTTGGTTGTGGGAAAAGTATGGTGACACTGAGAAGGAGAGAAAGAAACAAGCAGAGAACGAAAGAGAGTTAAAATATAAGAAAGATAGAATGATGCACGGCAAGAAGAAAGTCGGACATTCTAAAGACAGCCCTACTTACAAAGAGTTTCTTAAGAAAGCAAAGGGTACTAAGTTAAGACCAGGAGAAGTAAAGAAACTCGTAAACGGAAAGTGGGTTTCTAATAAAGATTAAATAAGCAAGGGCAATGTCAATAAGTCCCCCCGTATGGTGGTAGGGCCTCTGGTTTAGGAGGATATCCACCCTTTCATACCCCAAACCAAGACCACGGGGATTCCTTAGGGATTAGTCTTATCATAACAAGTAAAACCGCACTCATTTTTAATGACTACTCTTCAGCAAAGAAGTAGCAGCCCGCTTAAGAATTGGGACGAGTTTTGTCAGTGGGTAACTTCCACAGACAATCGCTTGTACGTAGGATGGTTCGGAGTTCTTATGATTCCATGCCTGCTTACTGCTGCCACTTGTTTCATCATAGCATTTATTGCTGCTCCTCCCGTCGATATTGACGGGATTCGTGAGCCTGTTGCAGGTTCACTTCTATATGGAAACAACATCATCTCTGGTGCTGTAGTTCCATCATCCAACGCTATTGGAATGCACTTCTATCCCATCTGGGAAGCAGCAACCATCGACGAATGGTTGTACAACGGAGGTCCATACCAACTAGTAATATTTCACTTCCTTATTGGTATCTGTGCTTACATGGGTAGACAGTGGGAACTATCATACCGTTTAGGTATGAGACCTTGGATCTGTGTTGCATATTCTGCACCAGTATCTGCTGCATTCGCAGTGTTCCTAGTGTATCCTTTCGGACAAGGAAGTTTCTCAGATGGTATGCCGTTAGGTATATCGGGAACGTTTAACTTCATGTTCGTCTTCCAAGCAGAACATAATATACTGATGCATCCATTCCACATGGCAGGTGTAGCAGGTATGTTTGGAGGTGCACTCTTTAGTGCTATGCACGGTTCTCTAGTTACTTCTTCTCTAATCAGAGAGACAACAGAGAATGAGTCACAGAACTATGGATACAAGTTTGGTCAAGAAGAAGAGACCTACAACATCGTTGCTGCTCATGGATACTTCGGACGTTTAATCTTCCAGTATGCATCGTTTAACAACAGTAGATCACTTCACTTCTTCCTAGCAGTCTTCCCTGTGGTGTGTATATGGTTGACCTCAATGGGTATATCAACCATGGCATTTAACCTCAATGGATTTAACTTTAACCAATCAATCTTAGATTCATCTGGTAAAGTTGTTCCGACTTGGGCAGACGTTCTTAACAGAGCGAACCTAGGTATGGAAGTGATGCACGAAAGAAATGCTCACAACTTCCCACTTGATCTTGCTGCTGCTGAGGTAACAGAAGTTGCTTTGGTCGCACCAGCAATAGGATAAAGGTCGTATATTATTTCGACTTTTAATTACCAAATACCCCGAAAAAAAATCGGGGTATTTTTTTGGTCTGTAGGGTTTTTAAAAATGTGGTATACTAAATACTAGTCCACACCCTGCCATTGGATTAGAATGGACTGGGATTTAGAAAATGAGAACCTACGACTAGAACGTATGATTATCATCTATCAAGAAGAAATCAAAAAACTAGAAGAGGAGAAGTCAGATCTTGAGGAAGAGGTATCCTTCCTGCGAGACCTGCTTGACATGAAATCACTTGGTTATGAAAAGTATGACGACACTTCTGAATGAAGGCAAAGTAAAGACTGTCTATGATGTAGACGGTGACGCACAGAAAGTAACTATCAAATTCCATGACAAAGTAACAGCATGGAATGGTAAGCACGTGGAGTACCCTCCAGAAAAGGGTGCCACGTGCTGTTTAATTTCTGCACTACTCTTTGAGATGTGTGAGAAGAATGGTATCAAGACTCACTACCTAGGTACTGAGGGTCTCGACACATTATTGTGTAGGAAGTTGACAATCATACCAGTAGAGGTTATTGTAAGGAACATTGCTGCTGGTAGTATCGTCAAGAACACCAACATCAACGAAGGAACATTCATCCAACCACCTATAGTGGAGTACTTCCTTAAGGATGATGCTAAGGATGATCCTTTACTTACCTATGATAGGGTAAGACTCATGGGTATAGACCCAGAACCTATGAAGGAGCAAGCATTGATGGTTAACTATCAGTTGCAATCATTGTTTACCCTTTGTGGTATTGACCTTGTAGATTTTAAATTGGAGTTTGGATACGATGCTCACGGCGATTTATTCCTGGCTGATGAACTATCACCTGACAACATGCGACTCTGGAAAAAAGACACGAAAGAGAGATTCGATAAAGATCTTTTTCGTAAAGATGAAGGAGACATTGTAGAAGCATATAAGAAAATACTATTACAACTGAGGCAGTTCGCATGACTGAGCACAAATACAAAGGAGAAATTAGCACACACTCAGTGCAGAATACACAACTGTCAAGAGTGTGGGGTCAGTCTAGTGAGAATTATTTTGCTGCAAAGTATTATGAATGGGCTGATTCTGAGGATTTGCAATTATTACGTCCTGACTTAGATAGAGGTTGGGATTTTATGATAGAAAGAAATAGTAAAAAGATACAAGTTAAAAGATTTAATCCTCTAGGTAAGAATCATAATCTTAATAATGTTAAATTAAAAAGAACTAGAGCATCTAAGAGGAGAGATACTACTTGTAATAATAATTACGAGGAGAGTAGTTTTGATTACTTGGTTGTGCATGATGTAAGAGATGATAATATTATTATTGCTGATAAATCAGAATGTTTTTATCCAGATGGTAGATGTAAGACAAGTGCTTCTGTTTATCCAACCATAAGAAGTAAAGGTTTAACTGATTTAGGATGGGAGGTATTCCGATGAAGATTACACAAAAGATTATTGATGACCTCACTGAGGCACTCGCTCATACCAAGAAGGATGGTACTGAGAACTGGAAAGATGGAGATGAAATAGATGTCTGTCTTGCTGGTACATTTGCAGCAGATAAATTTATTACATTGATCAATAGATCCAAATGAAAGTAATTAGAGACTGTATCTCTCAGGAATTACATGGTGCATTAAATAATGAGATCAGATCCTTAGCAGGTCGTCAGGTTTGGTTGTCTAGTGCAGTAGACTGGTGTGATTCCATCAAGCAGGGTATTCAGGGTAGTACATTGACTACACCTATGCCTGATGCATTGTGTGAGATGTTAGAAGAAGAAATAAAGGAACACTTACCTCCCTATGATAAACTGAACTGTTCTTTTTATATTTGGCAAGCAAACTCTGGTATTGCCATGCATAATGACAACAACTATAAGTTTGGTGGTACTATCTACCTCAATGATGAGTGGTATCCTCAATGGGGTGGGTTATATGTGTGGATAGACAAGGGAGCACCAGAGGATGCTGTAGGGCATGCTTTACTACCTAAGGCTCGGACGTGTGTCCTAAATAATCAGAGTGAGTATCATATGGTAACCCCAGTGTCACCATATGCTCAAGCACCACGATTCACAGTACAATTTAGAGCACACAAATAGTGTCTAGTTTAGGTCATACATGTTATAGTTCTGGTCCGATTCCTCTCTTACCAGACGGATCAATACCTGGTCAGAACCCTGCTCAAACTCAGGGTACACCTCCACCAGTACCTGTCACGCAGCCTGGTGCAGAGATTAGAACTATAGTTGGTACATGTTATGGTCCTGCACTACCTCTAACACCATCAACAGATATACCTCCCTATAGACAGGGAGAACAGACACCTCCACCTACCATAGATCCTGGTGAAACTATAAGGACTATCGTAGCAAGGTGTTATCCACCTATAATACCTGATCCACCTGGTCCACCACCAGATGGTCCTCCACCACCTGTTATTGATATACCTGACTTCTGTAGCCTTGTACCTTGGGCAGATATGGGTCTGGATATACCACCTTTTTGTGGTGACTTCCCTATTATAATTACACCACCCAGTCCACCACCTGATCTACCTCCATGGTGGGGAAAGGGTGCCGATTGTAAGCGTCTAGCACCATTGTTAAGCATGGATCCACCTGCTGCACGTAAGCATGAGGATTGGAACCAAGGTGCAAAGGAACCACCAGAAGGTAAGAAGTTTGTCTGGGTTGTGCTCAGAGACTATGGAACTGGTACTGATGCAGTACGTAAGGGTGAAGAATTAATATGTGACAATGAACAGCATCCATTAAACCCTGACTGGGGTGATTGTGTAAAGGATGCTATCGAGTGTCTCTTTAAACCATATGTTACTGGTACGTGGAAGCCACCTACTGCTAACTGTGAGACACATTACTTTAGAGGTCAGAACTCTACAACAGGTAAGATTTGTATTAAGAACTGCTTCCCTGATCGTATGCCCATCTATGAGTACAGAAAAGGTACTCCAGTAGGTAACATACAGATCATGCCTTTCGGTAGGGGATTCCATAACCGTAGGTTTGTTACTACTAGAGCAGATGGCACATGGAATGAGAGAAAGGTAAGATGTGAGGGTGGTAACCGAGTCTTTAATAGTACTGCTACACAGACACAAACCTTCACTGCTAATGGATTAACTGTTACTGTCAAGGTCACACCTATAGATGATGGTGGTGAGTATGATAGTAGTTGGTGGGTTGAGTCATGGTCAGGAACCATGCCTGCTATTGGTACTACATGGGAACACTCATGGAATGCTGGTAAGGGTACAGTATATGTAAAGGTTACTGTTGTAGACGGTGCTGGTTCAGGACAAGATCATGCTTATGGTAGAGAGACAACAGCACCTGCAGGGTATGATCGTGTTCATACTGGACCTGCTTTCTATATTTTACAGTACCCTGAGAGAGGTACAGTGCCTCTCTATAAGTTCTATAGTCCTACGACTGTAGATACTATGCTTACGACTAATCCAGGTGCTCCAGACACCGAGGGTGCTGGTGAGAGAGCGACTATGGATGCTGCTGGTATGACACAGGGTGAAATACTAGGGTATGCCTTTAAGAATAAAGAGGATGCTATTGCATACCTAGGTGAGGATGAACAGGTAGTGGAACTGCATAGGTACTTTGCTAATTCTATTAGTAACAGTGCATATAATGACCACATGTATTCCATACAGTCTATGGGTACTGAGACTCCACCTAAGTATGGAACACGTCAGACATATACATTACCTACTAACCCTAAGACTTCATACATCGTTGCTTATAAGATGATGAAGCCTGCTGCTTCATATAAGAACTCATGGGGTGTTGTTATACACAATAAAGAATGTACTGAAATCTATTGGACTAAGACTATAGAGTCTAATGTCAATCAGAACAGTGAGTTTAAACAGTTTGAGGTTCCATTGTCTGTCCTTAAGACACATGCTGGTAAGGAGATGGGATTCTATCTCGTACCTGATGGACATGACTATGGTGTAACTAATAATGATTCACCTAGTTTCTATGTGTCTGGTGATGGATGGAAGAGGACAGGAGGTAGTGCTCAGAGTGATTGGGTATTCTTCTCTGACCCTCAGATGAATCCAGGTAATAGAAATAAGACTAAGTGGGTAGGTAACAACTGGCAGTGGTGGGAAGACTTACTTGCTGGTGATGATGATTACGATGACTTTAAGGTACACTATGAGGTACTAGCACCAGGTGGTGCATATTATTATGAAGGTGTGCAGTGCTATGTCTTTAAGGATCCTGCACCTGAAAAGATAATGATTGATATAGTTGAGAAGGATGGTTGTTCTACTAATATATTTGATGGTATCTTTGATGATATATTACTGACTAGATCAGAGTGTGGTCCTCTAGCACCACCTACTACATGGACTGCAGAGAGTTCCATCATGGGATGTGGTACATGTACTGGTGACTATGTAAATGATCAGAACAGAGAGCAGACACTGAACGTTCTGAAGACTGCTACTCTACAACTGAAATCATTTGGTTGTATTATTTCAGCACCTGAACAAGAGTGTATGGTCTTCAGGTTCCTTGTTAAGAAGAATGGTGTTAACGTAGTCGATGAGACCTATGAGTTAGCAACCTTCCCCTTTGTTGGTAATAATCTAGGTAATGCATTCACTGTAACTAAGGATGATACTGTAACCTTTAGGTTGGAATCAATTGATTCTGGTCCTTACTTTGGTAATGCATCTGTTAACTTTATATTCTTAGCAAATAACTCTGAGTTTAGTGGGTCATGGTCTGCTAGATTGGGTACTATATCTGCTGATGAGAATATTGCTGGACGTTCTGAAGCATATGCTAGTAACCCTTATGGTGGTGGGTCTATTAAGAAGATGTCTGTTGAGGTGTGGGATCATGAGAGGAATGAGTGGTCTACATCTGTTGCTTGTTGGGACAACGGTCAACTGAATACTAATAATGCTAATGGTCAGACAGCAGACTGGTCTAATGTATACTTCAGTGGTAACACTTGGAACTGTTCTGGTTTAAATCCATGTCCTGCTCCATACTATGAGAATGGTACGACTGATCGTAATGGACACATACTTACTACACGTATCAATTCTGATGGTAATACTACTAATGATGGTATCCAGTACGATAAACTATTTGGACACTCACGTGGTCTGATTATGAAGGCTGCTGAACCTAATGTAAGGAACAACAGTGACCTTGGTAATATGACTGACTGGGTACACCATTCTATAGGTGACGGTTATACTTCTTGGTTCATTAACAAACAGTTATCTAAGGCAGGTAATCCACAGACTGCTATTGATGATATAGATGCTGTGTATTCAGCAGGTATACAGGCATGGAACGGTGGTGTTAGTGGGTCTCCTTACGTAGGATCCTATAGTAAGATGGCATTCTTCCATGACTATCTCTTGGGTAGTGTACTAGATGGTACGTGGAAAACTCTTAACCCACCATCAGGTAAGGTACGTATGGCATTCTGGCCCTATGCTGACGAGGGTGATAATAATGCTAGAGATAAGTGGGGTTGTGCTATAGAAATATTTGGTTTGGTTAATGCTGGTACTAACTATAGACAAGGAGACCAATTTGAGTTAGTATGGCCACCATACCAACCAAATAACTATCAAGCATTACCTGGTTCCACTCCTTACTTCCCCAAGGATGACCCCAACTATTCTTTCCCTGATAGGTTAGAGTTATTGGTACGAGGGGAGAATAATCCAGAGGAGTTCACACCTAGGGAAGCATTCTATCAAGAGTCACACAACAGAGACTCTAACGTTTGGTTACTCTGTCAGCATAAGCTAGATAGAGTGAGGTTTAGAATAACAATTGATGAGATTACAACATGAGTAACGCTGAAGGATTTGGACCAAAGGCAACTAAGGCAGACAGAGATCTTTATAAGTCTGCTAGAGAGTTGTCTGCTATTCATAAGGTTCTTAGGAAGAACCCAAGTGATACTGCTGGTCGTCGTAAGATGTTAAAGCAACTTAGGAGATACTATCGTGGTCCCCTTGCTGAACTGGATCGTATCGACATGAAGGAACCTACCTTCCCTAAGGATGCTGAGTGGATGAAGACAGATGAGGAGATAGAACAGATAGAACAAGAACAAAAGACACAGATCAATACAGATAAACTTCGTCAATCATTGAGTAAAGATGTTTCAGAAACTAATTAACCCTAAGACTGAAACGTATAAGTTAGTCAAGGAGTTTGCATTATCACCAGAGTTTCCATGGTTTTATGTAGAGAATGCTACACCACAGGACGTATCTAATAGTGAGTTCCAGACTGTACCATTCTATAGTCATGTACTGATAGCAAGACCTAAGTGGCAGGGTATAGGTGGTAACTATATGTTTCCTGAACCTCAATCAGAGCAACTAGGACAGTTCTATCCACTATTAGAGGAGATTTTGGTTGCGAATGAGATACCAGTCACCACATTGCTCAGATATAATGTGAACTGCACCCATCCTCAGTCAGATGATCGGTTATCCGTACCTCATAGAGACCACCCCTATCCTCACAAGAATTTGATTGTGTACCTAGAGGGTGAAGGTGATACAGTTTGTTTTCCTGATGATATTGATGCTCCTACATGGGCAAATGCTAATAGTTTCAGTCCACAACAGGATGATGTGGTAGTATTTGAGGGTCTACATTGCATGAGACCACCAGAAACAGGACGTAGAGTCGTCTTGGTTGCTACCTTCCTTTAAATGTTTCCCCAAGTTCACCCCAGTTTCTCAACTGGCACACTTGACACCGTTTTAAAAGTCTGGTAGTATAAATAACTTAACATAAGCACACAGGAATCGAAAGATCGTACCCCTGCGTCGAATGTTTAAAGATTTCCATGTCGAGGAAGTCTAACATCCGCAGGGTTTTTCCTTGCGAGACACTACACATCTATTATGTCTATTAAATCAACAATCGCTGCTATCGCAGCAAGTCCATTTCTACTCGCTGGAGCCGCTTTTGCTGGTCCTTACGTGAATGTAGAAAGCAATCTTTCATATCCTGATGGAGATTATTCTGCCGCAACAACCGACGTTCATGTAGGTTATGAAGGTGGAGAAGGACAACTCGGCTACTACGTACAAGCAGGCCCTGCTTTCGTTCATAGCGAGACTGATTCTGACACTGAGACTGAGTTCTCTGGTAAGGTTGGTCTAACTGTTGCCGCTACAGATTCTCTTGGAGTCTATGGTGAGCTCTCAGGCATCAGCAACGGCGAAGACAGTGGTGGAGACACCATCATTGATTGGGGTGCTAAAGTTGGTGCTAAGTTCACCTTCTGATCACTGGTCGATATAAACTAAATAGGGTGTCTCATGACACCCTTTTTTATTGGAGAATAAACATATGGCAAATCCTGGTGGTACAGTAATCTATACCCGAAGTGGGTGTCCCTATTGCGTTAAAATAAAAGAAGTGTATAATGCTAAGGGATGGGCATTCAGAGAATACACTCTCGGTAATCAGTTCACACGTGAACAGTTTAAGAATGAGTTCGGACAGGGTGCTACATTTCCACAGGTACTCATCAACGGTCAACGTATTGGTGGGTGTACTGAGACGATCAAGTTCTTAAGAGAAACAAACCAACTCTGATGCCTAATTACGATCCTGATAATGAAGCCCTCTACTCTTTGTTAGATAAGGCTATTGATACTGCAATGATCCAACAGAAGTTTCTTTTTAATATGAAGAAGTATCTAGAGGATCATTCGTACACTCGTAAACAAACCAAGGAACTGTTAGAATCCTCTGTGATGCAGGAGGTCATCAATAATACTGGTGACCTTAATGGATACTTAGATGGTGACAAGCAATGTAAAGAAGCGTATGGTCACCTAAAGAAGGTACAAGTGGTTAAGATTCGTAACTATCTTGCTCAGATAACAACGGATACCCATGAGTATTATGCTCATCGAAAACCAGGTAGACCTAAGGGTTCTAAAAACAAGAGAAAAAAGACATCTAAATAAAAAAAAGTAAGGGAGTATCCGTATGGAACATTTAGATTTTTTATACATTTCTCTCTTTCTAACCATCGGAAGTTTTCTACTAGGGTTCCTAGTATCTTGGAACATCAAAGCAGTCTATGATTCATGGATTGCTAGAGCAGACTACGCTGCTATGGTCATGCACCCTGAAATGTATGACGAGAATGGTTCGCTAATTAGTCCTGAAGAGTTGATGTACTTGCGAATTACTGACGATGATGATACAATTGATGATGATGATGAGTAAACTATGAAATTATTAATTTCTGAGGTGCTCCAGAAGGCACACAATGCCAAGACGAAGGCAGAGAAGGTAAAGATTTTACGTGATCATAAGACAGATGCATTGATGTCTGTCTTCATTATTAACTATGATGAATCTGTTGTCTCTTTACTACCTGAAGGCAAGGTTCCTTTCCGAGAGAATGAAGCACCTGAAGGTACTGAACATACCAAACTGGAACATGAGGCAAGACTTCTATACCATTTCTTTAAGGGTGGATCCAAGTTACCTGCTCTTAAGAGAGAGACCATGTTTATTCAGATGCTAGAAGGTCTACATCCTTCAGAAGCAAATGTTATTATCCTTGCCAAGGATAAGAAACTTAATACCAAGTATAAAGTCACCAAAGCCTGTGTAACGGAAGCATTTCCAGAGATTACATGGGGTGGTAGGTCATGACCCTTAAAGTATTAGTGCAGGAATGCACTGACGAGGATGTAGCAGATAAGAAACTACCAGTCCATTCATATGTGGTATCATATGTGAAGGAGGATAAAGTTTGTCGTGACATTGTACTCGCTGGTAGTAAAGGAACTGTAGAGATCTTTGATCACTACTGGGACCTCTACAAGGAGGGGTTGCAAGGTTGGAAACAGACTAATGGTCGTGTACCAGTGAATCAATGGAACAATCAACGCAAAGTAGAGGAGAAACAGAAACCCAAAAAGAAAAAATGAATTCGATATATGATTTTACAAAAGGTAAGAAGGATGAGATTGACAAGGAGTCTAAGATTCTTGGAGCACAAGCTGCTACTGCAATCTTGGGTATAATATTTGGACCTTTTGTAGTGTGGGCAGCATGGAATGTAGTGATGCCAGCACTCTTCGGACTACCTACTATAGGGTACGTCTATTCTTTAGCACTTTATGTACTTGTTAAGACCCTGAAATGACAAAAGTATGTGTAATTTCCGTCACTCCAGATGCTGAGAGGACTATAGGATACATCGCAAGAGTATCTAACCCAAAGAACCAGGACAACGAGAAGGTCGCTGGTCTTTTAAAGTATTGTATCAAGCATGGACATTGGTCTATCTTTGAGCAAGCACACATGACTGTTGAGATCAATACAACACGTGGACTTGCTGCACAGATACTGAGACACAGGTCGTTCACATATCAAGAGTTCAGTCAGAGGTATGCTGACTCATCTCTATTAGCAGATGAGATACCACTACCAGAACTAAGGAGACAGGACACTAAGAACCGTCAGAATAGTATCAATGATCTTGATCCTAAGATGGTCAATAAGTATGAGATACTCATGGCAGATCACTTCAGACATGGCATGGATCTCTATCAGCAGATGCTTAATGATGGTATCGCTAAGGAGTGTGCTAGGTTTGTACTACCACTAGCGACACCTACTAGGTTATACATGACAGGTAGTGTACGTAGTTGGATTCATTACATAGACCTACGCTCTGCTAATGGTACTCAGAAGGAGCACATGGACATTGCTAATACTATTAAGAGACATTTTATATGTCAGTTCCCAACAGTAGCAGAGGCATTGGGGTGGTGTGAAGAGTGTGACTGTAAGGAAGATGATTACTGGAATGATATGCAACCTTGCCTACGTATTGATTGATGGCAGAAGTAGTACCAGCATTCTCTTCACCAATCTATGTGACAGGTGTGGACAAAGACTTTCCAAAGATTAATTGGGAGTCTTTAGAGTTCACACCATATAATATAGAGAGTGTCGGATATCGTACAGTTGATCAGCATGTGTTGGACTCATTCCCTGACCTAGAGGGGTGGGTCTTTCAGCATGTATTGGACTATGTTATTGGTGCAATGGGGGTTGATCCTGATCTGCATTGGCCTGAGATAACATGCTCATGGATCAACAAGTATAAGAAGGGACAAGCATCAGTACCTCATCATCATGCTAACAGCATGTACTCAGGTAATATATTCTTACAAGGAGACACAGGTAACCTAGTGTTTGAGAAACCTAAACATATGGTTGTAGAACCCACGCTCTCCCAACAGAACCTATATAATTCTACTAGCTTTACTCTACCACCAATAGAGTCAGTGCTATGTATGTTTCCGTCTGATCTTAGGCATCATACCTTGCCAAATGAATCAGAATCGGATAGAATAACACTCTCCTTTAATGTAATGGTTAGAGGACAACCACGATGGATAGAAGACAATGCCAACGTATGATTTTAGAAACAAAGAGACAGGTGAGATCATCGAGAACGTAGTTATGTCCATGCATGACCTCGATAAATATAAGGAGGATCATCCTGAATTAGAAAGATACTTCGGGAACCAAGCACCTAAGGTAACTTATGGACTACCTAAACAATCAGATGGATTTAAAACTGTGATGCAGAAGATCCAGAATGACCATCCTGCTGCTGATCTATCAAGATTTACTTAAATTATGCCAGTAAAGAAGCGTAAGACCCCTGCACCTAAAACTGCCAAGGTCATGAGACGTAAAAAACCTATCAATATAGACCAACTTAAAACGATTGAGCCTATAGGTGACAATCAGAAGTTGGTTTTTGATTCCTTTAAGGATGGTAGGAACCTTGTACTTCATGGTGCTGCTGGTACTGGTAAGACATTCATTAGTTTGTACCTTGCACTCGAACAGGTACTTGACTTAACGTCACCATATGAGAAAATATATATGGTTCGCTCTCTTGTACCCACGAGAGAGATTGGTTTCCTACCTGGAGACCATGAGGATAAGTCAAACCTATATCAGATACCTTATAAGAACATGGTGAAATACATGTTCGAGATGCCTGATGAACCATCGTTCGAGATGTTGTACGATAACTTGAGAGCACAGCAGACTATAAGTTTCTGGTCTACCTCGTTCATACGTGGCACAACATTTGACAGGGCTATTATAATAGTAGATGAGTTCTCGAACCTAAACTTCCATGAACTTGACTCCATCATCACTCGTGTTGGTCAGGATTGTAGGATAATATTCTCTGGAGATTATTCACAAACCGACTTACAAAAGAACGGAGAGCGTCAAGGTGTGCTAGACTTCATGAAGATCTTGCAGACTATGCCATCCTTCCAGACTGTAGAGTTTAGTATTGGAGACATCGTACGCTCTGGTCTGGTACGTGAGTACCTCATCAGTAAAAATCAACTAGGTTTTAATTAATGAAAGTCTTTAATCATGTTGGTCCTGCAGGTACTTTAGATGAACTTCCTACTCAGAATGTTGAGGGTCGTAGATTCTACAAGTCACCTAAAGGACACTGGTATCCTTCTGTTACTACTGTTGTTAGTAAACAATCTATAGAAGGTATCAAAAAGTGGGAGGAACGTGTTGGTTGGGTTAAAGCAGAGAAGATTCGTAGAGAATCATCTTGGCGTGGCACTCAGTACCATACTATAGTGGAGTACTATCTTAATAATGAAACTACGAAAGTTAATGAAGTCAAAGGTCTTCCCTCGTACCTTTTTGGGTTTTCTCGTGAGGTTCTTGATCGTATTGACAATATTCATTTGCTGGAAGCCCCTCTTTATTCTGATGATCTACGCATTGGTGGGCGTGTTGATTGTATTGCTGAGTTTGATGGCGAGCTTGCTATAATCGATTTTAAAACAACCAAGGACATCAAGAAGGTGGAATGGTTGGAGAAGTATTTTGTACAGGAAGCAGCGTATGCTTACATGTACTATGAACGCACTGGTGTAGAGGTTAAGAAACTTGTGACCTTATCTGTTGCAGAGAATGGTCAGACACAAGTAGAACAACGCTACGACAAGGCACCATACATAGACACACTCTGTGAATGGATCAAAGAGTTTCAGATGGAGTTTCTAACTGAAGCTGTAACTAATGGAGTGATTACAGAATGAAAGAGCTTGAGGAAAATTTTATGACACAGGCAAAGTTTAGTACCTTGGTAGAACATACCGTACAGAATAGTAATGGTCTCATAAACTACATAGAAGCAGTCGCAACTGTCTGTGATGACTACGACATTGAGATAGAAGTCGTTAACAAACTGATCTCTAAACCACTGAAGGATAAGATCAAAGCTAACGCACAACAATTAAATTGTATCAAACGCACAAGTAGAGGGGTTTTACCATTATGAACGAAGATTTCTTCCGTTCTGAAGTGATACAGGCCGAACTAGATGATCTTCAGACAACTTATAATGATTTGCTCCAGATGTCTAGCAAGTTAAACCAGTTAGACAAGGTGCAACAGTTGGAACATATCAACAAAACGTTAGAGTTGATTGCCAAGCAGAAAGTATTTTATGCTCGTCTCCAATTGATGAGCAACTATGTCACAGATGATGACGATGGTTCGACTGAAGCAGTTAAAGAGGTCAAGGAACGCATCGATCAGGTCAGTCAGATCTATTCTGGTGGCAACAACCTTTTAAATATCCTACAGGCGATGGAGGACAAGCTCCTATGTTGGAAGAAGGATTTAGAGGGTGTTGACAAAGCATAAATAGTATGCCATCATATGATGGTCAACAAGCCAAATACAAAATCACACGGAGAATACAATGTCATTTGCATCCCTTAAGAAGTCCTCTAGGTCTTCCATTGCTAGTTTAACAAAGGAACTAGAGAAACTGAACAGTAAGGGTGGCGGTAACGGTCCTGACGAACGACTCTGGAAACCAGAAGTCGATAAGGCAGGTAACGGTTATGCTGTCATTCGTTTCCTTCCTGCTCCAACAGGAGAGGAACTACCTTGGGCACAGGTATGGTCACATGCTTTCCAAGGACCAGGAGGTTGGTACATCGAGAACAGTTTGACCACAGTAGGTCAGAATGATCCAGTCGGTGAACTCAATCGAGTCCTATGGAACAGTGGTCTGGATTCAGACAAGGACGTTGCTCGTAAGCAGAAGCGTAAGCTTTCTTACTACAGTAACATCTTGGTCGTTAAAGATCCTCTGCACCCAGAGAATGAAGGAAGAGTCTTCCTTTATAAGTATGGTAAGAAGATTCATGACAAGTTAGTTGAGGCAATGAAGCCACAGTTTGAGGATGAGGAACCCATCAACCCATTCGATTTTTGGAAGGGTGCTGACTTTAAGTTAAAGATTGTCAAGCAAGATGGATACTGGAACTATGATCGTTCTGAGTTTGCATCACCATCAGTCTTAGGTGACTATGAAGATGCTAAACTAGAGGAGATCTATAACCAAGAGTATAGTCTTGCAGCGTTTACTAATGCTGAGAACTTTAAACCTTACGAGGTATTAGAGAAGAGATTAAACTTAGTTCTAGGTAAGAACAAGGTACGTGTACAGACACGTGATGAGGAACTGGAAGCACCTGTGCCAGTTGTAGAAGAGAACACTACGGTTACCGCAGGGTTCGGAAACAGTGTAGAATCATTAAAGACAGATGAGGATCCTGATCTGTCATACTTCTCACGATTAGCAGAGGAAGACTGATGAAAAAGTGGTTGCTAGCTCTCCCTATACTGATGCTTGCTGCACCAACAGGTGCAAAGGCAATCACTTGGGATGAGTTGGTAGAGTGGGCAAATACGCCCACTCATTACCACCACCATCATCATTACTATGGTGGACAGACTCGTCGTTGGTGTAATGAGATAAGATATCATGAAGAGTATGTTCCAGGCAGACATGATTATCATGGTGGATGGATGCCAGGATATGTTAATAAGTGGCAAGAGACTGTAAGAATACCATGCAGAGGGTATAGACGGAGGAGATACTATCACTGATGCTTTACCAAACATATATGAATCCTGAAGCAAAGGAAATGAATCCTAAGCTTCATGAAAGTGTGAAGAAATACGTTGTCACTGACCTTACAGTTAAGGGTGGTGCATCAAGAACAGAATTTAACTTCCATGAGAAAAAAATAGACGACCTAAGTCGTCTTTTTAATTGGATAGAAGATGTATTACCTCAAGCAGCATTTCATTTTGCTCAGGGTAGTACTGATGATGACTATGATCCAACTCTATTAGGGTTTGATCCAAAAAGATTTAGGATAACAGAGTGTTGGGGTATAGAGTTTAACAAAGGGGATGCTGTAAAAGCACACAACCATTTCCCATACTCCATGTCATTCTGTTACTATGTTAGGGTACCAGACAAGGATACTCCACTAGTTCTCTTTAATGAACTAGGAAATAGTAGTGACATGATGGGTGAAGCAGTTGAGATTGAGGATGGTATGCTATGCTTCTTCCATGCTAAGACATTCCATTTTGTACCCCCAAGTCAGAGCGACGGACGCTGTGCTATCGTAGGAAATATTTTATATGATCCTGATATATAATTCGACTTTTGATTCCCAATAAGTCGGAAAAAAAATTCAGGGTATTTTTACTCGCTGTAGGTCGAGCTAGAATCTGTAGTACCAGAGATAACTCCAGATGAGTTAACAGTACCAACATTTGATGTATCTACAGTTCTAACTTGTTCACCAGATGACAGTGTAGTTACTGTAACGGTTCTATTGACTAATTCTGAATTAGAGGCAAAATCGACTGTAGCAGTATTACCATATACTGTACTATATCCAGATTTCTCTGTAACGAAGATTTCTTCTACAGAACCCCAAGTCATTTTTACGTCACCAGCGTCAACTTCGTCATGTGGCTCATATTCGCATAATCGTTTAAATTCTTCTGTAAAGGTTTCTACGTATGCAGGTTTTAATAACCATATAGACCCTTTATAGTCATTTATCTGTTTTTCGTACTCATAGTTGGTTATGGGAATTGATGGATTTGTTACTGTGACTCCCTGAACCGTATATGACCAATTTTCGTTTACTTGCAATCCTGCAGGTACAACAACTTCACCTCTATCGGATATTACCTCTTCATCCTGGTGAATGTCATTTGAGCGTATTTCGTTAGTTTCATAATGGTGGACTCCATCAGGATTACCATATCTTTTCTCAATTACGTTAAATAGCTGATCTTCGGATAATGGCCATTCGTCATAAATATTGACAATATTATTACATAGCAAAACGACCCAATCATAGTCAGTAGATCCATAAAATCTTCTAGCGACTTGATCGGGTCGTTCGTTGTTTTGTATAGTTACTTGCTCGAATCCGAGAATTGCTGATTGGACAGCATCGATGATTTTGCACTTTCTGAAGATATTTTTGGCAACAATCCATGGTTCGACGTTATTGCGTCGAATGCTACTTACTCTTACCTTTACTTTAGGAAGATATTTAAAATAATTTGCCATTTTACTTTTCGTCAGGTCCGAAGTTGTTTATGAATTGCTGAATCACGGGGTTTTTAAAATCATGTCTAGGAGCTTCTTGACCGAATACTCCAGTACCTCTGTTATGATCCCCACTAAGTTCACTCCATATAAGGTCGTTGGTGAGGAATGCAGTTTCGTCAAATCTTAGGGTCATTTTATAAGCAGAAGGTCCATAATCCTCAGCTATAGGATTACCATTTTTGTCATAATCTCTAAGAGATGTATTTTGACCATTAGGGGTTAAGTTTAATTGCATATCTGTCAATACCATTTTGACAGGGAATTGCATAATCTTGCTTAGTGTTGCTGGTCTTGATAATCTATTAGCTTCTCCTGTTTTTAGACTTGATGGGGTAAAACGGACAATATCAGTTTTAAAGAATTTGGGGATAGTTAGCCATTCGTCATTAGCACCTGCTTTTGACGGTAACATAGCAGTTCTTAAGACATCAATGATTCTTTGGATAGACTGAACTTCTGTATAGTTTCTAGGTGCCATATCAAAGTTAAAAGAATGACTACGATATCTTACACCTTTAAATGTAGTTTCTTCGTATGGGTTAAATACTTGCTTATTTTGTAGTGCTGATAGTGCATCTTTATCTGCTATCGATCCACCTGTAATTGCTGAAGCACCATTAAATGCACCAGTAAGTGCTTGGAATACCGCTTGTGGTCCTCTAACTGAAGAACCTGCTTGTAACATTTCAGTTACTCCTTTACCCTCTGCACCTATATCAGCACCTTCTTTATTCATTTGTTCTTCTGCCCAACCAGCAGCACCAAGTAATGAATTACCAAATGGTCCTAGAGCACTTCTATTGTAGTTAGTACTATATTGTTCGTTAAGTTGATGAGGTAGATATAAATAAACAGTAGCCCATATTCCTTTCGTACTATCACCTTCTTTTCTACCACCGTCGAATTTGATATTGCCTTGCTTCATGTTCCAACCTTCTTCACCTGGTCCTTTTGATTTCTTAGGATTATTGATGTAATTGTAAGGATTGGACTTCTTAGGGTCATATATGGTGAACTTAAGGTAATCCATTACCTTTGTCTCAAAGCGAGCTCGCCTCTTTATGTCATCATTCATACTGGTGGGACCAGCAGGAGGGATGTCTGGATAAATTAATCTGGCACCACCAGTTCGTAAATCATCAGCTGATTTGCCATCTGTATTGCCCCATGCACTTGCCATTAGACCTATGAGTTATTCAGGAAAATATAGACCATCAAATAGAAATAAGTATAAGGGTGATCCTACAAACATTATTTATAGGAGTTTGTGGGAACTTAAGTTTATGAAGTGGTGTGACGCAAATGAAAACGTTTTGGAGTGGGGCAGTGAAGAAATTATTATTCCATATAGGTCTCCCGTGGATAATCGTATCCATCGCTATTATCCCGATTTTTATGTTAAAGCCATCACGAGAAACGGAAGATCCACAAAAAGCATCATTGAGATCAAACCTTATGATCAGACTAAACAACCGAAACGTAAGAACACTCGTAAGGTAACTAAAAGATATCTTAGTGAAGTTAAGACATTTGCTATTAATAACGCTAAGTGGAAAGCAGCAGATAGTTATTGTAAGGATCGTAGGATGACGTTTCGTATACTCACAGAAAAAGAACTCAAAGTATGAGCATCTTTAAAGACATTAAGGATCTTGCAAGTGGTAAACCACAATCAAAAGATTGGTATCGCTCACAGATGTTTTATGGATTGCCAGATTTACAGACAGATATAAAAGCAGGGTTGATATTGTTTTATAATTATAATGCTACTACTGAGAGGTTACCATTCTTTGATCGTTATCCTATGACTCTGGTTACTGGGATTAGTCCAATTACAGGTCATTTTTGGGGCGGTAATCTACACTATTTACGTCCAGAAGTCAGACAGGGAGTAGCAAAAACATGGGGTAATGGTGGTGTTACATATCCCCTCCGTTGCCATCATAAATACTTAATGTCAAATGCTACAACTATAAAAGTGGTAGAACCCATAGAATTGCGTGATATGATCCCGTTACCGTTAGAAAAATTTGTCATTAACGTTGCTGGTCAGAGACTTGATATACCTAGTAGCTTCATTTGGAGTCGAGTCTAATGGATTTAACACCTAACAATCACCCTAATAATTTTAATGATTTTTGGGAAGCAGTAAAGACTGGAAAATTAGAACCATCCAGACAGAATTTATATGCCATTGAGATACCACCTCCTATAACTTTGATGAAGTTGGTGTCAAGAGCAGGTGGTGATGGTGCTGATGGTGTAACACAGGATTATTATAGACGTAATATTAATCTATTTTCTTCTAGTGTTACTATTCCTAGTAGAGCAGTTACCATTGGTCAGGTTAATAATCATGGTATGATGCGTAGATTTGGTACGGGTCAGACTAGTTCACAGATTAGTATGAGTTTCTTATCCACTAAGGATAATTTTGTTAGAGAGTGGTTTGAGATGTGGTTAAATGTTATAGGTTCCGATTCTGATAATACTGTTGGATTCTATGATGACTATACTACTGATGCAAGAATATACAAATGGGAAAGGGGATCTAATATAGTACAGTCCTTTAACTTTAAGAGAGAGGAACAAGATTTTATGGCTAAAGCGACTTTAAACCAGTCAACTGCTGTATATCAGTTCTATAGGTTATTTCCTTTTAATATAAGTACTCAGACTCTTGATAACGAAGCAGGAAACTTGATGAAGATCGACGTACAGTTCTATTATGAGCGTTATCGTTTTGATACTGTTAATGTACAAACTCTTAAGTGGAAAGGTCCTGATGGAGAGATTGGATGGAGAGGACGGGGTGGTCTTTCTCAGAATGAAGTTGAGAAACTGAATGCAAAAGACCATGCTGCATATGGAACCTAGATAAGGGGTATAAATAATTTCATCGTTATAATCTAGTTATGCCTTTACCAAAGCTTGCGGTGCCCGAATATGAGTGTACCCTACCTGTTAGTGGGACAAAAGTCTCATATCGACCTTTTCTTGTAAAAGAAGAGAAACTGCTTTACATTGCTATGGAATCTCAGAATGAGAAAGAGATGATCAAAGCAGTTAAGAGTATATTAAAAGCATGCACAAATGTTAAAAAAGTAGATGATCTTGCTACGTTCGAGATTGAGTACCTATTTTTAAGAATTCGTGCCAAGGCAGTTGGTGAGGTTAGTGAATTTAAGATCGTTTGTGAAGATGATGGTGAAACATCTGTATCTGTCAAATTAAATTTGGAAGATATTGAGGTTGTAGTACCAAGGTCTCATAAAAAGATTCTTGATATTGGTGAGGATATTAAGGTTGAGATGAGGTATCCATCCCTAAATGCTTTCGTTGATAGAAACATGAAGGATCAACCTACTATGGATGATATATTTGATCTTGCTGCAACATGTGTGGATAAGGTATATCAAGGTGATGAGATTTACGACTCATTTACTAAGAAAGAAGCATTGGACTTCTTGGGTGATATGAATAATTCTCAATTTGAGAAGATTCAGAATTTCTTTGAGTCGATGCCTAAACTAGAACATACTATAGATGTTGTTAATCCTAAGACTAATGTAGTGAATGAAACTAAACTTGAGGGTCTAGCGGCTTTTTTCGCATAGCGTTAATGCATGATAGTCTTGAGAATCACTACAAGACTAACTTTGCATTAATGCAACACCACAAGTATAGTTTAACTGAATTAGATAACATGATGCCTTGGGAGCGAGACGTGTACGTTAACCTATTGATTGCACACTTGCAGGAAGAGGAACGTAGACGTGATAAGGAAAATCAACAGAACGCACTCTAATGGCAGAAGCCACCTTAAGAAAATTTATATCAGTAGTACCATCTGATGATGGTAAGGCTACTGGTGCTTTTGCTGCGAATACGTCTGTTAATAGGATGGGTCATGCTGTTACTAGCATAGGTAAAAACTTTTTACAAGTTAATGAACTCATTAAGTTCCAGAATGAGTGGATTCTTGGTATTAAGGATAAAGAACTAGAAAGGATAGATGAACAATATAAAAAGGAAAAGGATCAAGAGAAAGAAGATATAGAGAAGAAGAAAAAGAGGACTGGTAGGGAACAGGATAAAACTGCTAGTAAGTTACAGACAGAAGGTAAAGACTTAGCTAAAAAGTTATATAAGAAGGAAGGTAAGAAAAAGAAAACTGGATTTGGTTGGGCAGAGAGTCTTCTCAAAGCCTTGTCTCCAATTTTTGCTCCTTTAAAGTGGTTTGTGCAGACTGTTATCACTTATGCTGTCTTTAAATGGATAGGTGATCCACAGAATAAAGAGAAAATAGACAAATTCGTTAAATTTATATCAGCATTAGGCAAATTTGCTTGGTGGTTGACATCGAATAGTATTGGTAATTTGATGGATGGTGTCACCAAGGTCTTCACTTGGGATCCAACTAAGAGTAAATTGGAGAATATATTTGATACCATGGTTGGTGGTCTCCAAATACTTGGGGGATTGGCAGGTCTATGGGCAGTATCTAGACTCCTTATGCCATGGAAGATAGTTGGTGATGTCAAAGCTATGGCAGCACTTGGTGCTGCAGTAACTGCTGCTGAAGCAAGTGGAGGTGGAAGAGTTAGAGGACGACCAAAAGGTCCTGATGGTAAACCAAAAGGTCCTGATGGTAAACCAAAGTTTGATCCTAAGGATGTAAAAGCTAGAAATCAAAAGTGGAAAAAGATTAGAAGGCAGAAGTATCTTAAGCAACTTTCTGACAATGTAACTAGGGCACGGAAAGGTATTGTAGAAGGTACACAGACAGTTGTTAAGAAGACTACTGAAACTATTAAGAAGGTAGATCCGAAACTTGTTAAAGAACAAACAGAGAATTTAGTTAAAGGTGCTGCTAAAACTATTGATAACAAGGCTGTTAAACCATTTCAGGAGGTTGTAACGAATGTTGTTGAGCAAGTAAAGACTAAACCAATAGACGGTAAAAAACCCAATCCTGGTATGTGGGAGAGTCTTGGTAAGTGGGTGAGGGAGACTGCTGTTCCAAAAACGAGAGATGCTTTAGTTTATGCTAAAGATAAGACTGTAGAGGGTGTTAAATGGACTGGTAAGTTCATGTGGGACAAGGTTATAGTTCCCACAATGAAACAACTTGATGAGTTGGGTGGATGGGTGATGAAGCATTATAGGAAGTTAGAAGATGGTATAAAGTCTGCTCCAGGTAAATTATATGATATGGGTGCTAATATAGGTCAGAAACTGAAAGATGCTAAAGATCTTCTTACTGATCCTAAGAAGTTAATGGAAGTTATAACTGATAAGATGAAACCCATGATAGATGGTGCCATCGAGTCTAATCCATTAACAAAGAAATTAAATAATCTTACTAAAGATCCTAAAGCTCTTTCTACTGTCTTTGATAATATAAAAAATAATGATATTTTTAAGCAATGGAAGACCCTAGTCAGTGATGCTCCTGGTGTTAATAAAGCAAAGGTAGCAGGTAATTTAGGTGTAGGACCACTTGATATTCTTATTGATGCTGCTTTTGCAGTATTTGATTATGCTTATGCTGGAGAGTCACCTCTTAATGTAATATCTAAAGCACTAGGTAGTTTTATAGGATATGGTGTTGGTTTCACTGCTGCATCACTAATACCAGGAGCACAAGGTTGGGGATCAATGCTTGGTGGTATTGCAGGTGCAATGTTAGGTGAGTGGGCAGGTATTAAAGTTGGAGATGCATTAGCAGCTGCTTCAGAGAAAATGGAATTCCCCCAGAAGGGTGGTTTCTATATGTGGAAAGATCCACTTGCTAAAGCTTTATTGGGTGATAGTGAAGGACCTTCAGACCCAAGGAAGAAAGAGGGAGAAGAAAATTTCTTAAAACCAGACTTTAAAGAGAGACCTGTTGCACGTCATCCTGACGCAGGATTCTTTGAGTTTGGTAATCCAAATAAAAAAGGAGATGAGAAGGGTAAACCTTATAGTGAAGGTGGTTATGTTGGTCATGCACCATTAGCAAGTTGGGCAAAGGGTAAGGATCATAAGAAACCAGCAACTAAGTTGCCTGCTTATATGAGTATGATGACTGATCTTGTGGATCAGACACCGTATAGAATGGAGAAGATGAGAGAAAAGATCAGTCTTACTGAAATAAATACTACGACGAAGATGACTGAATTGTCAGAACGTAAGATTAGAAGGGTTAAAGAAATGCAAATGCATACCCATGTTGTTGCTGTTACTCAACCAGTTATAAAGACTAAAGTAGTACAAACACCAGCACCACAAGTACATTATGGCTCGAACGGACCTCATATCCATATGTTTAAGTAAATGGCAACAGAAAGACCTACTCTTTACAAAATGGTAACACCCCCTAAAGGTGAGGGTACTGGTGGCATGGGTAATCTTGTCAAGTCAATGAATAGTCTTGGCGGTACTATCAACAGTATCGCATTCATTGCTGCTGACATGAATAAGAACTTTGCTAAAGGTATTAAGCATCAGATTAGTAAGCAAGAGGATATATCTAAGAAGCATAGTAAGATAGAGAATCAGAAATTAGCAGATAGGAAGAAGAAGGAGAATGCCCTCAAGAAGTTGATGAATCGGAGGCAGGATCAGGATGCAGAAGATAATCAAAAGTCAAGTCTATTAGGGAGATTTGGTGGTACTCTGATTAAAGCTGCTAAAGGTGCCTTAGGATTCTTCGAAGGTATAGCAAAAGCATTAGAAGCAATATTTACAGGTTTTG
>LULZ01000044.1_pt1 | contig 23307 bp, 17 predicted proteins | sample 729721 | NCBI WGS metagenome assembly LULZ01 (sample SAMN03860276, study PRJNA289734) | marine metagenome | biome: seawater column; feature: ocean; material: water; isolation source: Red Sea water column Station 91 - depth 100m | place: Saudi Arabia: Red Sea | collected 2011-10-15 | depth 100 m
GTACACATAATACGACCCATATTCTGCTCTACATTACCACTTGCTCTATCTCCCCAGAAACGAATACCAGTACCAAATCCTGTTCCTGTAGTGCCACTTCCATCATGTTTTGCATATAGAAGTAATGCTGTCTCTGCTGTTGTAGTTCTATTTGACTTATCAATGATATTAAATTTATAACCACTTTCATTTCCACCAACATCTACTTTTCCATCAGAATGGATGCGAAGTCTTTCTGTTCCATTATTAGTATGAACACTCAATAGGTCATCACTACCACTTGCAGTAGTGATACTTGTTATACCTGATATACTTTTTGGATTTACTACAGTCATCTTGGGTTCACTTTCCCCCTATTGTTTTACTATTTAGACTACAACATAGTTGCCATCAACGGTTAAAGTACCGCCAATAGTAACTGGTCCTGCCATTATTCCTCTAAAGTTTGTACCAATGTAATGAGCTCCCGTTAGTTCATTATCGTGAATTAACATTCCATTTGATACATAGACACCTTTGAATGAATTACCTAGTCCTACAAGGTCAGGATCATTCAATGTAGAGGTATTAATACCAACAGGGGTGTTTGTCGTAATACCAGCAGCATCTGATATAAACTTACCAGCAGATAAGTTAGTTAAATATTTACCACTTCCACGAAATTCTGTTGCACTAATAATACCAGTTAGTGTAAATCCACCAGTACCTGCATAAGTACCAAAAGGATCTTTTAACTTAGTTGAATCTACTGTTTGATCTGCTGGAGTACCAATACTAACAGCAGAACCTAATGCAATAATGAATATCTGTGCATCTGCAGTAGGGGGATTTGAAAATGTTATCTGATCATCAACAACCGTATATGAATGTATAGGTTCTTGTATGATACCACCCAAAGACACCAATAGGGTATTAGCAGAACCAGGAGTATAAGAACTACCACCTGATGTTAAATTAAAAGTAGTAGTACTACCATTAAACTGTGACTGCAAGTCATCTAGTTTAATGTAATTACCTTGTACTAAACCTCTTCCTATGTATGCCATTTGGGTTCACTGTCCCCCGTGTTTTAGTTATTTATTCAACTACCTGTGTTTCAGGAGTCTCAGGTGCTGATTCTGCAGTAGTTGCTTCTGGTTGTGGAAGTGTTACACCAATTTCTGTCAAATATTCAATAGCACCTCTAACTTTAAACAAAAGATTCCTTTTGGTATCAACCTCTTGAACAAGTTGAGCTTCTTGTTGAACAAGTTGCTTTAAATGGGTTTGATGATCAACTGATTCAGTCATTTCTTTTATCGTAATTAACGTTTATTATATAGGATAGTTTTTAATATGTCAAGATGACTTTAGTGCGGTTACTTCTGCTTTAAGAGTTTCAATCTCAGTAATTGCTTCTTGTAAAGCAGCAGTTATTAAAGGAACAAGTTTTGAATGATCCATACTTTGGGCTTGAATCTCAGTTTCTGAATATCCTTTAAGATCGCCTACGTTTTTCCCAGATGGAAGAGTATCTCCTGTTTTATAATAACGGGGTTTCATCTTATCTTTCTCACCACTAACAGCTTCTGGAACTGCTGGTGTAACTTCATGTGCAAAGAAACCATCAATAGTAGTACCAGGATGTTTTTTCCAATTAAATCTATATGGTTTGAGAAGTTTTAATCGTGCAATACCATCAGATATTGAAACAGCATTTTCTTTTAATCTATAATCTGAAGATGTATAATAAGTAGTTGCTGAAGCGTTTGTTTTTATTGAACCTACTTCACCATTTCCATTATAAAATCTAACTTGAGTAGTGTTACCTGTTCCAGTTGTTCCACATCTTATTTCTCCCTGATTACCAGCATAAATCTCTACACCAGTATAAGAAGAACTAACTGGAAGTGTAGTTTGAAATCTTACATGACCAGCTTCGTTGATACGCATCCGTTCTGTAGGGTTACCAGAACCGTCAGCAGAAGTCCTAAAGGTAATTCTACCAGGCATATCATCTGTACCTGGAGTTCCATCTACATAACAATCAATTCTTGCCGCTGCAGTAAAGTTAGTACCATCATTTCCTTTCCATTCAAGAGCCCCAATAAGATCATTACTAACAAGAACAGTATTGGTTCCATCACTAGTTCCTCGACTTCTATGTAATTGGAATTTTGCTCCTCTAGCATCAGAATTTGAAGTTCCTGAATATGCAAATACACTAGCACAATAATTAACATCATTTGAAGCTCCTACCATTTGCAGGAGTTGGCCAGTAGAATCAGATCCAGCATTTAAATTTGTTTTACCTGAATCAGTTCCAATAAGTATTTTCCCACCTGATGCAATACGCATCCTTTCTGTTGTAGTAGTTGTTCCACTATTAGTTTTGAAAACTAAATCACCAGGAACATCATTACCACCTATTCCTGATGCAACTAGAGCATGTATCTCAGCAGCGGCATGATTACAATCTGTTCCATCATGAGGATACCACCCAAGTACCCCTATATTATCTCCTGCAACACAAGCTGCTCCTGCGGAAGATCTTGATTTAGCTAAAGCAAGAATAGGTGCTCCAGCATCATTTGATGTCCTAATGAAATGAGCAGCTTCTGAACTATTTCTTTGAACTTGTAATGTTGCGTAACCACCTGCAACAGCTCTGGAAGCTGTATGACCTACTATTAACCTACCAGTGTTGCTAGCACCTATCCTTACATTTCCAGCTGAGTCGATACGCATCCGTTCTGATGGAGCTTCAGAACCATCAGCAGATGTTTTAAATACAAAACGACTAGGCATATCACCACCACCAGGTGATGCATCTACCTCTACCTTTAACTCTGCGGCTGCAGCGGCATCTGTGCCGTCAGAGCCATAAAACATAACATTTCCTAAACTATCACCACTTTGAACAACAGTTTGTCCATTTACAGATGCATTTCTAGATTTAAAAAAGTAAAGATAAGGAGGATGAGCATCAGCTGTATACCTATTCAAACTTACTGATGCATTAGAACCACTTGCAGCAACTTGTATTAAAGAACCAAGATTATTTTGATTTGCAGTGGCTCCTACAAGTAATCGACCAGATGAATCGAGGCGAATTCTTTCAGCACTATTACCATTATCATAGAATATAAGGGCATTAGCACTATTATTATGATAAAGACTATACTTATTAGTCCCAGACGTTGCCCAACGAACTGCAGAATCTCCATTACTATCAACTTTTATTCCAGCACCAGTAGCATAAACATGTAAAGCCTCATCTGGATCTGCATCTCCGATGCCAACCTTACCTGCTGATGTTACTCGAAGTCTTTCTGAACCTGCAGTTTCTGCTGTAATTGTATCTGGGCCCTCAAATCCAAACTTAGTATTTGAATCTCCCGCATGTACTACCCAAGTAGGAATAGTTACTTCACCGTTACTTACAAATGATCCTGATGTTGTAACACCAGTTGCAAATATATCTCCATCTTTACTTAAAGTTATTCCACTACCAACATTTACACCAGCTCTAGCAGTTATAAGTCCTACAGAATCTACATTAGTAACATCTTCATAAGTTAATGTTCCACCAACAGAAACTGTTCCACCAACAGCAAGTGTATTAGTAACTGTAAGAACACCAACAGTTAAATCTGTAGTTGGTAAAACAAGTTGTCCAGTAACCTTAGTCAGTGCCATATTAGGTTATCTCCATAATAGTCAAAGCTGCATCAACACTATTATTAGTATCGCTGTCAACGGTTATAGTATCTGTTGTTTCCAAAACTATCTTATTACCTGCCATAAATTCCAATGAAGAACCTTGTGGTAAAGGTGCATTTTTAAGTAATTTTATATCTTCTTGAGAAGCTCTTGTAATACCAACCCCTACATTAACACCAGATCCAGATGTATTTGCCATTGTGATACCAATCACAACTGTAGTTGTAGAAGCAGGAGCGGTGTAGATACCTACTGTAGTGACTCCTACATTTGCTTTTGTCTTTAATTTAAAAGTGTTAGCCATTTGTTATTATCCTAGAGCAATTGCAAGAGCGGTAGCATCGCCAGTACTGGCATAAAGAGTTTCGATATTTGTTCCACCTACTCTAAGGCCGGTAGAACTATTTATATCTCCATTGACATCCAAAACCCAAGCAGGATTAGCAGAGCTGATACCAACTCTACTAGAATTACCAATTCCTTGAGCAACCATCATAGTTGCTGCAGCACCTACATGGAATAGTGATGCTATGGTGCCAACACCAGAAACATTAATGTTTCTAGCATTCAATTCATCATAAGTTAAATCACCTGCTATGTCAACATTACTACCAAAGTAAGCATAACCAGTAACAGTTAATGCACCACCAACTGTGGTAGCACCTCCAACATTTAAATCTTTGGTAACAGTTGCACCAATAGAAACATCCAGATCAAGTGATGATAATCCTTGAACCGTACTGAATCCAGTTGTAACATTAAATGATTTAGCGTTAGCATAACCAAGTGTAGAAAAACCACTAACATTGACATCTCTAGTAGTGACAGTTGTTACTCCAACTGCACCCGCTGTTACAATACCAATATAGTTACCAACCCAAGCATCAACTTGAGAGTCTAAGGCTTTTATATTTCCACGAACATCTAATGTCGCTGTTGGAACCGTAGTACCAATGGCAACTCTATTATTTGACGAATCGACAAAGAGGGTATTGGTATCTACCTCCAAGCCATTCTTAACGACAAAGTTCTTGTTTACTGCCATCGGGTTTCACTCTCCACCCCTATTTTTTACTATTTATCAATCACCAATGTCAAACCAGCCATCATCACCATAACCCTCAAGTTTGTTAGTATCAGTATTGTACCTTATCATGCCCTTTGCAGCAGAAGAACCTGACAAAGGACCATCACTATCTCCAGGTCTATCATCAGAAGGACCATCTGGAACACGAATAGCACCTTTATATTCACCACCAGCCATATCTACACCCCATACTTTAGTTTCCAATCTAGTCATAGCATTACCATTAGATCTAATAAAGTAAAGACTTACACCATCATCCATATCACAGACAATCAAGTTTTCTTGATTGCTACTTCTTTGTATTGTTACAGTTTCACTATTAGCACCTTCAAGTCTTAACCCATCAGAAGTAGTGGTAATAACATTATTATTAATTTCTACCTTATCAACATTTAATTTTCCATCAATATCTACATCAGCATCAACATCCATATTAGCGTTGATATCCATAGCACCATTAAATTCTGATGTGCTGCTAACATTTAGTGTTCCATTAAGATCAAGAGCAGCATTAATCTCAACTTCATTAGTAGCAGAATCTAATTCTAACTTATCAGAACTAGTGGTAATAGCACTACTATTAAATTGTATTTTATCAACCTTTAAACTTCCATCAATATCTACATCACCATCAATATCTACATCACCATCTATATCTGCTCCGTCAGCTTTTACTTCTCCCGTTACATTTATTCCTGTATTAGTGGTAGCTAATTTCTCACCACCATTAAAGTACAATTCAACATCACTACCTGCATTACATTCTATAAGTTTTGCTGTACCTGCAGCATTTTGAAGTTCTATTTGTCCAGCTCGAAGTCTTAATTCACCCTGAGCATTTTGAATGTAACCATCCGTGCCATTATGATAAATCAATAAATCATCGTCAGCTCCAAGAGCAATTGTAGCAGTACTAGAACCATTACCATCACCTAAGTCTATAAGTCCACTAGTAACAAAGCTACCATTTACCTGCACACCCCATGAAGTAGTAGCAAGTTTTTCTGTTGAATAAGTACCTTGGTCATAGAATAACTTAACATCACCATTTGCATTAAATACCGCCATTTCTTCATTACCGGCAGAATTTTCAATGACTATTTGTCCGCCTTGAAGTCTTAATTCACCCTGAGCATTTTTAATGTGAGCATTCGAGCCACTATGATATATCAATAAATCATCGTCATTTCCAAGAGCAATTGTAGCTGTGCTAGAACCATTACCATCACCTAAGTCTATAAGTCCAGTGGTAACAAAGTTACCATTTACTTGAACACCCCAACTGGTAGTAGCAAGTTTTTCTGTTGAATAAGTACCTTGATTATAATATAACTTGACATCAGTATCTGCATTAAATACCGCCATTGTTTCACTACCGGCAGCATTTTGAATGGTTAGTTGTCCAGTTTGAAGTTTTAATTCACCCTTAGTATTTTTAATAATACCGTCAGTATCATTATGCCAAAGCAATAAATCATCATCAGCTCCAAGAGCAATTGTAGCTGTGCTAGAACCATTACCATCACCTAAATCTATAAGTCCAGTAACAACAAAGTTACCATTAACTTGGACACCCCAACTGGTAGTTGCGAGTTTTTCTGTTGAATAAGTGCCTTGGTCATAATATAGTTTAGCAGCTCCATTAGACTCAAACAGAGCCATTGTTTCACCACCCGTCTTACTTCTCAATCTCAATTGATTAGCATCAATTCTTAATTCACCAACACTATTTTGAATGTAACTGTCCGAGGCATCATGAAAAATATCTAAATCCGCACTAGTGCCAAAAACTATGTGAGTATCATCTTTAAGTTCAAATCTATCTTGTGATTTGTCCCAAACAGCCTGAGCACCATCACTACCAGAAAAGATTACATCAGCATTAAAAGTAACTTCACCATCATGTGTAGCACCATCATCTACATGAACACCGATAGTATTTGTACCAGTGCCAGTAGTTTCAAATTTCATTGAATTATCATATCTAAGATGCACTCTTCCCCCACTTACAGCCTCTAACATAGTGCTGTTATCACCACCTAACATATAGGCGTGACTGTTAGTTTTTAGATAAAGAGAACCTGTACCAGTATCTTCTATGATTGAATTGCTTCCATCATGGTATATAACCATATCATTACCATAGTTACCAAATCCAGCCTTCGCATTATCAAAAAATTCAAGCATATTACCTGATTTATCCCAAACAACGTTAGCTGCTGCACCTATAAATGTTACATCATCATGAAATGTAGAAACACCAGTAGTTCTTTGATTTAAGAACTTAGCAGTACCATTAACATCCAACCTATCAGTCGGTTGTGTACTTCCTATACCTGTAGCACCACTTGGTAAAATACGAAGTCTTTCTGCATTAGTTGTAGTATTATCTGCAGTGAAGAAACCTATACCTTCAGTTATGGTATCACCACCACCAGTAACACCAATTCTCATTCCATTAGCATCTGTATCCAAAAATGCTCTGGCCTTACCAGCACCAAAGTCACTATCAGATCCTCTGGCGGAAATACTTCCCATTACCTTGAATTTAGAACCAGGCATGGAGGTAGTACCAATACCAACCTTATCAAAATACATAACCATTAAATTTGGTTCTACAGAAACACAACCAAATCTTCTCCAACTGTTCTCTATTGTATAAACCCAACCACCAAATCCACCTTCAGTTGGTCTTGTATTGAATACTCGATCACCAGATGAGCCACCTAAAGTAGGAACAACATCACTAACAGTTAATTTTCTAGCAACTGGAGCATCACCTTGAAGATGTACAGATACAGCTTCAATACCTTCAGAAGAAGTTGATGTAATCTTCTTATTGAATACTACAGGACCACTAAACTCAGATAAAGTATCTTTAGATGATCCACCACTTATATTAACTGAATCAGCGAATGTAGTATCAACACCCTTTTCTTCACCAGTTACAGTTGTAATAGGTGCATCAAATATCTCTTCTTCACCTGTTGTACCCTTAATAACTTTATTTCCGATGAAATACTCACCATTATCATTTAAACCTGTATAGTAGTTCTGACCACCATTTCTCTTCTGAGTCTGTCCAAGTTTTCTATCTTCTGTAGATAAGACCTTAGTTTGTTTCTCAGGTAGAGCAACGGAGTAGTTACCTTGACCGAAACCAACATATTCAAATGTTTGGTTAGCAGCACGTATAAGTGAATTTCTTCTAAGTTCTACAGGAACTACTTTAACCTTTCTTATAATAGTTCCAGTGGGATGGTTTGTAGACTTACTTCCAAGTACACCCCTGAATACTTGATTTATAGAAGTGTTTTTGATTCTCATCATCTCATCGTTGACCATAATATAATCACCGATGTTTAAACCACTTGCAGTTGCATCTGAAATAACAATTGATGATGATGTAGATGTAATACCAGCAGAAAGTGTAGTTGTAATACCAACATACAGACTATTCATTCTACTTCCAATATTCTCATCATCAGAAGTAATAGTACCATCAGCTGATGAATATCCAGCAGGGAAAGCAAATACTTCACCACTCAAAGTTGGAGCAGAAACTGTTGATACACCAACATTAACTGTGAATGTATTCAAATCTACATTCTCTTTAACTATAAATTCACCTCTATATGATGTTTGACCAGCACCTACAAGTTTAACCTTAGAACCAGCTAGTAAACCATGAGCAGTTATACCTGTTCCAACTGTTGCAATACCACTCTTAATATCATAAGACAGAGCAGTAACACCTATAGATGGTCCAATAACACTTAGAGATGCATTAGAAACAGCAGAACCAACTGTAATATTATTAGTACCACTACCTAAAGATCTACCAAAGTCAATAACTTCAGTTGATGCAAAAGATACTTGTCTAGAAGTAGGAATATCAGTAACCTTAAATGTGTTATTAAGTTTAAAGTTAGTTTCAGAACTAATACCAGAAATACTAATAACTTGACCAATACCACTATAGATATTAGTTACTGTCAAAACACCAACAGTATATCCAGCCCGTGTAGTAATACCGATAACTTCAAGAGAATGTCCAATACCATATGCACCACCACCATTGACAATAGTAGCTGCTGTAATACCACCATTAGCATCAACGGTGACATTTGCAGTTGCACCACTACTATTAGCAGTACTTCCTATACCAATAGGTCTAAGTTTAGCACCATAAAGTGTTGCAGCAGTACCAGTACCATATTTGGAACCAGAATCAGCAATACCGACAGATAAAATAGAATTTAATGTATGTTCTCTATCTAAGTATGCAGTATGAGCAAGACCAGCACCATTATCAGAAACAATACTAGTAATACCTACACTAATACCATTCTCTAACAAGAACTGTCGTTTGGTATCATTAGTAATACTATTTGTTAAGTCACTAGATACAACCTTACCTATAGTATTAGATACAGCATGACTATAAGCAAAGTCTGGGTCAGAAACTGGATTATCCCTATCAACTTGAGGATATAGATCCTTAACTGGCTGACTAAACTTATATCCAGTAAATGGAGCTACAGTTGGTTTTACATCATAATGCAATGCAGTTAGATGGTATATACCATCCTGTTCTCCATTAATATGTTTCTTAACTTCTTCTGAACGATAAACATAGAAACTTCTCTTACTTTCATTCTTCTCAAAGTTTGCAAGATTGTCTACAGTTCTTGTTTGAGGATCTAAAGTTGAAGCACCTGGATTAACATTAAGTGAATACTGGAATCCTCTGTCACTTGTAATACCTATAACAGAATAACGTCCATTAAATCCAGAACTACCTATACCAGTAGCATTATTTGCAGAAGTAATCTTATTAACATTAACAACTGCACCAACATCTAAGTTATGTGGTTCTTCTGATATTACAGTTGCAACATTATTAACCCAACTAGCCTCACTAAGGAAGTGGAAGTTTCTCTGGTCATCAATATTTGTCAGTGATGTAGTTGTAATTTCTGCGTCAGTTTGACCACTAGTATCACTACTTTCCTGAATAACATAACCTTCTATAGGTGGTCTTGCAGTTGTAATACCTGCAGGAATGACATATCTAAACTTATAGATAGAATCTTCAATATCTCTAGAACTATCTGTTCTGGTAAAGTATGTCTTAGGTGTATTTTGTCCTAAAGATGTTGTACCTATACCAATAATAGTAGGATATATTGTATTATCAACAGATTCATGTGATATATTGATATACCAATTCTTATTTGGAATATCAAACTGAATAGGATGACCAATATCACCCGACATCTTATCAGAAACTTTACTTACAACAGTTAGTTCTCCACCAGTATTATTAAGAGTAAGAGCAGTTCCTTCTAAAGCATCATTCAAAGTTCTAGCAACTTTAATAGCATTTGAAGCAACACCAGTAACTATTGCATAATAAACTGTATCTTCTTCTAGTCCATCAGGTAAGAAACCATTCTCAGAATAGATACGAACAGATTCTCCATCAATTAAACTATGAGGAGATGAAGTAGACTTAAAGATAATAGCATTAGAACTAATACTACTTACACCAACAGCATTATCAACAATATATCTCTTCTCACCTGTATTTGTTGTAATACCTGTAGCAGTAGGCATTACTATCTTAGATTGGAAATCTCCAATGTTATGTCTATCATTTAATTGGACTTTCAATCTATCATTGAAATTTGCACCAATCCTATATCCATCCACAGTATATGGTGGTTGAACATCTTGGTTTGTATACCCTTCAAAATATAGTCTCGTACTTGCACCAACACCAATAGTCTTATCTACATCAAGTGATAGATAATCAACATTTGTTACTCCATCAGTAATTTGTTTTGGTGGAATAATATGTGTAATATATCCAGAGTTATCTGGTCCTAAAGCAGCTTTCTTATAGCCTTCAGACATTAAAGCATTCTCACCAAAGTTAGCATTACAGTTGGATAGAGAAAGTTCAGCACCACTATCAGCTACATACTGATTCTTATGTCCAATAGCAAATACAGATACTACCTGAGCAATAGCATCATTAGAAACCTTAACATGATAAGATGGATAATCTGGTTTATAAACTGCTTCAGGGTCTAAGTGAAGATTACTTACAGATGTATAGTCATCATATTGTCCAGATGTTTTATTATAACGAACAAATGCCTTATCATCCTTCTGTAATCCGTTACCTGTGAACTGAGCCATCAGTCCACTCTTAAATCCAGTAACCTTGTCACCATCTAAGAGAATACCATTCATACCAAACACAGATCTCTTAGATAAGTTAAAGAGATATGGTGAAGCAGAGTTAACAGTATCAATCTCTACGTTAACATTTGCACTAGTAATAGTAGGTAATGGGTTATTTGGAGCAGAACCAACTACATACTTAAATTGTGTGTCTGATACAATTTCAGATACAACATGGATTCCATCATATCCAGAAGTAGCAATACCAGAAATACGAATAGGAGTATCAATAGAAAGGTCAGTTAGACTACTCTCCATATCAACAGTAATAACTGTTCCTGAAGCAGAACCATCACCAGCCTTAATAGATGAAATACCAACTTGTTGTCCTTTAGAACCAACAATACGATATTCTTCTACTCTTGTCTGGAAATCCATACTTCCAGATGGGAAATCTGGTTCAATAGGTCTACCAGTACCAGCATCATAAACATCACCAACCTTTTGATAATACATATCAAGGTCAGTAGATGTAGAACTGACATTCAAGAAAGTATCTTTAATAGATACAGCATTAGCACCATCAGCAAACTCAAAACAAGTCAGTTTGTGGTGAGAGAAACTAGGTGTATATAAGTTTGAAGTATAATCTTTATATACGTTTCCTGCAGGGTCACCATCAAAAATGGTAAACTGTGAAATATAACAAGCACCTGTTATAAGAAATATTGGACTTGGTTCTATTAAATTATTTTCTGGATCTGGAACATACTTAGGTCTTACTTTTGTCTTACGGAGGTCCTTACCAACAATAGATGTACCTCTAGGAATTATTACACCACCACGAACACTATTCAGTTTATATAACTCGTTATCTGCAGAAGTTAAATCAAAATTAGTTCCTAAACCAAAAGGACTTAAAGTCTGGTTACTATCACCAAACCTCGTATGATACTTAGCCGTACTACCAGAATTATAAGGTATCCAACCTGGTCTATTATCTACATAATGAGTTCCTGCAGAAAGAATGATAGTCGTTAAGTCAAACTTATCATTTCTCTGACCAGCAACATATGAAAACCTTGAAGCTTCAATAAGAGCTCTCTGGATAGTCTTAAAAGGTCTTGTTTGAGAGTTACCTTGGTTCTCAATACTATCAGTCGCATCAAGTTCATTAGGGTCAACATATATAACGTTGCCCTGAATATTCTTGAGAAAATTTTCTAATCTTGAAAGAGGCATCTTATTTTTCTCTGATTACAGATTCCGTATAGTTTTATTTATTCAACGAGTTTTATCAAGCGTTATCAGTCATAATTTTCACCTCAATGTATTTTATTTAGAACCAGAAATAAACGACTCTTCGGATGAAATAAAATTTCCCGCAATAATATATCGTCCTTCACATTCATTAGAAGGAATATAATGACGCAGTCTACTCTCAAAAATAATAACCTTTCCATTCTCTGCTTTCACTTCATACCCAGAAGTTGGAAAAATTAAAGGAGAAGACCCATCAGGAGCATTAACATAATAAACAAATGAAAAATAATTAGGAGTAGATGAATCAATCATATCACCCTGCTTATGAGTATGGGTATTAATATAATCTCCTTTATTATAAATTACACCCCATACTTCTGGACATTTCAATGGTATATTAACAATATCACTACAAATTATCTGTTGTACCCATTTTACCAAAGATCCTAATTCATCATCTTGTAAAACAAAAGGCGTAAAACTAGACAGATAATATCTACTCGTAGGACCTTCAATCCTACTCTTATCCTCTGCATTTAAAATAAGATCCTGTAATATAGGATTAACAGTATCAGAAAGAGAATAAAATCTTTCCAATGCCACAAGATTTTCAGAAAGATACATCAAATAGTATAAGTATTACGTTTTCCCGTATATTGTGGATCAGATAGATTCCTTGTAGGATCATCTATGGATTTTGTATGATTTGGATCTGGATAATCAAAACAATCATCACCCTCATATTCTACATATAATGGGTTAATATCTTTTCTTTCTCCATATACATGATAGAAACAATTAATAGGTAATACGCCATTTGCTTGGAGATATATGAAATCATCATCCCATCTTTTTACAATAATATCTTGATGTGCTCCAACAGGTTGAAGTTGTACTGATATACTATCTGTATGAACTAACCCTTTCCAATAATCTGGTATTTTTATTACCTCTTCATTCTTACATCTTCCCCTGAAATATACTCCAATTTCTGGTCCCTCTATACAAGCATGAGCAAGTCTATATCCTTTACCTTTTACTGGATGAGTCATATCAAAAACTTTACCTTTTGCATCAGCAGTTGCAAATCTAGAAGCTAATTTTCCTTTATTACCACAATCCACTTTTCCAGTAACAAATACATCACCATCAACATAAAGAGAATCAACAGATCCTCCACCTGTTACATATAAAGCATTAGCAGTTAAACCGTTACCAAGCATAACAGTATTACCATCAACCTGCATTGATAAAGGAACATTCAACTCTGGTTGTAAATTATATGGTGCTTGTTTACATTCAGATGGTCCAATATTCATAACTGCTGTCGCATTAGGAGAAGCAGTTGGTTTACCAACCATTACTGGTCCATTCAGAATAGCTGTTCCATTAGGACTCTTATCTGGAGGTATCCAAGATACATCATCACCTCCAACATTTAATTTATCTACATGTAATCTAGAGATTTCCATTAATTTTATTCTCCTTCAGTTTGAGCTTCAGTTTGTTCTACAGGAGGAGCAGTAAGTGCATCTGCAAGACCTTGTGCTAAATTAACCATTGCATGTTTAGGAGCTATGGAACCAAACGCAAAATCAGCAAATCCAGATGCCATAGCAAAACCATATCTTAAATCCATAAAACCAAATGCAACAATACTAACAGTGTTACTTCCTCTAATAGATATCTTTTCACCAGAAAGTCTTATGTCTGGTGATTTAATCTGTACAAGTTTAACTGCATCTACATTAAAGTTACCATCTTTACCTCCACCCTGAGCAAAGGCTCTAATATTCTTTGCTTCTAATATTATATCACCATCTTCAGCAATTAAGTGAATATCTCCACGTTTAGCTTGAATAAGTTTCGCTTTTTCTGGTGGAGCATCTTCACTCTCACTACCTCTTACCTTTAATCCATGTCCAAGTATTTCTTCAGAAGGACCAGGACATACCATTTTATGAGTAGCACGACCAGGACCATCTTCCTTAGTAGCACCAGTTCCAGAATAAAACCCCATTTGAGTTCTTTCAGAAGTATTAACTTCCCATAAAGTCATCCCATGAAGAGTTGACATTCCACTCTGATAAGAATGTCTTATTCCAGCAACTTTCCAATACGGTTTCCCGTCTTTTGGTTTATTCCCTATGTCACTAATTTCCCCTTTTGTCATATTTAATTCCTATTAATGTTAAACACAATCAATAACAGTAACAAGTTCAACATTCCTTGGACTTTCAGTAGCCTTCTTCTCAGCCTCAGGAACCTTAATAAACTTCAGCACAGGTAACAATCTTGCACCAACACCACTATTACTATTTATTTGTATTTCAGGTAATTCAGTAAATCCAGAACCATTACTAACAACAGTTGCATTTACAATAAAACCATCTTGTATTTGTAAGGTTACTTCAGCTCCACCTGTTCCACCTGTTCCAGCACCAGTTCCACCAGCACCAGTACCAGTTCCAGTTCCAGTTCCACCAGCACCAGTACCACCTGTTCCAGTACCAGCTGGACCTGACCCACCAGTAGAAACAACTGTAGCTGTATCACCAGGACTATATCCCATCCCACTATTTTTAACTCTTACCTGATCGAGTTGTGTGACATAAGATACTTCCCCATCATAACTCTCCAATGGATTTGGAACTACATCAGTAGTAGTCGTTTGTCCATATGTAGGTGAAGATGGATCAACATCCAAAGTAGTCTGAACAGTACTTGACAAATACTTTTGACCAGGATCTACAATTACAGCATTAACCATACCTATCTCAGTCCCCGTTGGATCTGGAACCCAAACTCCTACAGCAGTAGAATCTCCACCACAAGTAAGATTAAAATCACCCAACGTTAAAGCAGTATCACCAACAACCAATGGAGTTCCACCTTCCCCACCAACAACTATCTTACAGTTATCAGTAAAAGCTTGTTCTCCACCAGTTCCACCAGCAGTTATTGGTAAACCACCAGATGCACCAGCTTTTAATGGTAATCCAGCAGCATAAACAGTTTCTCCTTGAGTAGTAGTAACTGGTGTTCCATCAGCACCACCAGCAGTTATTGGTAAACCATCTTGACTAAATAACGGAATTCCACCTACAGCATTAACAGAGACATTACCACCATTAGTTACCTCTGATACTGGTCCCATTAATGGATATCCTGAACTACCATAACCATTATCACAACTATCAACAAAATTCATTAATGGTGGACTTTTAAATCCATGACCACTATTAAAAATAGAAGCACCTATAACTTGACCCATTGCATTAACAACAGCCTTTGCATTTATCCCTTTACCACTTCCTCCTACAAAATCAATTTTTGGAGGACCACATTTCAAAACATTACTAGAACAATCTGGAGATTCTGTTCCAGCAAGTTCAGGAAGATTTAATCTTGATAAAGCAATATTAGCAAGTACTCCACTCATATCATCTGAGACACCAGTAAAGGTTCCATTTCTAGCACTATATGTTGTAGGTGGTGGACACTTAACTCCATCACATTCCAATACTTCAAGAGCCATATCAGCAAAGACAAGTCCTTTATCAAATAAATCACTAGGCATTGAACCAGCACCACCTAAAGCTCCATCAGTAATATTTCCTAAACCTTTAAACATATCACCCATATTAGAATCAAGTATATTACCAATCTGACCAAAAGCATCACCCAAGAAATTCTCAATAGCACATTGAGGAACATCTAATGCTTGACCAGCCATATTCTCAAGACTGCCTGATAGATAATCCTTCAAACCCTCAACAACCTCCTCAAAATTACAAAATACAACATCCATAAGATTCTGAGATGCTGCTCCTACTTCACCTTGTAATGTTTTAGGTGTCTTATCTTGCAGTTCCTCCTTCAACTTACCAATAACTTCTGTCTGAAGAGATGCTCTTGAACGACGAGTTATAGCTGTCATTCCATCATGTAACTTACCAGTGACTAATTTAACTTCTTCCTGCATATTAAAAGTGGTTCCAAAAGTAGGATCAAGATGTTTATCATATTCTGAAATAGCTTTAAGAGCTTGAACTTTCTCTTGGAATTCACCCATTGCTATTTTCATTCTAGCAACTTCATTACCTTCACAAGGAACTCTATTTTGTATTTTATTATCACCCTCTACAGAAACATGTTTATCTGTTAGAGACTTATTCAATACAGACATAGTTCTTCTAACTTTTTTCCCTTGGTTTCCATCACCACCACCAGGAGTAGCTGGAGGACCAACAGTAGAACTAACAGGACTTGATGATGAAGCACCTGGAGTTACCGTTGTATCAGTTACAGAACCATCTGGAGGTACAGAAGCTTCATTAATCTGATGAGGGCCCATACTTTGAACTACAGCAGGAGGAGTCCAAGGTACAAAATCAACTTGATTCTTTTTATTAAACAAACCAGTAGATACTTGATCTTCCAAGTATTCCTGTTTAAATAAAGTACCAAAAACTATTGGTTGTTGAGCATCTGAACCATCCGCAAAAAATCCTACTACAACTTCTCCACCCTGATACTCACAAGTTCTACCCTGACCACCTGTAGTACTTTCACCAGGAGGCATAAGAACATGAGCTAGAGGAAGATCTTCATCAGGAAGATCCTCAGCATTATCATGGTATCCAACAATACGAACACGACAACGCCATGAATAAATGTCTTCACCTTCTTTAGTACGATTAGTTTCTAAAGCTGAATCCCATTTCCCTTTCTCTGGATCAGTCACTTGACCAATCCACCATATAGTAGGATCTTTTCCGAAAAAATTCTGCATATTACTTATTCGTCATAAACTCTACATTCTAATGCATCTGGATGATTATCACAATAAACTTCCAACTTACTATCCTGATGTCTTGTATGCCAATCATTTATCTTACCATCACCAGGATTTGCTTCGTCTTCTTCATGATCATGGAATGCATCATTATGAAGTTTTAAATCTTCTTCACTATATTCTAACATACCATGATTTACATGAGATAAACCTCGTGATTTAAATCATGTTCTGGAACTTTGGTAGTCATAGGTAATAAAAATCGTAGTCTTACTATTTAAGCAGTTGGTGTAAATACATTGCGAATTAATGACAATTGGGTATTAGCATTACCATTCCTTATATCATGTTTCATCTCTGCAATAAGATACTTACCACTAGGATCATTGTCTCCATCTTTCCCTAAAGTTCTATCCTCTCCTTTAGGATTAGGATTAAAAGGAAATTTAACCATAATAGTTTTTCCTGCTCTAAGATTGGGATTGAAGGGGACTGATATACTTAATGCTTGAGCAAATATTAAGTTATTTCTAGCATAAGATTTATTCTGATATCTGGCAAGATCCTGGGATTTTTCTACTTTATCTTTTTTAGAATCTTCTTGCAAAGCACCTTGATCTAATATTCTAAACATTAACTTAGTAGGTTTCGTTTCTATACCTTTAGGTAATTTTGGTGGTCTATCTATTTTAAGATCTTGTATAGAAAAATCTACTACACTCTTAACCCCAGTAAGTAAATCAACATATATTGTCTTATTACAATACATTCCTCTTTGCAAATTCATAACAATATCACTATTAATACTAGCCTGATCTTCTAATATTTTATGAGCAGTTTCTTCAGGTAATTCTACTTTAGGATATCCATCTTTATCATCAGGGTCCTCCTCCAATAAAGTATCAAGTGATTTAAAATGATATCCATCTAAGTTTTCCCAAAATAAAAATCCAAAAATTTTACTATCTTTACCAGCTTTTGGTTGCAACCATTGAATAATATCAAAAGGTTTTCTATAATTACCAACAAAAGAATATTTGTTTCCTGATTGCTCTTGATCTAATTCTTTAGATGTAGTAATACCCTTTTTATCATCTTTTAATATCTCCTTAACCATATCTGCAATATTAGCACTATACTTTTTACTTATTCTAGCAGTTTCATTAACCAAAACTTCCTCAGACACAGCTTCTAAGGTAGCTGCTTGTCCCTTATTACTTGTTATTACATTCTTAACTCCATTGATAATCATTTTATGTTCTGAACCTATCCTAAAATCATCCAAACCTGTATCAGCAGTAGTTACTTCTATTTCGATATATTCACCACCAGAAAGTCCCTCTCTACTAACAACACCATCAGCATCAAAAAAATCAACCGAAAGAGCTAATGAAGGGGTTAAAATACTCTCATGATATGAAATATTTGGATTACCATTTAATAAACTAAATTCTTCTTTTAAAGCAGAACCTTCAGATGGTTTAAGAAGACATTTTTTAATTAAATAATTAACAGACATTTATCTTAACCTCTCCTATTTACTATAGTAGTATGTTTATTAGTACGAACCATTGGAACATAGACTACCTTTTTATCCATACTCTTATTTAATTGACCTATATTATGATCATATACTGTAGGTTTCAAGCTATTATTCATAGTCTCAAAAGTATTTACACCCCAAACATTAACAGCATCTTTTTTCATAACATATTCACCAGCAGTTAATCTTGCAGGAACATTATCTACGCCACCAGGTCCTGATACAAAACCACCTTCATTAAAATTCATCATGCCAGGGAAAGTGCCTGTCTCACCATATGCTTGACCTAGTGGAATATTAGCTTTTTTCTTACTAGGCTCTTTTATATCCTTATTTTCTTCTCTAAACTCATCTACAGTTAGAGTACTATCATCATCTTGTTCATTAGCTGCTTGTCTATTTTTCTTTATTTTATGTCCCATGTACATAGCACCACCACCAATAAGACCAACACCAGCAATACCACCTAATATTGGTAACATACCACTCAGAGCCGGAAGTAATCCACTTAACATTGGCATCACAGTAAGTGCATTTAATGCTGTTCCTAACAAACCACCACCACCACTACCACCACCAGTATCAGGACTTAAATCTTCTTGATTAACACCACCTAGTCCACCACCTGATCCACTACCTGTTCCACCACCAATAACATTACCTGAACCTGCTAAACCAGTTAATGACAATCTATCTTTTAAATTACTTTCAAATAATGCATTATTTTTTTCCATGAGAGTTGAAGCTTCGGCTAATTTAGTCATATTAGAAACACTCTCATTTTTAACAAAAGAAAATAATTCTTTAATATTGATTGTTATTTTTTGAATTGGTATATCTTTATTAGTAATAGAAGTCATTTTATGAACCAATATTTAGATTATACACAGAATTCGACTTTAACATATTAATACAGTTAATAGTACAAGTCGTTCCAGAAACAGGCGTTGTAGTAGCTACTGGTGGAGCACCTTGTTTATTTGAACTTTCATTTTCTTGAGAAGTAGTATTAGTTCCTGGGACTTCAATAATAGGTCTAATTTCATCACTAACCGGAGGAGTAGTAACAACTTCCACTATCATATCCTTTATCGAATTTTCATTAGATTGCAACTTAGGTTTAACTGGAACTTGTTCTCTTGGAGCTTGGACCCATTCTCCTTCAGTATTTTTATACATCCCACTAATTGATCCATCAGGATTCTTTTGCATATTTCGAGAAGCATCAACTTCAGACTGCATGTCAGACACTCTCCTTCTGAAGTTAGCTCTTCGTGGGTTATAACCCAATTCTACTAATTCGTCCCTTTCCTTTTCCCCGACATGACCTGAAAGAATCTCATTTATACGAGCTTGATTTGGGTTCTTTTTCCGTTTCTTACCTTGTCTATCAAGATCTAATCTATCACCACTTAAAAAATCAACAGTACCAGTAATACCTCTCATCAATCCAAAAGGTTTGCCACCTCTTTTATCCATATCTGTTAAACCACCACTAGCAGAATCAACAAGGCCACCAAGAACACGACCAGAACCAAAAGTTTCTCCACCTTTCTGATCAAAATCTGTTAGATTTCCAGTTGCTGCATCAATACCACCCAAAAGTCTATTACCAATACCTCTTTTTTCCATCCTAGCCTTAGTTTCAGCCCTCCTTGTTGCTATGGATGCTTTATTTGCATCACTACTCTCTAGTATAGGATAAAGTTTCTCTGCAGGAATCCCTGATGTACCATCAATAATACTTTCTATTGTAGTACCTTCAGGTAATTGAGAAAGAATTTGATCCTGATGTTCAAGAAGATCAGATTTACGAATAGCCCCTGAACTCTCCTTCTTAGTCTTCTCCTTCGTTACCTCACCAGTAGTCTCGTTTACTGTCTTATCAGTTGTTCTCTCTGTTCTGTTAAAAACTAATTCTTCAGGAATATCTCTTGGTTCTGTTTTTTCATCACCAAATAAATTATATTTACCCTTTCCTTTACCATCAAAATCAGTTAAGCCACCAGTAAGAAAATCAGCAGTACCTGTAATACCACTCCATAGTCCTTTACCTGCAGATTTAATACCTTTACCTGCAGATTTAATACCATCTCCGATAGCACTCTTTACACTCTTAATACCATTACCAACAGTCTCACCTATACTTTTAAGACCATTACCAATACCCTTACCTATACTCTTAACACCATCAACAAGACTTGTAACTCCTTTAATAAGACCACCAACCAGAGCAAAACCAGCCATGCCCGCCAAAGCACCAGCGATACCACCTAACCCACCACCACCAGTATCAGGACTTAAATCTTCTTGATTAACACCACCTAGTCCACCGTCTGATCCACCACCAAATAAACCACCAAATGCTCCTCCTTTCTTCCCCCTTCCTTTCTGTTCTGCATCCTCTTTTTCAAAAAGTCTTAAAGATTCTGCATCTAATTGTTTAGCACGATTTTGTTCAAGTAACAAAAACTTACTTGACAATCCACTTACATCACCACTTAATATCCTAACTGTTTCTGATAAAGTATCAAATGATTGTTGTAATCTTAAAAAAGAATCATGGACAAAAGTATCGTTTTCTTGAAAAAGAAACTGAATAGCAGATATATCTTTAACAAGAGAACTAACTTGAGCTTGAAGAGCTGTTGAAATATTAAAACTCTGATTAGCTAAATCAAGAGCAGGATTATCCATATCGCCTTCTGGGCGATTAAAGAAACTACTACTATTAATTTTATTAGCCATTAATTCCGTTTCTCTGTTGTGCTTTCAGATTCTCATGTTCAATATAATCTTTAAGAAGAGTTAAATAAATTTCTCTTTCCCAAGGAATCATATTTTCTATCTCTGTTAAGCTGTATTTATGGTATTGCATGAGAGCGAAATTAATTCGATAATATGCCTCTAAATTCTCTCGTGCAATACTTAACCGAAAAAATCAGAAAGACCTTCCAATACAACACTACTTTTCACCTTAGTCTTAGGATTTTCAACTTCAATAGTATGAGAAAGTTTAGGCATCGTAGAAAAGAACTTTTCAACCTCTTTATACTGTTTTGAATTTAATTGTTCAATAAATTCAATTCTTTCATCAAAAGTATAATCTTTCGCATCCCAAGCATCTTCTTCAGTAAAAATTGTATCCATACAATCTGCAATAACCTTAAAGGTTTTATTAACTGTATCTGCAGGAGTTTCATCAGTCTCAAAGTTTGTTTCAATAAACTGAGTTAAAGATGGATACTTCATTCTAAGGGTCATCTTGTCATCAAGTACAATATCTGATTTATGTCCTTCTGGTCTCTTCACTTCAATTTCATCAACATAAACCTTAGCATCAACTTCAGTCTTCCCATCATCTGGACAAGTAACTTTAAGTTCAATCAATTCACCAATTGATTTTGCACGAATATTTAAAAACAAATACTCAATGTCAAAAGTAGGCAATGTATCAACTTTAATTCCTCTACTTATTATACATTTCTTTAAAACTTCTTTAACTGCCGTTGTAATCTCATTCGGATCTTGAGATTCAAGAGCAAGAATTAATAATTTCTCTTCTTTAACTAAAAAAGGTCTATATTTAAGTTTTTTTCCTGTAGAAGGAAGAACTAACTCATATGTTGGAGTCGCAATTGTTGGTAATGGCATAATAATTTGTTCAGTGGTTTATTTATGAGGTTATCCGATGCCCGATGATTGATAAGGAACTGTTCCTCCAAGAGTAATATCATCTACTAAACCACTATTATATTTCATCCAACCTGGTATGTCAATATCATTTGACATATTTTCAGGATATTCAGTAACAGCAACCTGACTATCAACAACACCAAACTGTGTATAATACCTATCATACACAAATTGAATACTCAATTTAACAACATCAGAATTTCCATATTGAACTCTCATAGAAGTCAGATTGGTTGGCCAAGTATTAATAAATTTATATGTAGTCATCTTTGATTTATAATTTGGTCTCATATGAGTTTCAGTTGGATACCTAGGAGGTACATAATCTGGTACATCAGCAGGTCTAGATGGACTAATCATATAATTCTTAGCTTCTGAAAAATCTCTCTCATATTTTGTAATATTAATTATTTCTTTATATTGTTCTGGGTACTTTAATCGAGAAAAAGTATTAGCATCAGAGAATCTTCTTGCAAGAGGGTTTATATAATACATCCATTTTTCAAAAATTTCTAATATTTCATGTTGAGCGTCAAGATAAAAAGTTAAATTAAGAGGAGGAAACTGTCTTAATGTTGGAAATGCTTCAGTAATACCTTGATGATCTCCAACAGTATCAATAGTCATAAAAGATGAACCTGGTATTTCAGCTTCAGAACACATCAAAGAAAGTTTTCTTTGATAATCAGGTGGAAGTTGTCCAGCCATCCATCTTGAAATTTGACTAAAAGCAAAACTCACCTGATAAAAAGTATCAATAGAAGGTCTTTTTAGAATATGAGCATATGAATTAAAAACAGACCCTGTATTTATTTGTCTCCTTGTTGGAAAACTAAATCTATTATCTGATTCTCCTATTCTTGGCATGGTAATAAATAAATTTAGGAACCTATAATATGTATGAGTTATAAAGGAAAATATAAACCATCAAACCCCAAAAAATATAAAGGGGATCGCTATAATATTATTTATAGGTCTTTATGGGAAAGAAAATTCATGAAATACTGTGATTTGACTGAAAATATC
>LULZ01000030.1_pt1 | contig 23082 bp, 21 predicted proteins | sample 729721 | NCBI WGS metagenome assembly LULZ01 (sample SAMN03860276, study PRJNA289734) | marine metagenome | biome: seawater column; feature: ocean; material: water; isolation source: Red Sea water column Station 91 - depth 100m | place: Saudi Arabia: Red Sea | collected 2011-10-15 | depth 100 m
GATCTAGACCCAACAGGGATGGGTTTCGACCCCCCCAAACCAATGCAGCCTGGAGAGGCGGTCTCTGTTCTACGGGCAATGGTTGAGAAGTTCATCGAGGAGAGTGGGGAGAAGGAGAGCCTTGAGGTCCCTGTTGACGAATGGGATGGCATTCTCCTTAGTGACATTGGTACTGAGGCGCAAAGGATAGTTTCTGGTGAGTTGGGTGAAATTGCAAATGTCCACGATGGTTTGATCCATACTCTAATCCTCCCAAGCGACATGGGTCCGAATGAGAAGGAAGCATTCGAACGAAGAAGAATGTAGAATCGCTCTTGCGACGGAATCAAGTCGGGTTGACCCGTCGCCTAGTCGATAACATGGCCAAGCCGCCAGCCGAAGTTCGGTTCCCAGGGGACAAGAACAGGAGACGTAGGCTTAGAGTCAGGGGGATAAAACAGGCCTCTAAAGAGATCCAGAGGAGGCTTGAGTCCAACCTAGAGTCACTGCAGGAGGACCCGGAGGTTTTCCTTCCTGACATAAAATGTGAAATTGGCAAGGCGTCATTCTTCGGGCCAAAGGATCCGATGGCGATTACGCTCAAGGAAATAGGTAACGTTTCTTCGAAACGAAATGACTCCCGTTGGCTTAGGAACCGGATGTCTAAGAGGAGGGGGGACGGTGTGAGCATGGCTTTGGCCGGCAGCCTACTAGCCGCTTCCGAAGAGGACCTCTCCACCGTTTCAGTATTCAAGAGCCCGTTGTATGGGAATGCTAGCTATCTGAAAAGAGGCAATGGGAGGCCGGGTCACCTTGTAGGAATACAGAACTTCACCCACCCAAGGCTGAGGTTGCTAGTTTGGGACGATCATGCAAGGTCAGGACACTACTTCTTCTCATGGGATAGCGGTTTCGTTTACACTGGCGCGAAACCGGAAGCCCCTCCAGAGTGGATCAAATGGGCCTTGGACAACTCCTCTGTAGATCTCTCGGGAGATGATTTGAGGTGGACTGTCGGGCTTGACGAGAATGTTGTGAAGAATGATGAGCCGACCGAGCAAGGCTGGCTAAAGCTTACCTTCACGGACGGAACCGTGGTAGGGCTATCTCAAACTGCTCTTTCTAAGACCGATGAGCCCCTTGCACAGAGCATTGCAATGGCTATGATGCCCCCAAACAAGCTCGGAGAAGTTTGCAAGGCGGGTTGGATGTGGAAGCCGGGTGGATGGCCAGAAGACCGGGGCCTTCCGGAACAGGGAGAAGAGAGATTGGGCGAGGTTCTTGACGGATGGCTCAAGATGTCACTGGAAGACGGGGTACTGGCCAGGGCCTGCAGATCCAGTGTACTCAACTCGATTACAGACGGTTTCGTGGTTGGAAATAATTGGTTTGCAGAAGAGGACCAAAGTGGATTCCTGGAGCAAATGAGCGGAACAGAAGACGAGAGGCGCGCTCTTGCTTGCATACTAGACTCGCTAGAAGGTGGGGTGCATGTGAGGAGTGATGGGGTAGTGCTTGAGCTCGAAGACAAAGTAGTGAGATTAGAAGATTCGTCATGTCATCCTGTACTTGTCTCCCTTTGGCCAGAACACGGAATGGAGGTCCTAGAAAGCCTATTCGGAATTTCTGGCGAAGAGGCAGAAAAGACACATGCAAGGCAGACGAAGAGGAAGCAAGGATTTGGCGCATTCCTGAGAGAACTAGGGGAGAGCCTCAGCACTGCAATGAGGCTGGATAGGCTCCCTTGGGAGAGTAATTCACTGCCATCGCCCCTGTCATTCGCAGACCTACTAGTCAGGAAGGCGGCGGACGACGGTATAGCATCAACCGTCTCTTTGGCTAGGGGTGGAAGGGGTATTGAGGCCGCAATGGGCTGGGCTTGGCTTGTTGTCCACGACAGAACTGAGTCAGATGCATGGAGGTTTGACGAAGGCAGCAGAGACAAAGGAGGGGATTGGGTTCCGGCTCTACAAGCACTTTGGGATGCTGCTGACTCCCTACTGCTAAAGGATGACCTGAAGGCCGAGGAAGATTACAGAAGCTCAATGGCCTGGTTGGCAGAGGTCAGTGGTTCTGGTCCACTTCCTTGAAGAAAATGAGTAGGGGAGATTGCAAATGGCAATGGAGGTTCCCGGCCCTTCTTCTCCTGCGGTCCACAATGTAATGATTGCCAACACAAGCAAGGACACGAAACCAGAGCTGTTGGTAAGGAGGATTCTCAGGAAGGGCGGCTTCCCGGGATACAGGCTCCATTGGAGGATAGATGATGAGGGGGGCAGGTACGTCTGTCGGCCCGATATCACATACCCCGGTAGGAAGTTGGCTGTCTTCGTCCATGGTTGCTTCTGGCATCGATGCCCGAGATGTGCTCTAGGCCTTCCAAAGTCAAACGTCGACTATTGGAGACAGAAGTTCGAGAAGAACGTCGAGCGCGACAGTAGAAAAGAGGAGGCCTTAGTGGTACTCGGCTGGACTGTCCATACCATCTGGGAATGCAAACTCGAAGGCGGCGCTTCCGAACTGCTCGGGATTCTGAATATCCAGAATACAGAATTTGAAACGGATGACGGCATGCGGCAAGCGTGCGACTTCTGACCTTCTTCAGATTCTACAGGCAGATCCGAAAGGATGGGCCTGCGGACCTAGATTGGATACAAAGGCAGGGGCTTCTCGCAGTGAAGTTGACCCAGATCTTCGCTCTTAGGCCCGACATGCTCAGCATAGAGAAGTGCCGACAACTGCAGCAGATGTACAGGAACGCATCCACCATTCCCCCCGAGGACGTAGAGCGCATTCTGCGAGAAAGGGCCCCAGAGGGTTTCCACGATTCGATCGCTTGGTTCGAAAAAGCCCCACTTGCTGCTGCTTCGGTAGGACAGGTGCACAGGGCTACTCTAACCAACGGAGAAGATGTCGTGGTTAAGGTGGTGAAGGCTGACCACAAGGAGTCTTTCCAGAGGGACGTAAAGAGGTTGATGAGGTTGATGAGGATGGCCATATCCCTGTCTCCTAAACTGAGGAGGGTGGGGAATCCCATGGCATTGCTCAGGCACGTTGAGGATTACACAACCAGGGAGCTGGACCTGCGGAATGAAATCAGAGGAGGGTCAGAACTGGAGGCGATACAAAGTAGTCTATCAGAGGATTTCCCAATGCCTAGACTACGTTTCCCGAAGTACTATCCAGAGATATCCAACGAACACGTCCTGGTATCCGAGTTTGTGAGGGGTAAGACTCTAGAGGAGTGCATCAATGATGAGAGCCTTCCATGGGAATACTTGATCGAGTTATTCAGGATTCAGGGTGCCTACATGTTCGGAGTGGGGACCTTTCACGGTGATCTACATCCAGGTAACTGCATTATTGACGAAGAAGGAAACTTCGTATTCATCGACAATGGTGCAATCTGCGAAGCCCCCCGGAGAGTTAGCCTATCGCTGTTCAAGTTCTTCGAAGAGTTATCCAAAGGTAGTCTTGATTCTGCGTTTGAAGCCCTATTGGACCTAACTGAAGAGAGGCCTTCGGAAGAGAGGGTCAGGCGCTTCAAGAGCAGGATGGATGAGATTTACGAGGGGTTCGGAGAGAAAAGCGTAGGTGAACAGAGCCTGACTGACCTAATGATGAGGACCGTTAGGGCGGCAGTCGAGGACGCGGGGGCCGACTTCGGCGAGGAGGGTTTTCCAATCATTAGATCTCTGATGTACATGGACGGTTTGGTAATCAGAACCCATCCAGAGGTCAAGTTGATTGCCGAGATGGGTCCGTCGCTGGTTGAGTTCAGAGAAGGGCTGGGGATGGAGTGATTGGATGAGCAGCCATAGTGACGTTCTCGTGGTAGGCGCTGGACCTGGTGGGCTGGCTTGCGCGATGCTGCTGGCCAAGGCCGGGGTCAACGTGACGATACTCGAGAAATCGGATGACGTGGGAGGGAGGACGCGCGTCTTCGAGAAGGATGGGTACAAGTTCGACAACGGTCCGACTTTCTTCCACTATCCAGAGATAGCAGAGGAGATATTCAGTGCTCTGGGGTTGGATGCTCATGAGGAGCTTGGCCTTATTCCTCTAAATCCAAACTATCGTCTCGTCTTCGGTGCCGGTGGGAGTCTTAATGCGACCACAGACATGGAGGATATGGTCGCTCAGATAACCGAACTTTGCGGTAAAAAGAACGCGGAGGGCTTCAGAAGGTACGTGGAGGACAACCGGACCAAGATGCGGCTCTCGAAGAATTGCCTGAACACTCCTTGGAGAGGGCCGATGGACCTGATAAACCGAAGGGCGCTGAGGGTTTCTAGGGTTCTTCGACCATGGAGGAGCGTGGCATCTGACCTAGCTAGGATGTTCCCCGACGAGAGGATGCAACTGGCAATGTCGTTCCAGACCAAGTACCTAGGAATGAGTCCCTTCCACGCTCCTAGCCTATTCACCATTCTTGCATACCTGGAGTACGAACACGGTGTCTTCCACACAGAGGGGGGACTAGGGACGATAACCCAGAAAATGGGGGAGATTGCCAGGGGATTGGGAGTCGAGATTCGTCTCAACGAGCCAGTGAGTGAGTTCGTCTTCGAGGGAAAGACAGTGGTGGGCGCTAGAACCTCCGAGGGAACTTACACTGCAGATAGATACGTCATGAACGTGGACTTCGCCACTGGGATGAAGGGGCTGGTTCCAGATGTCCTTAGGAAGAGGTGGTCAGACAAGAAATTGGACGAGAAGTCTTACTCCTGTTCCACGTACATGCTCTATCTCGGTGTTGACAAGCTGTACGACACCCCGCATCACCAGATCTATGCCGCGAAGGACTACCAGAAGAACCTGAGAGAGGTTACGGAGAACAAGGTGACTTGGGACGACCCCTCTGTCTACGTCCAGAACGCCTGTGTCACTGATCCGACAATGGCTCCAGAGGGTCACTCAACAATCTACGTCCTAGTACCAGTGAGCAGCAGTCACGATGGGATTGACTGGGATGATATCAAGGATGACTACATGGGCGTGATACTGGGACAGATGGAGCATCTAGGGTTCACCGACCTCAAGGACCACATAGTCTCCCAGACGATTGTGACTCCCGATGACTGGGCATCTCGTGACATCTACAAGGGAGCTGTGTTCAATCTAGCCCATGGCCTCGACCAGATGTTGTGGCGGAGGCCTCAGAACAAGTTCGAGGAACTGGAGAAGTTGTATCTTGTCGGTGGTGGAACTCATCCCGGGAGCGGTTTACCGACGATTCTGGAGAGTGGCAGGATATCGGCAAAGATGATTTGCGCCGACATGGGGATTGATCCTGATTGGAACGGTGCAGACCCGTGGTTTGAGGACCTGAGACGCCCAAAGATCAAAGCTAGAAATGTATGAGGTGTTAAGGTGGATTTGTTCGATCTCTCTTTCTTTCTTTCCACGATGTGGGTTGGCCCTTTCTGGATAGCGATGCTAGTCTACCCCGAGCATGAAAAAACCCAATCTGTAATGGGTGGCCCCTGGTTCTTCTTGGGCCCGATAGTGATTTGGTGGGCTTTGATGGCATCCGACCCACAAGCACTTGTTGACTTCGCGAAGGACTCGATGGATCCTAGAGGGGTGCTAGACGGCTTGGCCGAGTTGTTGGGAACGAGGGTCGGAGCGTCTGCGGCCTGGGCCCACTTCGTCGCTGGTGACATCGTGGTAACTAGGTGGATGTGGAAGAGGTGCTTGGAAAGGGAGGTCGATAGATGGGTTTCGACGGTGTCGGTTTTCTTCGGAGTCATGCTGATGCCGGTTGGGGTTGCATTGCACCTAGCACTGGTTCGTGAAAACACGGACTGATATTATGGAAGACTGGCTGGAGCACTTGGTCGCGGTTCCATACGGACTATGGATTGCATGGGTAGGCGTTCAGCACTTCCGTGATCCCGCATGGTTTGAGCCGATAGTGCCAAGCATACTCGGGAGTGCAAGGTTCTGGGTCTATGCCAGTGGCGCCTTCGAAATCATGCTCGGGCTGGGGGTTGCTCTGCCCTGGTTCCGCAAGGAGGCTGCCTTTGGGGTGACGCTGATGCTTCTGGTGCTGTACTGGGCGAACCTGAACATGTGGGTAAACGACATCCCATTGAATGGTAAGACGTATGCTAGTCACTGGCACGCCCTACGGGGAGTTGGGCAGGTTGCCTTGGTATGCATCTCCCTCTGGTTGGGTGGGTTCGAAACGGGGCAGAGGCTGTCCGAATGGATCCGTTCTAGAGGATGGTGATTTGACTAGGTCAGTACCTGATTGATCCTGTGTACCTCTTCGACCTGGCCAGTCTGGAGATCATAAGCGGAAATCCTAGGTCGGTGAGTCGGGTCCCGAAGGACAATTCCCGTATCGAGCAAGACAGCGGATGGACGTCCGTCTTCCAACGGTACCGGGCTCCTCCAAATGCCCCCTTCGGGTGATTCTACTTCGAAGTTTGAGAGCATCTGCACGGGAGTGTGGCCTGCGATAATCTGCCTATGAGGATCCAATGGGAAGGTCGCTCGGAACACCTCTCGGGACTTGAGTCGATCCTCATCCGTTTGCTCGTCGAGAGGTATGTCTGCTCTGTATCCGGAGTGGGCTAGGCGGAATCGGTTCAGGATGACTTCCGTTGGCAGGCTGTCGGTGTAATCAAGCCAGAGTCTTGCGTTCTTCCTCTTCTCCTGTTCACTGTTGCCCATGGAATCAAGAGTTGCCCTACCCCCTACTCTGTCAATCCAGAAATCCTCTCGGCGGGGATTGTCTCCCAGAGCGATCGACATCAGAAGCTCATGGTTTCCCTTGATTGAGAAGATTCGGTCGCTCTCGCTTACGATGCAGAGGACCCCTTGGCTATCCGGGCCCCTGTCGATCAAATCGCCGACACAGATTACCATATCCCCCTCCATTAGTTCGAGCTTGTCTAGGAGAATCTCGAACTCTTCCCTGTATCCATGGATATCGCCAACTGCCCATACCGAGGAGCCCCCGTCAAGTGCCTCTTGGAGGGCCTTCTCTAGGCCTAGATCCCTATGAGTAGGGTTCATCCTACTCCTCTTCGTCCGACTCTATCGGAATCATTGGCACCAGCATGGCAGCGATTAGCAGCACAGGGATGAGGATGAAGATGGCTCCGAAGAAGCCCGCTGGGGATCCTCCTGGCCTGGGAATTGCAGGCTCTATCAGCATCCCAGTGATGAACATGGCCGCCATCAGCGCCGCTATTCGCATATTGTCCATAATGGATTGGCCGGTTCCGCTTAGTCTCTGAGGCAGCAGCAGAAGTATCAGCCAAACTATCAAAACCATCAATGAGAGCATTGCTAATGGGTTTACCTCCTGGGGCCCCCTGCCCTCCTCGAGAGATGTCTCCATTGACATCAGGACACGCAGGGAGATTGCTAGTATCGCTACTGCCAATACGGCAATCATTGCCATTCTTCCGTCCCTGCCTTTGCCTTGTGACATCAGTTTCCTTCCTCCGCTAGTTCTACTCGCTTACCCATTCCGTCCCTGATCCTCCTAATTTGGCCTTCTGACTCCATCCTAGACAGGAGCCTGCTTGCCTTCGAATCGGTGAAACCGGTCTCTCTGACTAGCTCGGCCTGCCACATCGAGCCGTTGCTTGACGACAGTATGCCGACCACTGTTTGCTGGTCTTCCGAAAGCATCCTAGGTGTGCTGGGGGTATCCCTGCTTTCAGGCGCCGGTTGTCTGCGCGGGTCGTTTAGCCACATCAGGGATACGCCGATGATTACTCCGACGCTGGTAAGGAATAGCGAGTAGATTACGTAGGATGCGAAGTATCCGGACGTGCCGGATTCGAAGGTGAACGGAACCGCGATTAGGAGTATCAGCATGAATCCGCCCAATGCCAGAGTGATCCTAGCCACCCTGTCCATCGGGGGTTCCTGGCCCCTCCCTGAAGTCGCATCCATGAAGCATCCGCCACTAGTGTAGATGTGAATGTTGGGCGGCCCGGTGCGTTGCCGGGATTCTCGCACTACTCTTGGTTATCGGGGGGAGTCTGCCTCGTCTCCCCTGTCGTCATCCCCAGAGTCGTCCTCTCTTTCCGAATCCTCTTCCAGTTCGCCCCAATCACAGTAGAATACGCCGTCGCCGCGGTCTGCGGCCTCTGTCCAGACTCCCATCCTAGACTCGCACATCTCCTGGGTAATCTCTGTGTGATGGGGTGCTGGAAGCGGATGCCCCCGGTCCTCGCACCTGTCTATCATCTTGCAAAGGGCTCCGCCCATTCGGCCGCGGAACCCCTGTCTCTCGTCATGGTCCCTGTGGCACCTGAAATCGTCTGCGCACTCCCTGTGGTGCTCTGCACGAGAGATCATGTGCCTTAGTACAGTTACTATTGTCTCTGAGTCAGCCGGGCAATCAGCGCTGTCGAGGCAGAAGTCAATCGCCTCCTGAGCAGCCCTGAGTTGGGTGAACTTCTCCTCTGCGAACTCCATCCTCTCGGTCTCTTCCCAGTGCTTTCTCTCATCCCAGTCCTTGAATTCCTTATCGTCACAATCGTAGTAAACAACACCATTTTCTTCTCTTATGCAAATGTGATAGTCATCGGCCTTGTCTTCCTTGACCTCGTCATCCACGGAGTCGGTCCCGTCTACCTTGGCCTGCATTCCATCGACAGCCCAAGTGAGTTTCTCGATCATGGAGGATAGGGATTCGGCGTCTGCTGTGCAGTCTGCGCTGTCGAGGCAGAATTGGAAGGCTGCGATAAGGTTGGAGTCGATGTCGATCCTCTGCTCGAGGTGCTCGGTCCTGTCTTCCATCCTGTCGTTCATTCGGTTCTTCATTGCCTTCCTGATGTACTTACCCATTGGCTTCCCATCAGTTTCCTTCTCCTCCCAAGTGTCCTCTCCGGTCACATCATCGACCGCTCCCTCGAAGGGGTCCGCCTCTGCGTAAACCGGTGCAGCGTAGTCCTCCAGGGTCGCTGCAACCGAGGCCCCGGCCAGCAGGGACACGACTGCGAGGGTGATTACCCCGATTGTGGCTCTGTTCCCATTCTGCTCCGTTCTCTCGCTCTTTCCTAGCTCCATATCCTGTTCACCTTGCAGTGCCAGTGGGTGCAAAACCATATTATAATCTGGCCCAAATGCTCGATAATAGGTGAAAAAACCCGCAAAAGGTTGTCGAGGGTTCTTGATGTAGTGCCGTTTGCGAGCACCATGGATTTGATGCTGAGAGTTGCTGGTTTACTCGGCATAATCCTTGGAGCCTTCCTGTTCCGGGACAAGACTGGAAGGGGTTCGGGCAAGAGGATTATTCAGATTTTCACCATTATCGGAGGATCTGTGGGATACTTGGCGGCAACGGGAGCCTTGGCGATTGGGGCGGAAGAGTTTGTCGGTGATGGTGATCCACGGGTTATCCAGGTTGTGTTTACCTTACTGGGGGCCTATATTGCCAGACAATGGGCCAAGATGGCTCGTCGTGCAATCGTGATATTGGGGCCTCCATGGGCGATTCTGATGTTCATTGATTATCTAGAATACCAAAAGGGAATTGACATATTGGGCCTGGCTCAGAAGATTCCTAGCTTCCCCAACATTTCAGCGGGCTCTATGGAAGGCCTTCTGATTATACTGGTCACCGCGATTTCGATATATACGAGAAGGGTGATGAGGAGGTATGCACCATTGGTAATTTCTGGTATGCTTTCGGGATTCTTGATTACCTATGGGTTCGTGTTCTTGGTAACAGGGATACAACCAGAGCCCGGTGGTCCTGAGGTTTGGGGGGTCGTTTCGATAGCCTTAGTCAGCATCACGCTACAGGTTCGGTATATCTCAAAGGCAGAGGAGGGTAGGATTCGGAGAGAACTGTACAGAACGGACGAAGATCTGATTGCTCTCAAAGAGAAGGCCTCGAAAGCGAAGAAGACGGTAACAAAGGGCTTTGGAGACACCTTGGTTGTGACCTGTCCGGCTTGTTCAGTGAAATCCCCTAACAAAGTGATTACAAGGAAAGAAGGTGCAAAGGGAATTGAGGTCTTAGTCAATTGTCGCTGGAAGAACGAGTGGGAAGAAGTATGCAACAACCACCATACAGTAATTGAGGTCAAGGCCGGAACTGCTTACCACAATTAGCTAGGGTCTCATCCAATTTCTGCAGAGCGTCATCGACGTCGTATGCGGTTAGCACCATTGGAGGCTTGATCTTGATCACGTTGTGAAGCGGCCCGTCTGTGCTTAGAAGAACCCCCTTTTCCCTCATCATGTCGACCAAAAACGCTGCCTCGATGTCTGCTGGCTCCTTCGTAGCCCTGTCCCTAACCAATTCAATCCCAAGAAAAAGGCCCCTACCACGAACGTCGCCAACTATCTGGTGACTATCCATTAGAGAATTGAGTCCGTCCATGAGTCGTTTTCCCAGCGAAGAGGCCCCCTCCATCAATTTCTCTTGTTCAATTACATCTAGTACAGCGCTTCCAATGGCACAGGAAACCGGATTCCCTCCGAACGTGCTGAAGAACTCCATCTCACCGAAGGCAGAGGCCACCTCCTTTGTGGTGAATACGGCCCCCATTGGATGGCCGTTGCCCATGGGCTTTCCCATTACCACAATGTCTGGAGTAACTTCCGAGTCATCAAAGGCCCACATACTGGAGCCGACCCTTCCAAATCCGACCTGTACTTCGTCTGCTATGAGCAGGCCGCCTTCTTTTCTTACCGCTTCTGAAACGGCTTCCAAGTAGCCTTTGGGAAGAGGGACCTGCCCGGCGCAGGAAAGCATCGTCTCGATGAGAAGACCGGCCACTCCACCCGAATTGCCGATTACAGAATCTGCCTCTCTGAAGAAATCCTTGCCTTCTCTTCTGTAAGAGTCTGGTATAGGCAAAACGTGAACCCACGGTTCAGGTGATCCCTTGCCCCCGGGGCCCTTGAATTTGTATGGGCTCAGTTCGATGAGCATCCCAGTGTGACCGTGATAGGCTCCGTCCACCACTGCCATATCTTGCATTCCGGTGAAGGCTCTGGCAAGACGAACTGCGAGTTCGTTTGCCTCACTTCCGGAGTTTACCAGGAAGCCAACACAGAGGCTCTCTGGAAGCGTCCCAGAAACCCGGGAAAGGTAATCTGTTAGTTCGGCGTACAGATATCTGCTGTTGGTGTTCAATATCCCCATCTGACTCCTTCCAGCCTCGACTACGTGGGGGTTGCAATGACCAACATGGCTAACGTTGTTGACTAGGTCGAGATATCTGGTTCCATCTGCCGCGTGTAAGTACTGCATCTCACCCCGAACAATGTGTAGGGGTGTACCGTGGGCTAGGGACAAGGAGGAGCTTATGTGCCTATTTCGGGCCTCAATTAGCTCTTCCATGTCAATCATCGTCGAAAACCTCAATCTCCGCGTTTCGGCGTACAAGATCCGTAAATCGATTATTGAATCTGGTCGCCCTCACAATGTGGTTATCTATCCAGTGGTAATTACCCCCTCTAGGCTTGCCCATCAGAAGGCCGTGGTATAGGAATCCACAGTCATTAAGCCAAGACTCCGTAACTTGTCTGTGACTCTCGGTCCTAGCAGTGAAGAAAGTGATTGCGTGGCCCTCTGAATACCATTTGTTGATAGTCTCGAGGGCATCAGGGTAGTGTTCGGCAGAAGCCATCCTATCGGGCTCTTCGTTGGGAATGTCTTCTCCTATCGTTCCGTCAATATCAATCAGGTAGTTCTTGGTGGTGGAGGGGAGGAGTGGGCTCACCTTGCGGCCCTGCTCGTCATAGGCTTCCTCCAATTCCTCCACGCGTTTCCGCGTTGCCGGGCCGTCCATAATGGATAGGTATGGGAGTTCCGGAATCTAGCAACAGGATTCCGTTCTCCGAACCGTTATCAACAAAGATGCGGGCCGCTGTTCGTGCCAGGAACCTTCGACAGGACAAGGGGCAAGGCCCTGACCAGAGAGGTTTCGCCGAGGTATGCGGAAGCGGTTTCTAGCTACTTCAACACAAGGATGCCTGACTACGAGGCGGCGAGGGGGGCGCAGCAAGCCTACTTCGCCGCTCTCAGGGCGCATGGGAGCGAGGTCATCACCCTCCCTCCCCTGGAGGATTTTCCAGATTGCAGCTTCACTGAGGACACAGCGGTTATCCTAGAAGACAAGGCGGTCATACCCAATCTAGGGCATCCAAGCAGGGACGGGGAGAAGGAGTCGGTTGCTGATTTCCTCGCTGACGACTTCGAGATTTCGAGGATGCCCGCGGGTGCGACATTGGATGGCGGCGATGTGGTCTTCTACGACGATCGGTTCCTCGTTGGTCTGTCTACCAGGACAAACAGGGAGGGTGCGGACTTCCTGACCGAACACGCCAAAGAGGTTGGTATGGAGGTTCAGTTATTCAGCGTCCCTGCAAGCACCCTCCACCTAACTACAGTATGCTCCAGTCCGAGGCCTGGCACGGTTGTTGCAGCAGAGGGTCACTTGACCGAGGCAGACCTTTCCTTCGCAGAGGAGGTGATCTGGATACCAGAGGAAGAGGGGTATGCAGCGAACACCATTGCATACGGCGACCGATTGATAATGGCAGAGGGGTACCAGAGGACAAGGAAACTGATGTTGGACGCGGGCTTCTCAATTTCCACTGTAGAAATGTCAGAATTCAGGGAAGTGGATGCGAGCCTGACCTGCCTATCCGTATTCATTGGATAGATTTGAATTAGGCTTCCTTGTTCGCGTAATCATGCACTCCGTAGGAAAGTGGACAATGGGAATCGGAGGAGCGCTTCTGGCTATTGGAGTTCTCATGTGGGTCATTGCCGGTGTGGCCTTTAATGAAGCGGATTCGGGGTGGATTGCAGAAGGCAGCACGGGGACTACGCTGCAAATAGCCGACGAAGACGGAAGGGGGGACATTGGGTTCTCGTTCTTCGTCAAGGCCGATTACACTGACAGTGATGATGATGGGGTCTGGGACCACTGCCAAGATTTCGATATCACAGTGGCGAAGAAGCCAGAAAGTGGTTGGGATGATGAGGATGGTGATTTCTACTTCCAGTCATCGCGTGAAGGGGAGAGGACCTGCGATGTTGGAAGCGGCGCGGATAAGAGTAGGCCGGGATTTGCAAAGGTGGGCCATGCCTGTCTGGGATGCTACAGGGGGGAGTTCCAGTTCGAGGCAAATCAGCAGGTTTGGATCATTTATTCTGATGAGGCATTGGGCGATTTCTTTGGAGGGGTTTTCGTTGGAGTGGGAGGTAGCTCTTGCATTTGCTGTGGGATATTGTTGCTTGTATTGGGCTTGATAATGGGGCTTACTATGGAAGAAAAGCCGGCCACTTCGTTCCAAATCGACGAGGAGGGAAAGATAATTCTCGACGGGTCCGAACCCGACCATGTTGCTTCAAGAGAAGGACATCAAAGAAGTCCTCCCCCCGGAGAGGAGGCAGGCGGCTCTGGTGAACCCGGTGAAGGGGCCTCTGACGATGTGGATGCTTGGTACAAACAGACTGGTGATTGAACTCATTAAGTGTGCTTTTTGACATCCCTCACCGAATCCATTAACAATGACTCTATGAGTCATTGGACAATGGCTGAGCGGCACGCTAAGAACTCTGCCCGAACCATGCAGGGGAGATTGCCCGTTCTTCTGATTGTTCTTTTCGTTTTCCAGGCAGGGCTCCCGATGGCGTCATCGGAAGGCTCTGGGCTTGATGACATGGAACTATGCACCGAAATATTTGGTGGGGTAGTTTGCGATGATCGCACAAATTTTGATGATGGTACCGATGGTATCGAATCCTGGGTCGAAGGAATGTATCACTTCAACATGACAAGCCCCACTGAAATGGAATTCCAGGCATCTTGGGCGATAAAGGAATGGGACAAGAGTGCCCTGGGCTTCACCGGGATGGAGATGGAGGCGATTCTTCAGAATACGGCAAACATTGGGCCAAACGATGGTTTGCCAGCGGACGTACTGAGGGCGTCTTTCGGAAACCTCACTGACGAAGATGACCCGAGTTCCCCCACGGTGCAGGAAAAGTTACTTTCAGAGGTAAACGGTAGCGTTAGCAGTTTCCTAACCTCCTGGGGAGGGTCTACAACACCCCAGACCAACTGGAGTAGCGAGATTTTCCTTCCTGATGATTCTGGGGTAGCAGCGAAGGTTGAATGTTCTACCGACGTTAACCAGAACTCAGACGGAAACTCCTTCTCACCCCCAATCTGCATTTCGACAAGCGTGACCATCACGTTGGACGCAGCCAGCACATATGGCACCCCGGCCAGAGTCAGCGAGAGCGACTTGAACGAGGCTTTCGAGGCTCTTCTGGTGATGGGTGCAGAGGTCTCGACGCAGTTCAGCGTCAACGTTGAGGCTGGATTCAAGGGGACATATGCCATCCAGCCACCATCTTACTCCACCATAACAGAAGCAGGGGGGACCGGGGGCAGCCTAGTTGGCCATTCCGAAGGACTTGGCTACAATTCAGGAAAGTGGGAAGTTGACAACCGAAACCCGCCGAGCAGTGCCATCAGCACCCTTCCTGGAAACCTGATGATGACTCTGGGGTTCAGAGAGACAAACAGCACTAGCGTGGTTAGCATCGAGCCAGATGCGAGGAGCCTGGATCTATGGGTGACCCTGAACCTAGCGGATGAGTCTAGCGCTTCATTAGAGGTGGTTGCCGCGCTATACCAAATCCAGTCAAGCACACTAAATCAGTGGGGTGTCGCCCCTCTGATGCCCAGTCCTTCCACCATTCCAGTAATCACTTCTGATGGAATCAGGATGGCCTACGACACCGGTCTTCTGGAGCTCGATACGCTCGCTGAGGCAATTCCTATTTCCGAAATTGGCGATGCCATCGCTAGCTCCAACGAAGACCTCAGCATCAATATGGATGATTTGCAGTGGACCTCGGTGGCCCTGAGCCCCTTGAGCCCCGGAGGCCTGAACTACACCCACACCGCCCCCTGCGAGAATCCTGGTGGGAATTACTGCACCGCTGGTCCTATCGCCATGGGAGATGATTTCCCCGTATACCTTAGATCCATCAGCCAGCTTTTCCCACTGAGCCTTTCGGACCTATTGGGTGGAAACCTAGGAGAGGGTGCGGGCTTCATGAACTCCGTGAACGGAGACGACCTAGGTGTCCTACTCGACTCGGGGGTTTCATTCTCAACGACTCTCAGCGACGAGACCATGGATAGCTTCATTGGAAGTATGCTGCCAAGTGGCCTTTCTGCAGATCTAACTCTGGAAATAGTCCTCCCAAGCTGGGCAAGGACCAAGGACGGTAGCAACAGCATTATTCTGAGTTACCGAGTAGACGGTAACCATGACGGTGAGATTAGCCTAGGAGGTTCAAACTTCTTCGACTGGGAGCATGCGCTTTGCCTAGAGAGTACGGGAGAACCTTGCACTGACGACCGCCTAGATGCCTATTGCACGTCCACAATGAGAACATGCGTCAGGACTGATGTAGATCTTGACATATCAGAGATTAGCTTGGCGAGCCTACCAATTAGCAAGGGCGCGACCTTTGAGTTCGGATTCAATGCCAGCATGGAAATTCACAGGATTGGCATTCCCGACTCTTTCCTAGATTCAGTGAATTCAGAAAGCACCACGATTGAGCTTGCGGTTCTTCCCTCTGATCTACTGAGGATGCTCCTTGATATCGGAAGCAGGGGGGATCCCCTGGTCCGCGAGTTTTCGTTATGTGACGTACGCGAGTACGGGTCCTATTGCCAGCAGTCAGTCACCTTCTCGAACGATGAGGAAGATGGTCTCTCAAAATTCGCTGAGGACTTCAGCACGAGTCTTAATATGTATATCAAGGCAGAAGCAAGGAAGCAGGGCGAAGAAAAAAGCGAAATTGGGGAGCTGGATTTCAGCGGTTTGGAGATAGAGGCCAGAATCCCCCAAAGTGGCCTTATTGACCAGGACAAAGAAGTCGTGAGTGATGAAATAGGGATTGTCCTTTCTGTGAGAATTCCAAAGGTCAGGATGACCGTCGGGTTGGACAACTCCTGGGGGGAGATATTCTCGATGGCAAGGGGCGGGGAAGAAGAGCCGAGACTGGGGGTTTCCACGGATAAGGTCGCGAATGTGCTTGTCGCACCATTCCTCGAGCCAATGGTTGGGGCCATGGGAGCTTTGACTGGAGCCCTAGCGGGCGGAATGGTGGATGCAAACGGAATAAGTATCCCCGGCAATATCTCGAGTCAGGTACCTTCGGAGATAACTGATGTCATTGGACCCGAAGAATTGGGTTTCAGGTTGTCGGGGGAGGTCGAGATGATGATGCCAAGTGGGATATTCCTCAGAGATATTAGTTCCAAAAACAACCTTGTGTCACACGAAATCGACGAGGCGACAGGTAAGCAGGTTATCACCTACATGCTATCTCCGGATTCCACAACCGATGTAGTCACCTTCGGTGTCGATCTGGCATGGGGTTGGATGTTCGCACAGGTTGCATACTACCTCATTGCTTTGCTTCTCCTATTCATGTTCAGAGTGAGGAGGAGGAGCGTGAAGCGGAAGAGGATCCGTAGGGCAGAGGAGTTGGAAAAGCTTTCACAGGCCGCCGAAGGAAGCGCGGGGGTATACGTGCCACCCCAGCCCACGGTTGAGGTCCTGAAGGTAGCCGATAATGGGATCGTGGTGAAGAAAAGGCTGGCTATCGGGTAGGTTACAATGTCCGGAGGACGTGTGAAAAGGGCCATCCTACTTGTCTTATTGATGATTCTAGCACCGCTTAGTGGGTGCTTCGGTTCTAGCGATGGTGATGTTTCAGCAGATAACCTGACTGTGGGTCCTGAAGTCCTATCTTCGGGAGAGTTCCAGGTCGTTGAGTTGAGTGCTTCTTCAGATATGTCGGTTTTCATCCCATACCTGGTTATCGACCCCTCAAGTGGATATGTTCAAAACTCAACGGTCCTGGACATCGCAAACGGAAAAAGCGCCTCCGTAGAGCTTCTAGCACCACCTAGAAATGACGTTCTAGTACTGATGGTAGGGGAGATGGGTCGAGTGAATTGGCCGATTAGGGATCACAACGAGTCGTGGTTCAGTTGGCTGTCTAGGGGAGGGGCAGAGGAAGCGGACGGAAACGGAATTTCGAGAGTTAGTGGAAACTCATCACTAGATTCCGTCAACCAGAGCATGCAGACGGGCGGAGCGGTTTCTGTAAAGCTGATTTCTTCTGAAAGGGGAGCTCTAGTACCATTGGAAGGAGGGGGTCGACACTCGAGTGGGATTGTGCATGGAAGGGTGGTGTATGAGAGGCTGTACGAGATTACTGATCCGACAAACTCGCTGGATCCGGTGGATGGAAAGGAAGGTTACTGGGACCGATGGGCAGGCCAGGGCAATGCAGCGTACGAAGATGCGGCGCAGTATATTATCGACGAGCTAGGGTCGTTCGGGCTGGAGGTTAAGGCCCATCGTTTCGAGTTCACTGATATTTTCGAGGTGCAGAACCCGGAGTCGTACAACGTGTGTGCATACAAGTGGGGTAGCGAGACGCCGGACGAGTGGTTGGTTTTCGGTGCCCACTTTGACGTCGCGCCACCGGCTAACCTTGTTCTCCTAGACCCCCACATAACAGGCACTAGGACATATGGAACAAGAGTCGGGGCGTACGACAACTCGGCTGGAACTTCCATGGTAATCGAGACTGCTAGGGCCCTAGCAGAGTTTGAGTCGAGGAGGACCATGGTATTCTGCCTGTGGTCCGGTGAAGAAGGGGGGAAGCGTGGATCCGACTATTGGACGGAATACTACGTGAAAGAAGACAACCCCCAGGTCACGGTTACCAATTACATCAACCTAGACATGGCTGGTGTGAACTGGCCGGGCGGGGGAGGGGCCCCGCACGGTGATCCCGATCCGCAGATTGACGAGGATGGTTACCCAAAAGATTCCGAGGTGTGGCCGATGAGGGTCTACATTGGTCCGGGTCCGAATCATGATAGATTCGACCAGCCCGAAATGGTGACCCTGTCGAACTGGATCGGGTCGGATGCCCTCGGCCTTGAGGAGCAGATGGGTACCCTGGTTGGGACGAACTACACTGCTGAGACCTGGAAGACGGATGTCTGGCTGGACATGGACAGGCCCGAGATTATCGTCTACGAGGACACTACTGCTAGGAGCGACCACGCGAGCTTCCAAGACAATCTCGGAACCGTAACAGTTGGTTTTGGCGGGCTAGTCGATGGTTATTGGTGCTACCACCAGACCTGCGACACGCTTCAGGAGATGGAGGATTGGATGGACACTACTGGGAAGGACTACGGAGAAGAGAACACGGGAGTGGCGAATCTCGTGAACAGTCTGGATATGATAACCTGGTGGGCTCTGATGACCTTCTTCCACTGCGACCAGAGTCCCGTTCTTAACGCGATTACAATGGGTTGAGTCAAAACAGGCTGAAGTTCGTCATTGTGTAGTACGCTATCCCAACCGTCATCGACAGGCAAGTGTAGAAAATGGGCTCTGACCATGTCTTGATCTTCTTTCCGTCCAGAGGCCCGAACGGAATCATGTTGAATGCTGCGAGAAGCGCATTGCCTGTTAACCAGATTGCGATTATGTCGTCAATCAGGAGTTGGTTGCCATTGGAGAACCTGCTTACCCCCCCGATCACGAATAGTGCCACGAATCCAATTGACCAGAGCGCCACGTTGGTAAGTGGCCCTGCAACTGCAATCTTGCCAAATTGCGACCTGGTCGTGTTTCCGGCAACCATTACTGCCCCTGGAGCCATAAATACGATTCCCGCAATCGCAGCAAGGATTACCCCAAACCTAAGGCCTGAGGGATCTGCCCTGAACTCGGCCCAGCAACCATAGTACCTAGCCACGAACTTGTGGGCAAACTCGTGAAGCAGGAAAGCTGGAGCCAGAGTGATCAGAGAAAGGACGCAGTAGAGCGGGAACTTTTTTGCATCGAGCCCCCAAATTCCATCGCTAAACATCAGGGCTAGTGCAAGCGTGAAGGCCCCGGTGGCCAGAGCGAGATGCTCAATTTCTGTCTTTGAAAAGTGCCATATGGAGCCCCTGTGGATGGATATTGGCTCATGTGAGTGTTGTTCTCCAAATACACTGGAGGAGACCCTGCCATCCTGACCAACTTGAACGAAGTGGACTCGAGTTCCACGTCTTGTGCCGTCGTCCCTGGCCGCCGAATGGCTCCGTGGACGAGTTCGCTTGTCGAATGGATCGTCGTCGATTCGCCAGGCTCGAGGGTCCCTCTCGCCTGACATGTGATTGGATTCGGTTTGTTACCTATGAATTCTATTGGTCCTAGTCTTCGAGCATTTCCTCAATCTCTGAAAGAAGGTCGTCCCATGTCATAGGGCCTTCTTCATCGCGTCCTCCAAATGCTGCGAGGAGCTCATCCATTTCTGACTCCTCTGGAGGTTTGTCCACCCACTTGTTCTGGTTTGCTACCTCCCTGATAATTGAGGTCTTCCTTGACACTCTGGCTCTGCTGACCGTAGTCCTGGATTGGGTTGATTCGGGGTCGTGCTCGTGATCGCTGATCATCGAGGAGTACCTAGCCATCCACTTTCCGTGATCGTCATCGTCGATGTAGCCCTCCGGATCCGCCAACATGGTAACAAATTCTCTCGCCAGTCTCTGGGCCTTGGTGGTGGCCTTGCCAATTGTTAGGCGTTCCCTGAATTTTGCATGACCGTCCATGCAGGACTTGCATCTTGCAAGGCCTGCCACATCTGGGGCGTCACAGGAAAGGCAGCAAATTGAGAATCCCATCTGCTCCATGGCCCTCCTGGGTAGAGACATGGGTGCCGCTGGTCGCTCATCGTTAAGATATCACGCGTTCTCGAACTCGGCTAAATCCCCGTATTCTGCGAGAAGGCTGGGGCCGCTACTTAGGAAGCACATGATGCCCCGCCTGCTGCGCGAGTCCTCTGGAGTGGAGTTGTTTCCAGTAGCGCAGGCCCCTGTGCATCCATCTGCGAAGGCGATGTACACCCTGCCCTCCCTGTCAATGTGCAAATCGTTGAAATCGAGCAGGTTTCGGTTCGACCCCCCGATGTCCCTGCAGTCGCCGCTATTGAGACAGATGCTGCCAATCTGAACGGGATCGGGTGATGCCCTTACTGTATGGAAGACTGGGTTCGGATCGAGTGCGTTGAGGCTGAATGTGATGTAGAGGTAGTAGCTGACGTTACCGTTCGCGTAGTGAGCATTGCCATCCCAGGGCTGTCCGTCGATGTTGGGCTCTCCAAGCTCGCTCGAGTTCTCACTACCCAGAACTGTGTATCTGTCGCAACCTCGGAGTTCTTTCTGGGATATGGCGTTCCCACGTCCTCCCCCATCGTCCTGTCGAACCATGTCAGACCGTTGTCCTTCGATACTATGACGGAGGGGGTTTCCACCCTAGGAGTGACGTATACGGTCCCATCGGGTGCAGAGGTGATGGCGCCGTGAAGGCCTCCGTTGGTGGTTGCAAGGCCAATGATCTGCCCTCCAGCTTCGAAAGTCGCTCCACCATCAAAGCTCGTGAAGCAGAAAATGCCGACGAGCTTGTTGTAGCAATAGTAGACGGCTTGGTCGTAGAACGCCTGTGAGAATTGGCCCCCTATCCCGTAGCCGCTGCTGGTCCATGGTCCTGTGGCCAGCTTAATGTGGTCGTTTACCGGGGTAGTACCAGAATCGTGCGGATTGCCTACCCACGTTTCCCCGTCATCGTCGCTCCAGCATATCCACGAGGTCTGGAGGCCCTGCATCTGGACATTGAATATCCGATCGGTCTCCGGGTCGACCCATCCCCATGGGTCGTTTGTTTGAAATGCGCATAGGGGGCCGGTAACGTCCTCCCAGGAATCTCCGTGATCGCATGATCGCATGACCTTCTCGAACGCGATGAAGAAAATGCAACCACTGGATGTTACCCCGATACTGGGTTCCGCGCCGTCCTCCCCTACGTCACTGAAATTGAATATTAGTGGAAGGGGGTCTTCGTCGACGGGGAGGCCATCTGGGCCTGTGACGAAGACGCCTTCGGGGATGTTGTCTTCTTCTAGTTCAGGGGTAGGCTTGTCCCCCTGGAGGCACCCGGACATCGGCATCAGGGCCAGTAGCATAACAGTAACAACTGCCAGTGCAGGGCTCTTCATCGGACAGCACCGAGGGGTCATGGGCTTGAAACCTGCTGATTATTAGCCCGGTCTAGGTCGGTGTAGCATGGATGCAGAAACCGTCCATCATAGGCGTTGGATTATCCTGGGGATTATGAGTCTCAGCCTAGTGATTACTCTACTAAACAACGTCACAGTAAACGTTGCTTTACCGGAGCTATCCAAGGACCTAGATGCTGACAATACCGAGCTACAGTGGATCATGGACGCGTACGTTGTTGTGTTCGGTGGTTTGCTATTGGTAATGGGGGCCTTGGGAGATAGGTTCGGAAGGAAGCACGCATTGCTAATCGGTCTTGCAATTGTCGGTCTGGTCTCTGCCCTGACGGCGCAATATGCTACTAGTTCTGAGCAAGTCATAGGGGCCAGGGCGATGATGGGTCTTGGGGCGGCCTTGGTGATGCCAGCCACATTGTCAGTAATCGTCGTCGTTTTCCCTCCCGAAGAGAGAGGCAAGGCAGTGGGCGTTTGGGTCGGGATGGCAGGTGTTGGGGCACCCATCGGTCTCCTAGTAGGCGGTTGGGCTGTGGAGAGTTTCGATTGGAGGGCAGTATTCTGGATCAATCCGCCAATCATCGCTCTAGCCATGATTCTGAGCATCGTACTCGTGCCTAATTCAAAGGACGAGCGGGAGACCCCGATGGATCCGGTAGGGGCCCTACTTTCAGTAGGGGCCCTGGGTTCGATCCTCTATGCAATTATCGAAGGGCCAAGCCTCGGTTGGACTAGTAAAGAGGTTGTGGCCTTGGGGTCTGTCGGGATGATTCTGACCTTCATTTTCATCCAGTGGGAGAGGCGGACTGAACACCCGATGCTACCAATCGAATTTTTCCAAAACAGGGGTTTTTCTCTGGGCCTGATAGCGATTACTCTGGCCTTTTTCGTAATGTTCTCCTTTATGTTCACCCAAATGCTTCACTTCCAGTTGGTTCGCGAACGAAGCGCTTTCGAGGCTGCACTGCGATTCCTGCCGCTTCCTTTGGGGCTAATGCCAATGGCAGCAAACAGCGACCGCTTTTGCGAGAGGTTCGGCAACAACAACGTCGTATCATTCGGCCTATTCCTGATTGGCGCGGCAATGATGATTTTCACAACTGTGGGTGTAGAGTCAGAATATTGGACGCTGGCTGTAATTTTCTTCCTAGTTGGGATGGGGATGGGCCTGACGATGGCTCCCTCCACTACGATGGTGATGGATTCGATACCCCATGACAAGGCGGGGGTCGGAAGTGCGACGAATGACGCTAGCAGAGAGGTGGGGGGCGCCTTCGGAATCGCTATTGTAGGTAGCGCTGTGAACGAAATATACCAGAGAAGGATGGTGGTGCCGGAGGGTCTTGAGTCCCATTCAAGCGTCGTTTCCGAGTCTTTTCCAGCAGCAATACGGATTGGTGGGGAGTTGCTTGCTCAAGGCAACTCCCTCGGTCTGGAGTTGATCGAGAATGCTAAGTTCGCATTCGTGGAGGGGATGACCGGGGCGGCTGCGGTATCGGCAATCGTGGCTGTTTTGAACGCTATTCTCGTGAAGATATACATGCCTAGCAGATGATGCTTCCCGGTGTGTTGACAGTTTGTCTGTTGTCGTCAGAACCCGATGTTGTCCTCGTGCCCGCACTCTGGGTAAGCGCATATCACCTTGTAACGCTCCCTCTTTGGTCTGGGAATCTCCATTCTGATTCCGCACATCGAGCATTGGTGCAGTAGTGTCTCCGGCTCCTTCTTTATGTTCTCCTCAATGTCCTTTAGATCGTTGAGGACTGTCTCCGAAGTGGATGTCGTCCAACCGATTTGATCAGTGTATGTATCGACTTCGGTTGAGAGCTTCTTCGCCCTTAGGCCAAGCTTGATTTTGATTCGCCTTCCCTTCTTCTTCTCTCCTATCGGGGCCTGGCCTGGCTTTCCCTTCTTCGGGCGTCCTTTGGACCTCTTCGGTCTTCCTTTCGGTGGTGGTCCGGGCCTCCGCTTGGGAGGGGCCTTGGAGG
>LULZ01000079.1_pt1 | contig 21167 bp, 22 predicted proteins | sample 729721 | NCBI WGS metagenome assembly LULZ01 (sample SAMN03860276, study PRJNA289734) | marine metagenome | biome: seawater column; feature: ocean; material: water; isolation source: Red Sea water column Station 91 - depth 100m | place: Saudi Arabia: Red Sea | collected 2011-10-15 | depth 100 m
AAAGCGATCAAGAAGTGAAGTGGTGCCCTGGCTGTGGAGACTATACTATCTTGGCTTCTGTTCAAAACTTTATGGCTGAACTCGGTATAGCAAAAGAAAATATCGTTTTTGCTTCAGGAATTGGTTGTGCTGCAAGATTTCCATATTATATGAATACATATGGGATTCATTCCATACATGGAAGAGCTCCTGCTGTTGCTACTGGAATTTCAGTTTCTAATCCAGACCTTTCAGTATGGGTTGTGTCCGGAGATGGAGATGCATTATCTATTGGTGGTAATCATCTAATTCACGCACTAAGAAAAAACGTAAATATAAAAATTTTACTTTTCAATAATCAGATTTATGGCTTAACAAAAGGACAATACTCTCCAACTAGTGAAGAGGGTAAGAAAACTAAATCCTCACCCTTTGGAACCGTAGAAATGCCTCTTAACCCAATGAGTCTTGCTCTTGGTGCAGAAGCAAGTTTTGTTGCAAGATCTATTGACATGGATAGAGATCTCACAGCAGATGTGTTACGTGAAGCAAGCAATCATAAAGGCTCTGCATTTGTGGAGATTTACCAAAATTGTAATGTTTTCAATGACAAAGCTTTCGAACAATTGACTACAAAAGAAGGTAAGGTTGCAAATAGAATAAATCTTGTCCATGGAAAACCAGTTACTTTTGGAGCAGAAGATGAGTTAGCAGTAACTATCAAAAATGGGAAAGCAGAAGTTGTTAATAAGGCTGATATAAGCTCAGACCAAATCTATGTACATGATGTGAACGAAGAAAACCCAAGCATAGCTTTCTCTTTAAGTAGGCTGTCACACGGACCTTATGGACCTACTCCTGTTGGAATCTTTAGAAAAATACAACGAGATACGTTTACTGAAGAGGTTCATGGCCAGATATCCAATGCAAGAGAGACCAAAGGAGACGGGGATTTAGATAAGCTTGTAAGATCTCTTGGGACTTGGGACGTTAATTAATTTATTCGTCTATATAATCTATCTGATCTGTAGGCATAATTATTGCTGTTGATGCATTCACTATATGTAAAATTATTCTTTTTAAATATCTATAAAATAGTGTCGTTGCAACAGGATATTTAACATCGAGTTTATTTTCTAGCAAACTTGTAATTTTTTCATCAATCTCTTTTCCAACCTCTGCACCTGAAGCAATTAACTCCTGTACCTTATCTTCTTCATCCAAACTAAGGCATGTTTGAAGGCTCACAATAAAACCACTGATTCTGTCTCTTAAACTAATAAAGTAATCAAGTTCATCAGCTTCTTTAGTGAATGAGTTACCAGTTTCAGCAATCTCAAATATATTTTTACAATAATCCCCTATTCGCTCAATATCCTTTGACATAGTCATATAAGCTAACAAAAGTGGGACATCCAAATTTCTAGAATTAACAGCAGAGTGAACAATTAGTTCTCTTCTTACATCCCTATGGAGTTCATTGATTGCTTTGTCAGTAGAATATAAGTTTTCTTTGACTGTATCTAAATTTGTATCTCCCAATAAACAATTCATAGATAGATCAAACATATGGCTACTGTTTGTCAACATTTCTCCTAATTTTGCATCTATTGAATCTAACGAATAATCACTCATTTTTTCTCCTTAGTTAAATATTACTACTCCTAAAAGTGGAATTAATAAAAAAGTTACGAAAACGTAAACAATAGCAACATATCTCCTCTTAGCAGTAATTTGACTTAGTTTTTTTGCAAGCAGAATTGGTATCCCCCTAATTGCTTTAATTGGATATATCAAAAGAACTCCTAATAAGTTAAAAAATACGTGGTGAAGTGCAATTGTTAAGCCTGCTATATTATCAACAGCAAAGCTTGCTAAAACAGCAGTAATAGTAGTACCAATATTCGCTCCTAATGTTATAGGGAAAGCATTTTCAATAGATAAAATACCTGAACCTACAATTGGCACAAGAATAGAAGTTGTAATGCTTGAGCTTTGCACTGAAAAGGTTATTAAGATGCCAATCAATATTGCAAAAATTCCCCCACCTTTAGCAAGTGCTTTATCTAAACCAAGCTCAATCTGATTAAGCATTAACGACTTCATGTTTGAAACAACATTTTTCAAACATAAGAAGATAAGACCTACAGCAATCAAAATTAATATCAAAGCGTAGACCCTGTAAGATTCTTCATAAAGATTATTCATAAATGGTATGCTATTTAACCCATCTAGGATATTATTTGATCCCCACTTTATAGCAGCTTTTATAGGACTATTTGGTTTTGTTGCTGTAAAACCTGTAGCTACAACAAAATCGGTTCCAATTTCAGCCATCTTTGTAATAAAGCCAGTAAAGAGATCTAAAGGGAAAAGAATTAATACTGCAATTAAATTAAAAAAGTCATGCATTGTTGAAGCAGCAAATGCTCTTTTAAATTCTTGCTCTCTCCTTACATGGCCAAATGAAACTAATGTATTCGTAACAGTTGTTCCAATGTTTGCACCCATTACCATTGGGATAGCATACTCTAGACTCAAAACACCACTACCTACTAAACCAACAATAGTTGCAGTCGTTACAGAGGATGATTGTACTAAAACAGTTGCTAAAATACCTACCAATAAACCAGCATAAGGATTTGAAACATTCTCAAAAAGTTGATCAGTGTATTCTGCTCCTAATGTTTTAATCCCTTTTTCAAGAAGTTTGATTGAGACGAGAAAAGAATAAAGAAAGAATGTTGCGAGTAGAATATTTACAATAGGTCTTTTTTTCATTTTTACCATTAATAAATTACGTTCAATGAAATATTACACCCTCTTGAATTTATGCAAAGATATATAAAGTTTTTTTTTAGAGTAATTCTGACTTTGAATTAAATTTTCCTCTGTTGAAAGCCAGGATAAATGATTCAACACCTAAAAATTCTTCTTTGTATTCATCTGGAATATTAAAACCCCACCAATCATCACTAAATTGTGTCTTATGAGCCTTCCATGCATCAATTTTATTCTTTACGTATTTTTTCCCATCAATTTCAACGTCTATATCTTCATGAACACTACCTATTGCACTGTATGTTGTGAAATCTTCCTCAGTTATTAATCCTTCTTTTAACATCCATTCTCTTCTAGCTTTAACTTTCTTCTTTGACCAGGAACTAAAATATAGTCTCTCTGGAACCCAAGGATCCTGTCCTTCTTTTAATGGAAATTTATCCTCATCTCCAGCTGCAAAAAATGCAGCAGTACCTACTCTATGGGTCTGAATATGGTCAGGATGGCCATACCCACCAAAAGGATCATAAGTAATCAAAGCTTCTGGCTTATATTTCCTAATACAATCAATTAATTTTCCAACAGGTCCAAAATAATCTTGTCTCCAAAAGCAATCTGGGTTGTTATTAGGTTCAGTTCCCATCATTCCTGAATCTTTATAACCTAACCATTCATAAGTTAGAACTCCTAAAGCCTTTAAACTTTCCTCTAGTTCTTTTCTTCTAATTTCAGCTAATTTAGGAAATAGCTCTTCAGGGTTTTCGTGGTTAAGAATTTCTCCTTCTGAGCCATCAGTTGCTGTTACAACAACTACATCGTGTCCTTCGTCAGCATATTTGGCTAATGTAACTCCAGTTGCTACTGATTCATCATCTGGATGAGCATGAAAAGCAAGTAAGGAACTCACTATTTACTCTTCAACTTCTTGGTCTACCATTTGAATGCCTTTTTCAACAGCATCCTCGTGGCTTCCATCTACCAGAATACCTATCTCTCCTTCTGGAGTTCTAGAGATAACCATCGTTGCTTCTCCAGAAAAGAAGTTCTGTTCGGGACTAACTACTTCAACTAACATAACTATGCTGAAGAGCTTTCAAGCTCCTTCGCTTTTTCTAGCACTTCATCAATTCCACCGACCATATAGAATGCCTGTTCTGGGGTTGAATCCAACTCTCCACTTAGAATTGTTTTAAAAGCTTCGACACAATCTTTAATAGATACATACTTACCATCAATTCCAGTAAATTGCTCAGCAACATACATAGGTTGAGATAAGAACCTTTGGATTCTTCTTGCTCTACCAACAATAAGCTTGTCTTCTTCTGACAGCTCATCTAATCCAAGAATTGCAATAATATCTTGGAGATCGTTATACCTTTGAAGAACTCTCTGTACTTCTCTAGCTGTTGTGTAATGCTCATCTCCAACAATCTTTGGATCCAATATTCGACTTGAAGAGTCAAGTGGATCAACTGCAGGATAAATACCTAAGTCTGCAACTTTTCTGTCTAATACTGTTCTTGCATCTAAGTGAGCAAAAGCTGTATGAGGAGCAGGGTCAGTAATATCATCAGCAGGAACGTATACAGCCTGTAATGAGGTAATAGACCTACCTTTAAGAGAAGTAATTCTCTCTTGAAGGAATCCCATTTCATCAGCAAGTGTTGGCTGATAACCCACAGCTGAAGGCATACGTCCTAATAATGTTGATACCTCTGAACCAGCTTGGCTAAATCTGAATATATTATCAATAAATAACAATACGTCTTGTTGTTCAACATCTCTAAAATACTCTGCCATTGTTAGGGCTGAAAGAGCTACTCGTAATCTAACACCAGGCGGTTCATCCATCTGACCGAACACTAATGCAGTCTTATCAATAACTCCTGACTCTTCCATCTCTCGGAAAAGGTCATTCCCTTCTCTTGTTCTTTCTCCAACACCAGCGAATACAGAAACTCCACTGTGGTGTGTTGCTACTCTGTTAATCATTTCTTGGATAAGAACAGTTTTTCCAACACCAGCACCGCCGAATAATCCAATCTTTCCACCTTGCACATACGGTATTAATAGATCGATAACTTTAATACCAGTCTCAAACATTTCATTTTGCGCTGTCACTTCTTCGAAAGGAGGTGGATTTCTATGAATCGGCCATCTCTCTTTAATATCAAGAGATTCAGTAGGCACATCTAATGAACGTCCATAAACGTTAAAAATATGACCTAAGGTAGCTTGACCAACAGGAACTGAAATAGGAGAACCTGTATTGGTAACCTCAGCCCCTCTACGAAGACCATCGGTACCTTGCATAGAAATAGCTCTAATTTTTCCTTCACCTAAATGCTGTGCGACTTCAAGAACAATTGTATTAGTTTCTCCGTCAACCTCTACATCAACTTCAAGAGCATAATTTAATTCCGGCAATGCATCCAATGGGAATGCAACATCAACTACCGGGCCTGCTATTTTCGATACCCTACCTTTTTCCTCACTCATTTTTTCCTTCCTTTAACCTTATTCTGCAAGTGCCTCAGCACCACCAACAATTTCTGATATTTCGGTAGTGATTTCAGCTTGCCTTGCTTGATTGCTTTCTCTTGTCAAAACTTTTATTAAATCTTCAGCGTTCTCTGTAGCAGCTTTCATTGCTCTCATTCTTGATGCATGTTCTGACACCTGACGTTTCTCCTGCTTCTTCTGTACTTTCTTCACTGTCACTTACAACTGGTAATAATTGTTTTACTGTAGCTTTTTGAGTCAATGCTGACATGTACTGTGTATAAAGAATGTAAACTTCAGAAACTTCACCTTTGTTATAAGCCTCAATTACAGGTTTCATAACCTCAAAAGCATCGTCAAACTTCGGTTCATCAGTGACACCTTCATATTGATTAACTGACTCAAAATTCCTGTAATTAAAGTAGCCTGTTCCTTTTTTTCCAACCGTTACAAGTTCTACTTCTTTATTTTCTGCTAATAATTCAGCTTGCTTATTTTCAGCTGCTTTAAGAATGTTCGTATTATAAGCTCCTGCCAATCCTCTGTCTGAGGTAACAACAATAATTACAGCTTTATTACTTCTATTTTCTTCTGCATCTTTATCTAAACCACCTTTACCAACTAAATCAACAACAATTTGGTTTAGAACGTCTACATATGAATTTGAAGATTCCATTCTATTTTGAGCTTTAACAATCCTGGAAGATGCAATCAACTCCATTGCACGAGTAATCTTTTTAGTAGACTTAACACTCTTTATTCTTCTATTTATTATCCTAAGCTCAGCGCTTGCCATAATCTTTAGCTTTCTTCCTCTGTTGTAACTTCTTCTTCAACTGTCACTATTGTTTTAACAAATGCAGTAACAGCATTTTTTAATTCATCTTCAGCAAAATCACCAGTGTCTCTTATGGTTTCGAGTATTTCAGGATGCCTTGTATTTATATATTCATGAAGACCTTCTTCAGTTGAAACCATATCTTCCTCAGGCACCTTATCTAAATAGCCTTCCGTTACTGCAAATAGGGTCACAACTTGATACTCAACTGCAACAGGTTCGTATTGTTGCTGCTTTAGTAACTCAACTACCCTTCTACCTCTATCAAGCTGTGCTTGAGAGGCGGCATCAAGATCTGAACCAAATTCAGCAAAGGCCTCTAGTTCTCTGAACTGTGCCAAGTTAATTCTTAAAGGACCTGCAACTTTTTTCATAGCTTTAATCTGAGCAGCACCTCCTACACGAGATACTGATGTACCAGGATTAACTGCTGGTCTAATTCCTGAGTAGAACAATTCGCTCTCAAGGTATATCTGACCATCAGTAATTGAGATAACATTTGTAGGAATAAAGGCTGAAACGTCACCAGCTTTAGTTTCAATAATTGGTAGACCGGTTAAAGACCCTCCTCCTAATTCATCTGAAACTTTTGCACAACGCTCTAATAGCCTTGAGTGTAAATAAAATACATCTCCTGGATAAGCTTCTCTTCCTGGTGGCCTTCTAAGAAGCAATGATATCTGTCTATAAGCATCTGCCTGCTTAGACAAGTCATCAAAAATAATTAATGCGTGCTCGCCGTTATACATCCAATGCTGTCCAATAGCTGAACCAGCATATGGTGCGTACATTTGAAGAGCTGCTGCTGCAGATGCTGGAGCATTAACAACAACTGTTTTATGCATAACTCCATTTTCTTCAAGCTTTTCTATAACTTCTGCAACGGTTGATGATTTTTGACCAATTGCTACATAAATACATTTAGGAGTCAATAGCTTTAATTCCTGTTTGAAGAGGCTCAGAAACAGGTTGTCTTTCTACGACTGTAGGCGCTTGTATCTCTAATCTTCTAGATTCACTAAATTCGATAGGACCTTTGCCGTCAATTGGATTTCCTAATGGATCAATTACTCTTCCTAAAAATCCATCACCAACACCAATAGACAAAACTTTTCCAGTCTGTTTAACAGGCATTCCTTCTTCTACGCCTGTTGCATCACCCATTAATACAACACCAATTGATTCTTCTTCAAGGTTTAGTGCAACACCAATTAAGCCTCCTGGGAATTCCAATAATTCTGATGCCATAACGTTTTCAAGACCTTTCACTCTTGCAACACCGTCTGCGATAGTTGCAACATGACCTACAACATCATCTTTTAATTCTTTTTCCCAGCCCTTAAGGCTGTCTTTTAATGATTTCGATATATCTTTAGGATCTAACGTTAAATCACTCATTTCTACCTACCTTCTAAAACAGATTTCACTTCTTGGAGTCTAGATGAGACCAATCCATCAAAAGTTCTCTCCCCAACACTTACGCTGAGTCCACCTATAACTGATTCGTCAACCTCTAGTTGCAACTCCACTTTTCTTCCAAACTTCTTTTTCAATACTCGTTTAATACTATTTTGTGTCTTATCATCTAACTCAATAGCTGAGACGACTTTCGCTAATGAGGCTCCTCTTTTTTCAGCAAAATATTCTGAAACATAAGATGAAATCTCAACTAAATTATCACCGTAGCCTTGAGAAATTGTTAAGGAGATCAAGTCTAAAGTTAAAGAGTCGACCCTTTTACCTAGTAAATTACTCATAGCTTCAATCTTTTTCTCTGCAGGGACACCAAAATTTCTAAAGACATCTAAAGCTTCTTCATGATCAGCAATAGCGTTGAAAACTTGGAGGATTTCACTTTCAACTCTTTCTGAACTTTCAGATGAACCTATTATTTCAACTAACCCTTTTGAAAAAGATTTGGTACTCATTTATTTATCAGATCCCATTTCTTTGATAAACTCGTCTATCAACTTTTCTTGATCTTTTTTAGACATAGATGAAGCTACTTTTTCTGAAATTTCTAGTGATAGGTCAGCAACTTCAGACTTAATTTCACTAGAAATTCTATCTTTTTCTGCTTCACTGTCTGCACGAGCTTTAGCAATTATCTCTTCTGCTTCCTCTTTAGCATCATTCAAAATTCCTTCTCTAAGCTTCTCAGCTGTAGCTTTGCCTTCGTCTATAATTTTTTTAACTTCTTCGTCTGCGTTAGACACTAGTTTCTGATACTCTTCTCTTGTTTTTTGAGCTTCATATTTTTCGTTCTTAGCTTTTGAAATTTGACCTTCAATAGCATCTGCTCTTTCAGCCAATGTTTCATTAAGAGCCGGAAGTGCCCACTTCCATACAAAGAAAAACACAATAGCAAAAGCAAAAACACCTGCAACAAGTTCAGATGTTGCTGGTAAAAGTAACTCTAAACCTGAAGAGCTCTCTTCAGCCTCTGCTAAAAAAGTTTCTAAATTTATATTCATTCCTTACTCCTATACCAAAAAGAATAAGACGAAACCAATTAGTGCTAATGCTTCAGTGAAAGCAATTCCTAAGAAACCACTTCTGCTGCTAGTTCCTCCATTTTTATCCTCCTGTTTTCTTTAATGCTCCGGATGCAACGATGTCTGTATGTACACCGCTGACAAGAGCGTAAAAATATATGCTTGTAAAATTGACACAACTATCTCAAAACCATAAATAGCTAAACCGAAGACATACCATGCTACACCAATTGGTATCTTTCCTGGTACTGGCCATACGCCATTCTGATAGATGAAAAAATATCCTGAAACTAATAACAAGCTTAACATTAAGTGTCCGGCCACTAAGTTCGCAAATAATCGAACTGCTAAGCTTACAGGTCTGACAATAAGTGTTGAGGCAAATTCAATAAGCCCAACCAATGGTTTTAATGCGACTGGAAGTCCTGGAGGCCACATGAGATGTGTAAAATATTCTTTTCCTTGCTTCCTTATACCGGCTACAAGAAAAAGAACATAGGTAATTAATGAAAGTAATAATGGAATTGCAATCCTAGATGTAATTGGAAAATTAATTAGTGGAGCAACCTCAAATAAATTTCCAATAAGAATAAACATAAATATTGATAAAAGATATGGAACATATGCTTCTCCACCTTTTCCAATGACACTCATTGCTATATCTTCTCTGATTAAGGTAACCAAGGATTCAACAATTGACTGCATCTTTGAAGGAACTACTGACTTCTTTCTTAACCCAACAAATAAAAATACAACTACTAGAAAAGCTGCAAAAAGTATTAGGAAGTGTGTTCTACTTATTCCTGTCTCGCCAATATAAAAAATTGGTTTAAATACAAATAAATCATTTACATTAGAAGGTGTGCAAACAATACCCTCTATAATGTCACATGACTCAGCTGCAACAATCATTCAGTATCAATCCAATCTAAATCTTTGTCTTTTTTTAATAATGTTATTGATTCTATTGCCAACATACCCACGAATAGAATAATTACACTTATCGGTAAGATTACCAAATCCATAGGATATGCAACCTTAAATGCCAATAAAATTAGGATTGTTAGAGCAATTCTTAAAAAAAATCCAAATAATGCAGAAACATAAAATAAATTAATGGAAATTGAGGCTGCATAGGATTGCATATAAGCATTAAGTAAGAAAACAAATGTAACTGTCACTGAAGCTATTAATGAGGTAACAAATGCTTCTTGTGATCTAACTAAAGAAACTATCAATAGTAATAAATAAAGAGGTATTGACCTTTTTATCATTCTTTTTACAAGAATCACTTCAACTTTCATCAGAAAGCTTTCTAGAGTAAATCCATAATTTGTAATACCCGCTGAAACAACCTAACAAAATTCCACCAATTACACCGTATGGAGCTATTTCAATAAAATTTTCTATTACTAGGCCTATCAACATTCCGCTAATAACTGAAGCACCAAAAGAAGTTGTTAAAACCCAGCCTGAAATATTATCTTTAACTTGGTTCGTATTCTTAAAATAGCTTCTATTTTTACTATTCATATGGTTGGAATTGTTTTGCAAGACTTCTGATTTCTTCCTGCAATTCCTTTATTTGATCTTGATTGTCTCTCTGCTTCAATGCTTCCGAGATTAGGTAACCAACTTTAGTAGACTCCTCTTCCTTCATGCCACAGGTAGTTATGCATGGAGTTCCCATTCTTATACCTGAAGTAATGAATGGAGACCTTGCGTCAAATGGTATTGCATTTCTATTCAAAGTGATACCCATATCATTTAAGAGGTTCGATGCTTCCTTCCCGGTAAGTTCATCATCTACACTTCCAGTATCAACCAATACTAAATGGTTTGAAGTACCTCCACTTACGACTCGCAAGCCTTCACTAATAAAGGACTCTGCTAAAGCGTTTGCGTTATTTATAACTTGCTGTGCGTAATCTTTATATTCTTGTGACATAGCTTCTTTAAAGCAGACCGCTTTTGCTGCAATTTGATTATTAATAGCTCCACCTTGTGCACCAGGGAAAATATTTTTATCAATATCTTTTCCAAATTCCTCTTTTGATAAAATCAATCCACCCCTTGGACCTCTTAAAGCTTTGTGAGTAGTTGCGGTTACTACATCAGCATATTTAACAGGGTTCTCAACTACTTTTCCAGCTACCAAACCAATAAAGTGAGCAGCATCGACAACAAAGTAGGCACCAACAGAATCAGCTATTTCCCTGAATGCTTTGAAATCTAAGTCTCTTGAGTAAGATGAATAACCAGCAACCAAGACTTTTGGTTTAGTTTTAGATGCTAATTCAGCAACCTCATCCATGTTTATTAATTCAGTTTCTTTATCTAAACCATATGAAACAAAGTTATAAGTTTTTCCTGAGAAATTAACTGGTGATCCATGAGTTAAATGACCACCCTGGTCTAGCGACATACCCATGACGGTATCTCCAGCTTCTAAAAAATTTAGATAAACAGCCATGTTTGCAGATGAACCTGAGTGAGGCTGAACATTTGCATGTTCTGCTTCAAATAATTCACATGCTCTATCTATTGCAAGTTGTTCTATTTCATCAATAGTTTCGCAACCTTCGTAGTACCTTCTTCCAGGAAAACCTTCTGAATATTTATTTGTCAATATTGAACCAGAAGCTTCCATAACAGCTTTTGAAGCAAAGTTTTCTGATGCAATTAAATGTATATGAGAATTTTGTCTATCAAGATCTTTATTAATTAAACCCGCAATTTCTCCATCTACTGAAGATAGGCTTTCTTGGGAAGCACCTTTATTACTCATATATACACTTTAACAGTAACTTGGTGGCCACTTAAGTGGGCCTTCACGTAAAATTTCACCACCAGATACCCTTAAATCAATTACTGTAGAGCCATCACCGTGAATAGCTTCCCCTTCAATATAATAAGTTACATTATCACTAAAAGTTTCATATGCTTCTTCATGATTATTCGCCTCTTTTTGACCTGATAAATTGGCACTTGTAACAGCTAAAGGGCCCGTTAATTTAAGTAGCTCTTGTGCTAACTCATTATCTGGGACTCTAATTCCAATTGAATTTGGTGATGTCGTTCCAACACCATCTGCAAACTCCTCATTAGTTTCAACAACTACAGTCAAAGGTCCAGGCCAATATAAATCAACTACTTCAGGTATGTCTGTAAGTATTTTTATTTTATGTAGGTAACTATAAGAAGGCACTAATAGTGAAACTGGTTTGGTGTCATCTCGTTCTTTAATTTCAAATAGTTTATTCACCGCTTCTTGTGAGTATGGATTGACACCTAATCCATAAACGGTTTCGGTTGGAATTCCTACTATTTTTCCATCATCAAGAGCGATTTTTGCATCATTTATATTATCTTTTTGCAAAAACATATCTATCCTTCTCAGCCAGGTCTTTAAATAATTTTACTTCACTCCAATTATTTAGTAGCTTTTTAGTCTCTAATGATCTTCTTGAATCAATTTCTAAAAATAAATTAACATCTTTATATTTCTTATTCTCTAATTGTTCTATCAATCTTGAAATCACCTCTAACCCGTCTTCACCACCATTTAAAGCAGATATCGGTTCATAGTCTATAACTTCCCTATCTAGTTCTTCTAAATTCTCAGTAGGGATATAAGGAAGATTAGCTATTACTAAATCATGATCTATATTTTGAACATTACTTAATAAATCTGATTTAAAAAATGTTACCTCTAGTGAATTTAAAAGAGAATTTTCTTTTGCTAATTCAAGAGCACCTTCTGATATATCTACACCTGTTACATCTGCCTGAGGAAAAAGGGATTTCATCATTAAAGCAATACATCCAGACCCTGTTCCTACATCAATAATCTTCTTTGGTAAGCTAACATTTTCTTTAATTATTTCAATTAAGAACTCAGTTTCAGGTCTAGGAATTAAACACCTTTGATCAACTTTTAAACTTATTGAATAAAAGGGAACATACTCTTCAATGTACTGTAATGGCTCATGATTAACCCTTCTAGTAAGTAGTGATGAATACTCTTTCTGGTACTCAGTAGATGATCCAGCCAATTCCTTTGCTTTTTCTCTTAATCTAGCTAACTCATGTTCGGGAATATTTTTTATATCCAAAATTTTACTCTTCTAAATTAGCCAATCTTTTTGTTTCATGATCTGTAACTAATGCCTCAATAAAATCTTCCAAATCTCCATCAAGTATTTGATCTAACTTCTTTATCGTAAGATTAATACGATGATCTGATACTCTATTGTCTTTATAATTGTATGTTCTTATTTTGTCAGAACGTTCACCAGAACCTACTTGTTCTTTCCTGTCTTTCGCTCTTTCAGCTTCAGCTTCATCTTGTTTTGCCTTAAGCAAGCGTGCTCTTAATATCCTCATAGCTTTTTCTTTATTTTGTAATTGTGATTTTTCATCTTGGCAAGAAACAACCAAGCCTGTTGGAATATGAGTAATCCTTACAGCTGAATCTGTTGTATTAACACTTTGCCCCCCAGGTCCACTAGATCTATAAACGTCAACTTTTAACTCATTTTGATCAATATTTATATCAACTTCTTGGGCTTCAGGTAATACTGCAACAGTAGCTATTGACGTATGCACTCTTCCTTGAGATTCTGTTTTTGGAATTCTTTGTACTCTATGAGCTCCAGCTTCAAATTTTAGTTTTGAATAAACCCCTTTTGATTTAATAGCAAAGATTATCTTGCTATATCCCCCCATATCAGAAACTGTAAGTTCTATTGGCTCTACTTTCCATGAATTTCTTTCTGCATAACGTGTGTACATTTTATATAAATCACCAACCCAAATAGAAGCTTCCTCTCCTCCAGCACCAGGTCTAATCTCAACTAGGACATCTTTTTCATCACTTGGATCTTTAGGTAATAAAGCTAGCTTAATTTTAGAAGTTAAATTTTCAACTTTTGTTTTTGAATCAGTAACAATTGACTCATACTCTTCTTTTTCAACAGAATCTATTTCTTCAGACAGTAATTCTTTAGCATCCTCAATATCTGAATTCAATTGTTTCCATTCGTTAAACAAGCCAACAACTATTGTTAGGTCACTATGTCTTTTTGCCATTTCAGCATATCCTTGTGGGTCTTTAGAAATATCCAGTTTTGACAAGTCCTCTTCTAATTCTTTTAAAGAATTTTCAAGTTCAGTTAATTTAGCTATTAAAGTTTCATCCATGTTTTACCTCTTTTGAAGTAGCAAGAAGTTCATTAAATATTGTAATGTTTTCACTATTTTTAACACAGTTAGCCATTGCTATTCTTGCAACATTTATCTGATCTTCATTTGGTTCTTTTGTTGTTATTTTTTGTGTCCAAATACCCGGTGTACTAAAAATCTTTGAAATAATTGAATCACTGTTTTTAAAGTTAAATTTAAGTATCTCATAGGAAATCATGGCTACCAAAAATATATGTAAAATTCGAGTTACAAAAGTTAAATATATATTCAATGTTGGAATAAACGGAAGCGTCAAAAGACTTACAAAAACAATAAGAAAAATAAAGGCTGTTCCGCAACGTATATGTTCCTTTGGGTAGTTTTTTATATCATTTAGGTCTAGTGAGTTTTTATCCTCATAGGAAGCTATTGTCATGTGTTCGGCACCATGATATTCAAAAAGCTCTTGTGCATCTTTTGTTCTTCCAATTAGGTAAATATAGAGAATTACAATTAAGCCTCTAAGTATCCCTTCATAAAGACCTTTATTTAATTGACTTGTGTTTATCAAATCAATTAATAACCTTGGTCCAATTATGAGAATTGAAAGAATTCCAATTATAAAAACAGAATTAAAAATTTTAGAAATTAATGAAATTTCCTCTTCATCTTCAAAGTAGAGGCTATCCGATAAGGTAAGACCTTTGTAACCAACATACAGTGAGTCTACTAAAGCTCCTATACCTCTAATAAAAGGTACAGACCAAATTCCTTTTCTTCTAATTAAAGGGATCCTTTCTTCAAAGTAGTTCAGTACCTCATCTTTTTGATTCCTAACAGCTAAAGACCAGCCTTTAGGGCTCTGAATGAGAACACCACCAATAACAGCTTGCCCACCATAGGAAATATTATTATCTGACATAATACGTTAATTAAAGTAAAGTTATTCTTCTTCTTGAGAAGAAGCTTCTTGTTTTGGTGCTTGACGGGTATCTGTAGTACCGTATCTTTGTTTAAATCTTTCTACTCTACCAGTTGAGTCAACAAGCTTTTGTTTACCCGTAAAGAAAGGGTGGCTAGCACTAGATATCTCAAGCTTTACCAGCGGATATTCATTTCCATCTTCCCATTGAATCGTTTCATTAGTTTTAATAGTGGAACGAGTTAGAAATGCAAAACCAGCATCTTCATCTTGAAAGACGACCTCTCTATAATCTGGATGAATACCTTGTTTCATAAATAATACTTTACTTTATTTCTTAGCTTTTGTTACATCTTTTAGGAAAGCTTCATTGCTCTTTAGTGTTTTTAGCCTATCAATTAACAACTCTGTTGCAGCTCCACCTTCAAGGCCTACTAAAACTCTCCTTAGAGTCCATAAGGATTCTAGTTCTTTCGGAGATACAAGCCTTTGCTCTTCTCTAGTGCCTGATGGTGTTACATCAATTGCAGGGAATACTCTCTTATCAGCTAGAGTTCTGTCTAATCTCAACTCCATATTTCCTGTTCCTTTAAACTCTTCAAATATAACTTCATCCATTTTTGATCCTGTTTCAACTAATGCAGTACCTAATATTGTTAAACTTCCGCCACCTTCTATGTTTCTAGCTGCACCAAAAAATTGCTTAGGTGGAGTAAGTGCTGTTGAGTCAACACCACCAGATAGGATTCTTCCACTGGCTGGAGTTGCTAAGTTATGAGCTCTTGCCAATCTCGTAATTGAGTCAAGAAGGATAACAACATCTTTACCCTCTTCCACAAGCCTTTTGGCTCTTTCAATTGCTAACTTTGAAACTTGAGTGTGTTCATCAGGAGGTCTATCAAATGTAGAGTATACAACTTCTCCTTCTACAGAACGTTGCATATCAGTAACCTCTTCTGGTCTCTCATCAACTAAAACTACCATAAGATAAACCTCAGGATTATTTGCTGTAATAGAATTTGCTATTTCTTTTAGAATTGTTGTTTTACCAGCCTTTGGTGGTGAAACAATTAACCCTCTTTGACCTTTACCTATTGGCGCAATAAGATCTACTATTCTTCCAACAAGTCTTTCTGGCTCACCATCAATCTCTAGTTTTAATCTCTCATCTGGGAATAGCGGAGTTAACTTATCAAAATCAACTCGTCTTGCTAATAATTCTGGATCTGCTCCATTAACCGTTTTTGGTTCAACTAAAGCAGGGTACTTTTCTTTAGCTCTAGGTGCTCTAATTGGTCCCTCAACATAGTCACCTTTACGCATTCTGTATTTCTTAATACTTCCTGCAGGAACATAAACATCCATCTCGCTTGGTTTGTAGCCACCACATCTTAAAAATCCATATCCCTCAGGTAAGATGTCTAAAATACCTTCTCTGGTTTCACCTTTTTTAATTTGACTATCGCCTGAATTAACAACTGAAGGAAGGTCATCATCTCCTTTAGATTTGGATTCAACAACTTTTGATTCCACTACATCATCTCCTTGTTCAAGTAAGAGATCAATTAACTTAGCCTTTTGCAAGCCTTTATACTCAAGGCCAAGACCTTCTGCTATTTCTCGCAAATCTGCGACTGGTTTTGATTGTAATTGTGTTCTTGCGGACATATAACTCCTTATCAATACATTCGGTTAGGGAATGTTGTTGATTTAATTTGTCTGAAAGACATTCTTATTATATACATAAATTTGTTAAATCAACAATATTTAAAAATTTTTAGTTTATTCCTTTTATTATCTACTTATAAAAGCTAATTTCCAGTACAAGTTGAGATGTAATTATTAAGATATTCGTTTTCTTCACTTGTTAAGGGGCCTTTTGTTCGATAGTGATTATATTCTCCTTCAAAGTAAAGAACTAAAGCATCAGCAAATTGTTCTTCGCCATCAAAAAAATCCCAAGCATCTTTTCTAAAATTCGTATTTTCAGGACTAATACATGTTTTTGTTAAATAAGATAAAGCGTGTGCAGCTTCATGGATAAGTACATCCCTAGCTTCCCCAGAAGCAAATGCTCTATCAGATATCCAAATAGAAAGAGCCCAGTCTGCACCCTTTTCACCTTCAGGATCAGTTCCTGAAGAATCCCAAACACCATATGGGCAACGTCCAACAAGTGAAAGAGCATACTGGTGACATCCATTTATTACTAAAACTTCCTCAACGATGATTTGCCTTAGTGTTACGGGTAAATCACTAACTAAATTATCCAAAGATAGCTGATTATTTCCTTCAAATCCAGCAAATGAAGTAAATGGTCCTTCATAAATAACAACATCTTCTTCGTCATCATTACTAGTAATCTGAACAGATTCTGAGTCTTCAGATACAGCAATTTTGCTAATTGGAATAAGTTCAGTTGTTGTTGTGGTCTCTTCTGTAGTGACTTTTGTCACAGTTTCCTCTGTTCCTATTGTTGTTGTCGTCTCTTCTGTAGTGACTTTTTTAACTTCTACAGGTTCATCTGTAACACTATTTGTATTAAACCAAAAAAGAAAAGAAGAAACTAAGACTAAAACTCCAACAAAGCTACTTATGTATTTATTATTCATTGTCACCAAAAGCCTTAATTCCAATTCCTAAAATAAGTATTCCGAAAATATAAACAATTAGAATCATTCCAAATGTTAATGAAAATGACCCCATGCCAAGTAAGTCTTGTTGAAAAGTTGCAAACTCACTATCAGGAGGAATTATTAATATCCTTATAAACAACCAAACAGCAAGAGCAAAAGAAGCTAGCGGAAGGATTTTAAATAAACCTTTAGAATCATCAATTGATTCAAGTAATTCATTTCCCCCACCAGGCAAAGATTTAAATATTACACCTTCTAAACACATCAAATAAGTTAAAGAACATATTGCAGTTAAAAGTCCTGACTGATTCACAAATGATAAGGATGTTAAATAGAAAAATAAAAAACCGGTTGTACTTAATGCTACTGAAGAAAAGAATTTCGGTGATAGATTTGTTTTAACCCTTGTCGAAACAATATAACTACTAGCAATAAAACCAAAAATAAAACCAATAGGCATTTCAAATACAATAAAGGAGACTGTAGAAATTAAAGCAAATAATATAGCTTGTGGAGCCCATTGGTAATAAACGACCTCTCCAAAAAATGTATTTTCAATAAATCCTTCTATGCCTTCATAAGAGAAAGTTACAATTACTAAACCTACAAATGCTGCAATAAATATTGCTAGATTTTGTAGGTCTAGATTTAATGTAGCTCCTTCTTCAACATAACCTACTAAGAATGAAGTGAGGATTAGGGCAATGAATATTTTTATAAAATTCATTACTTTATTAGATTGTGAAAAATCTCTATTACGTGAAAACCATCTAATACGGTATGAAGAAATAATTTTACTAAACCATTCCTGAAGCATTAGCACAAGATAGAAAAGTACAATAATTCCAGTTGATATAATTACACCCATGCTGTTTTTTTCCTGATCGGTAAAATCAATATCTTCAAACAATGGAATTGAAGTTATTAAAGCATTCGTTATTTGAATGTTTGATAGGGTTTCCTCCTCAACTATTGGAAGTGGAATTGTTGTTGTCGTGGTAGTTGTTGTAGTAGGGGGAGGAATTGTTGTTGTCGTGGTTGTAGTGGTGGTGGTTGTTGTTGTGGTAGGTGAATATGCAGTTACTATTTTTGAATTAAAAAAATCCTCTTTTACATACTCTATACAAGTTAAAGCACTGCAGTCTTCATCACTTTTATCAACAGCTATCGATTTTGTAATAGTTATCGTAGCCCCAACATCTCCTTCAAAGCAACAAAGCTCTACTGCTCCTTTAAGACTTGGTAAAATATATCTTGTTCTTTCAGCATTATTCTGGTTAAGGACTTCAAGAACAATACGATCATATTCTTCATAGTTAATTGACCAAGTAATTTTTACGCTATTTTCACCTAATCGTTCTATGTCTAATTCAATATTTTCAGAATCTAAAGTTGCGTTAATAAACAATAGGCATGAAATGATAACAAAAAAATTTTTCATTTTTTTTTATACGCCACTCTCAATTTTTTTGAGAATTCCTGATACAACTAATCTCTCTTTACCAGAATGTTTTGGATGACAAGTAGTAAGAGTTAACCTATCAACTCCATTATTGTAAAGTAGATACTCTCCACCTCTTGCCGGAACAATATGTATCTGATCAACAATATAGGTATATTTGTTAGGTCCAAAAGTTAAACTAATCTCATCTCCAATATTAACTTGATCCAATTCACTAAAAGGTGCTCCATAAGTTGTTCTATGGCCTGCTATTCCAACATTTCCACCTGATCCAGGTATTTCTGTTCCTAAGTAATATCCAGGTCCAAGTTGTAAATCTACTTCCGATGTTCCAATAACTACATACTGCTGAAGCTTTATCTCTGGAATCTCAAGAAAACCGAAAAGTGATGTGTCGTAATTATTAGTGTTTGAATTTCTATTTTTTACACTAAATATTTCTCTTAATTCTGGGAAAATTCCAGCAGGTTCTTCATAGCTCACTAAATCATAACTTAACTTAGCTTTTCTTTCGTAAATTTCTCCTACTGGGCTCTCATTAGTGAATATCTCTTCAAATTTCTCTTGTGCCTGAAATTGTATTGAATTTGTTAAATATGATTGCTGGAAACCTAAATAGCCAATACCTAAACTTATTAAGAAAAATATTGCTGCAACCATACCTCCTGTGCGTTTTTTCTTCTTCAAAAATATATTTTTTCTAGATTTCCTTTCTTCAAAATCAATTACTTTATTCTTTTCAGATATAGGTTCTTTTGTAAATGTGAAATCAAATCCACCATCATTTATTAATTCAAGATTCTCTTTAAGAATTTCGATTACTTTATTTTGCTCAATATCTTTAAATATATTTTTCTTGTTTATATTTTTGACAGCAACAATTGTATATTCAAGTTCTTTAATTAATGAAGAAATTGAATTGATATATTCTCCAGCAGATTTAGTAGTTGGATTATATTGATCAGCTATATCTATAGAAATTTTTACTTTTGATTTAACAATACTTTCTATTTCATTTTTAAGCATTGAGGCATTTTCATAAACCTTTTGTAGTGGAGTTATCTTATTCAATAGTTTCCTTTTTCTATAGCTGATAAGAAAACCCAAGAAAAATATGAATGAGATACCGCTTCCTAAATAAATATATTCAAGATCTATCTGCTGGTAATTAATGTAATTTAAGGCAATTCCAGTATCGGCCATTATTATATTATTTTCTTGATAAAGGTAAGTTACAATAAAATCTCCGTCTGTAAAGTAAATGTCTTCTTCAAAATCCCAAATATAAATATCATTACCTTCTTCTCCAGTCAAAGGATCTCCTTCATCAGGATCTACAAAAATTGTTGTTGTTGGTGGTGGGATAGTGGTTGTAGTGGTTGATGTAGTTGTTAGGCCTACCTCAACATCAATATCTATATCTGTGGTTGTAGTTGGAGAGATTGTAGTTGTTGTAGTAAGTGGAGGTATTGTTGTAGTTGTATCATCTCCATCTTTTATACAGTTTGCTTTTTTAACAAATTTACCATTTGCTTCTTTTTCATTTAAAGTATTTTGAACGCTAATAAGGATTTTATATTTTGAATCCTCAGGTACATTTTCAATAGTTGTAATAAAAGCAGATGAACCAGCAGCTATTTGATAAGTTGTCTCTGATACAATTTTTTTATCAATATAAACCGAAAGTTTTAAAATAGCATCAACAGTTGCATCTGTATGATCAATTGATAAACCAAAGTTTCCACCACCACCTTCATTACAAGTTCTATTGTTTTTAATTACAGGTTTAAATACTTCTTTAGGAAGGGTGGTTGTAGTTGTTGTAGTTGTTGTAGTTGTTGTAGTTGTTGTAGTTGTTGTAGTTGTTGTTGTAGTAGGTTCAGTAGTAGTTGTAGTTTCACAATCTACAGTTTGGGAGGTTGCAGATGTATAAGATCCTGAAGAAGGGTTCGAGTCTGCATGTCTATAACGGAATTGTATAGTTGAACCATCATTTTGTGAGGTTGTTGTAAATGTTTTTGTCTCACCAGCTGCGATGGCTACACCATCGGCTAAGCTAGTCCAGTTTGATCCATCAGTAGACCAATCGACATCTATATATTGAGTATTACCAGCATCACTTGCTTCTAAAGTTATCGTTCCCGTATTAGTACCGTTTGAACAAGTATTAAGTGATGTAGTTGCAGTAAGTACAATATCACAATCTATAGTTCTATTAGTAACATTTGTAGTTAACCAAGATCCAGAAGAAGGGTTAGAGTCTCCATGTCGATATTGGAAATACACTGTTACTCCATCATTTACTGCTGTAGTTGTGTAGGTATCAGTATCACCGGCTGTTAGGTCCTGTCCATCGGCTAAGTTAGTC
>LULZ01000053.1_pt1 | contig 19032 bp, 17 predicted proteins | sample 729721 | NCBI WGS metagenome assembly LULZ01 (sample SAMN03860276, study PRJNA289734) | marine metagenome | biome: seawater column; feature: ocean; material: water; isolation source: Red Sea water column Station 91 - depth 100m | place: Saudi Arabia: Red Sea | collected 2011-10-15 | depth 100 m
CCTCACCAGAAGGAGGCAGACCAACACTAACAGGAGTGTTTTTTAACAACCAAAACAAAAAAACTGAATTAGCTGCAACAGACAGCTATAGACTTGCAACAAACACAGTATCAGAAATACCTATAAACAACATAGGCATACTTTCATTTAGAGCATTAAACGAAACAATAAAACTTTTTGAAAACACCAACGAACCTATAAAAATAAACTCAAACGAAAAAGAACTACACCTGTATAACGAAAAGTTTTCAGCGTCTTTAAGAAAACTTGAAGGAACCTTTCCTGAATACAAAAACCTTTTTCCAAAAGAAACTCTTTTTAGTATAGAAGTAAAAAAAACAGAAATACTTGAATCTCTAGACAGAGCAACAGTGGTTGCAGAAGGTTTTATTCCCGTCAACATGCTACTTACAAACAACGAAACGCTTAAAATTACAACCATAAATAAAGACATTGGGGGTGGAAACGAAGAAGTTTCAATAAAGGTTCTTGGTTTAGAAACAGGAGACCTCACAGGGTTTGAGATGTCTTTTAATCCAAACTATTTAATTCAAGGAATTGAAGTTTTAGAAGGAGAAACAGTTTATATAAGATTTTCAGGTAACGAAAAACCAGTAGTTATACAGGGCGAAGAAGAAACATATAAATATCTTCTAATGCCAGTGAGAACAAGTTCTTGAAAAACAAAGAACCAGAAAAAATAAACATAGAAAAGAACACGATAGGAATAAACTTTTCAGAATCTAAAAAAATAAAAAGTTATTTTGATAAAAACAAAAACATTTGGTCGAAAGAAATAGTTTCTGGACCAGTTGTTAACAAAGTTGCAACAATTTACATCAATTCAAAAAGGTTGAAAGACATAATTGAGCTTGAAGAACAAAAAATATTAATAGACATTGAAAAAAAAACAAAAATAAAGCTTAAATCACTACGTGTTGAAATAGAAAATAACCAACAATAACAACGGATTTCAGCTAAAATAAGAGTTCAGCAAGGGCTGTAAACAATAAAAAAAGAAACGTATCTTAGGAGATCCGTGCCAAAAAAAGATTCAAATAATTATGATTCCAAAGACATAAAAGTCTTAGAGGGGTTAGAGGCCGTACGAAAAAGACCAGCAATGTACATAGGGTCTACAGGACCAAACGGTCTCCACCATTTAATCTGGGAGGTGGTTGACAACTCTGTCGACGAAGCCATGGCCGGAAGGTGTACCTCAATAGAAGTTCGTCTTGAAAAAAACGGATCTGTAACCGTTACAGACAACGGAAGTGGTATTCCAGTAAAACCAAGGCCCAAAACAAAAGAGTCAGCACTCACAACAGTATTAACAACGCTACACGCTGGAGGAAAATTTGAGTCAGGAGCCTACACAGTAAGCGGCGGGTTACACGGGGTAGGAATATCTGTTGTGAACGCTTTGTCAGTTTTTGTAAAAGCAGAGGTTCAGAGAGACGGTTTTTTCTGGAAACAAGATTTTGACTACGGAAAACCAGCAGCAAAGATAAAAAAAGGAAAAGGAACAAAAAAAACAGGGACAAAGATCAACTTTTTACCTGACCCAGAAATATTTGACGAAACACAAACGTTTGAACACAATATTGTGTCTGAGAGACTTAGACAAACAGCATTTTTAAACAAAGGTCTGAAAATCGTTTTAAGAGACAACAGGGTGAAACCACCAACAAAAGACCAATTTCTTTATAAAGGAGGCCTTGTTGATTTTGTTGAATACCTGAATGATGGTTTTGAGACATTGCATGAAAAAACAATTTCCTTTTCTGATAAAAGTAAAGACTCCGAAATAGACGTAGCACTTCAGTGGAAAAACGAAGATGACGTAAACATAAAAAGCTTTGCAAACAACATACACACACTTGAGGGCGGAACACACGAAGAAGGACTAAGAACAGCGGTTACAAAAGCAATTAACGACTTTGCAAAAGCAAGAAACCTACATTCTGACATTTCACTAACAGGAGATGACATAAGAGAAGGCATTACGGGCGTAATATCAGTCAGGGTTAAAGAACCACAGTTTGAAGGTCAAACCAAAACAAAACTTGGAAATACAGAAATGAAATCAAAAGTACAGATTTTAGTTAACAAAGAACTCCCAAAATGGTTATCAAAAAACACAAAAGAAGGAAGGGCAATTGTTGAAAGATGTGCTCTTGCTGCAAAAGCAAGAATGAGCGCAAAGAAAGCAAGAGAGCTAACAAAGAGGAAAAGCATTCTTGAAACATCAGGCCTACCTGGAAAACTAGCAGACTGTTCTTCAACAGACCCAAGCGAAAGCGAGCTTTTAATTGTTGAGGGAGACTCAGCGGCAGGTCCAGCAAAACAAGCCAGAGAATCAAGAACTCAAGCAGTTTTACCAATACGCGGAAAGATTATTAATGTTCAAAAGGTTACAGAAAACAGGGCGCTTCAAAACGAAGAAATTAGCTCACTAATAAAAGCCATCGGTACGGGTATTAACAACGAATACAACGGAGAAGAATCAAGATATGACAAAATAATACTTTTAACTGATGCCGATGTTGATGGAGCTCACATACGAACACTATTGTTAACATTCTTTTTCAAATTCATGCCAGGACTAATAAAAGAAGGTAAAGTTTGGATATCAGAACCACCCCTATATAGAGCAAAATCTTCAGGATCAATAAACTATTTAAAAGATGACGAAGCTCTGGAAAAATTTAAAAAAGAAAACAAAAATAAAAAATTTGACATAAGCAGATTTAAAGGTCTTGGAGAGATGAATGCTGGAGAGCTATGGGACACAGCAATGAATCCAGAAACAAGAACCCTTATACAGGTGAGCATTGCAGATGGAAAGGCAGCGGAAGCAAAGGCCGCCACCATGTTTGAAGTTCTAATGGGTAATGATGTTGCTAAAAGAAAAACCTTTATTGAACAAAATGCAAAAGATGTAAGATTTTTGGACGTATAATGCCAGCAAAGAAACCAGCAGCAAAGAAACCAGCAGCAAAGAAACCAGCAGCAAAGAAACCAGCAGCAAAGAAACCAGCAGCAAAGATTATTGTTTCAAGAGCTCTTCCAGACGTAAAAGACGGCTTGAAACCAGTACAGAGGAGAATTCTCTACTCAATGTACGAAACAGGAATTAGACCAACCGGTCCATTTAGAAAGTGTTCCAAGGTTGTAGGAGATGTTATGGGTAATTATCACCCACACGGGAACGACGCAATCTATGGAACCCTTGTTAGGCTAGGCCAAAACTTTAGCACAAGGTATCCACTTATAGAACCGCAAGGAAATTTTGGAACTCCAGACGATCCACCGGCTGCAATGAGATACACAGAGTCACGAATGTCACTATTAGCATCACAACTTCTTGATGGAATAGATGAAGAAACAGTTGACTTTGAGCCAAACTATTCGGGAGAAACAACCGAACCAAAAGTTCTTCCGGGTAGGTTTCCAAATTTGCTTATTAATGGTGCAGAAGGGATTGCTGTCGCAATGGCTACAAACATGCCACCCTACAATCTTAAAGAAATTACAGAAGCTGTTAAGTTTTCATTAAAAACAAAAGACCCAAAACCAAGAGATTATTTAAAGATAATTAAAGGGCCTGATTTTCCAACAGGAGGTCTAATTGTTGAAACACCATCAATAAAAGATGCAATATTAAAAGGACGAGGGTCCATAAAACTAAGGGCAGTGGCTGATATTGAGGAACTTGGAAAAGGTCGGTCAGCGATAGTAGTAAAAGAACTACCATACCAAGCATCAATAGACAGAATAATGGAAAAAATAGCATCACTTGTACAAGACAAAAAACTAGCTGGGGTTTCTGATCTTAGAAACGAAAGTAGCGACAGAAACGGTACAAGACTTGTTGTTGAGTTAAAAAGAGATGCAGTTCCACAAGTTGTTTTAAACCAGCTATTTAGACAAACACAACTACAAGACTCATTTTCGGTGAATTCGGTTGCCCTTGTTAATGGGGTGCCAAAGGTTTTATCTGTTCCAGATCTTATTGGTTACTACATCAAACACCAAATAGACGTTATTCAAAGACGAACCAAACACAGACTTCAAAAAGCAAAAGATAGGTTACATATTGTTGAAGGACTTCTGCTTGCTCTGAATAAAATTGATCAAATTATAAAGACAATAAAAGCTTCAAAAGATGTTGATATAGCAAGAAAATCTTTAATGAAAAAATTTAAATTATCAAATGTACAAGCCACACACATTTTAGATATGCCGCTTAGAAGACTAACAGCTCTTGAAAGAGAAAAGCTCGAAGAAGAAAAGAAAGACCTTAAAGAAACAATTAAAGAGCTTGAAGCAATACTGAAAAGCAGAGCAAAACAAAATAAAATATTAGTTGAAGAGCTTGAGGCAATAACAGAGAAGTTTGGAGACGACAGGAGGTCAAGGCTTGTTCCTGACGTTGGTGAGGTTAAGATAGAAGACCTCATTGAAGATGAAGAGATAATTGTTTCAGTTTCTTCTAATGGGTATGTTAAGTCTGTTCCCTCAACATCTTACAAAAAACAAGGAAGGGGAGGCAAGGGAGTAAAGGCCGCCTCTTCTAACGAAGATGTAATAGAACACCTTTTATCAACATCAGTTCATTCATACCTACTCTTTTTCACAGACCGGGGAAAAGTCTACAGAGCGAAAGCACACGAGCTACCAAAGACGACAAGAACAGCAAAGGGTTCCTTGATACACAATGTATTGTCTATGGGTCAAGACGAAAAAGTACAAGCAATAATTGATACAAGAGACTATGAAACTGAAAAGTTTTTATTAATAATGACAGAAAAAGGAACAGTTAAAAAATCAGCGTTTAAGGATTTTGACTCAAACTATAAATCATTGCAAGCGATAAAACTTAAAGAAGACGACAGAGTAGTATCTGTAAAAACAACCTCAGGAAAAGAAGACGTTATTCTTGTTTCTAAAAAAGGCCAAGCTATAAGGTTTGACGAAAAAAACCTAAAGCCACAAGGCAGAAACGCAATGGGAGTTAGAGGAATAAAGCTTAGAGAGGGAGATAAGGTTGTAGGCGCTTCAACTTCAAGAGAGGAAACACTTTTGTTTATTACTGCTAAAGGTTACGGAAAAAGAACAAAACTTGAAGAATTTCGAAAAGCAGGAAGAGGCGGAATGGGTGTAAAGGCCTTAAAAGTTACAGAAACAAAAGGAGATTTAGTTGGAGCTAGATCGGTTGATGAAGATACTGAAGTTATGCTTATGAGTACAGGAGGAACCGCTATAAGATGTGCAGTAAAGCAAATAAAACAAATGAGTAGAGTAGCACAAGGAGTTAGGGTTATGAAGCTCTCAAAGGAAGAGGAGATTTCAGCCTTTATCCCAATAAAAAGCGAGTAATCAATGGTACAAGTTAACAGAGTTAGAAGAATTATAAGAAAGATCGATCCATGGACCGTTCTGAAAGTAACATTTGTGTTAAATTTTATAGTTGCTCTAACCATTGTTTTAGGGTTTACAATTCTCTGGGTTCTGTTAGTAAATGCAGGCGTCCCCCAAGGCTTAGAGGAGATAGCAAGAAGGCTAGCGCTTTTAGATGAAGATTCCTCTCTAGTTGGAAACATAGAAGGACTCTTTTCTTCAGTTGTCTTTTTTGCAGCGGTTTACTTACTAACACAAACAGCACTTGCAACTATTGCATCATTTTTTTACAATCTTGTTTCTGACCTAGTGGGAGGTATAGAGGTCGTTGTTCTAGAAGAGACTTTTGGGGAAGGTGAAACAACCAAAAGAAAAAAACAACCAAAAGAAAAAAACAAGAACAAAGAAACAGTCCTTATGACTATTACTAAAACCATAAAAAGATTAAGAGAAGATAAAAAAACAGATGAAGACCTCACCTATCCAGAAATGCCAAGACCCGATGTTCCGAGAGACATAGAAGAGCAAACCATTTCAGAGACTGTAAAAAATATTCAAAAGGACGAAGAAGAGTATAAATAATTTGCTACACTTTTTTTAACGAATAAAGCAAAAAAGCGAAGTTAGTGAAAATCTAACACTGTCCCGCAACTGTAATTCGAAAGATAAGTCAGGTCGACTTTTTTTGTTTTTGAAACAACAAACCTCGAGAGAAGGGTTGGGTTCCTGTCTTTCTTCTTGTGGTGAGAAAGGAAATTATGAAACAGAAGCTATTACTTCTCGCTTTGGTTCTTTCAGCATGTTCGTTTAATTCAGAGAAAGCAGATAAGTTAAAGATAGTTAGCCTATCTACAACACACACAGAGATTGTCCAGGCCCTTGGAGGCGAGGACTTCTTAGTGGGGGTTGATTCTTTTTCAGAAACCCCAGAAACTGTTAAGAAAATAGATGCATTTACAGTAACTACAGATGAAATTTTAGAACTAAATCCAGACGTAGTATTACTAGCTTTTGATATTAATGAAATAGTCACAGACTTAGAGGGAATAGAAATGAAATATGCACTACTTCCTCCTGCAAGGAACTTTGAAGATGTATATTCACAAATTGAAATAATCGGAAACTTAATTCATAAAGAGAATGAGGCAAAGAACTTAATCTCTTCCATGAGAGATGATGTAAGCACTATTCTTCAAAACACAACATTTAAAGATATTAAAATTTTTCATGAAATTGGCTACACCTATGGAATATATACAGTAAATAAAAACTCATTTATTGGAGAAATATACAACCTATTAGGTGTTAAAAATATTGCTAATGAACTAGAAGACCCATTTAGGAGCGGATATCCAGAAATTTCTGAGGAAAAAATAATAGAATCAAACCCCGACTTAATAGTTGTTGGTCATTCTGACTATTTAAATAAAGACCTTTCTACAAGAACATCTTGGAAAAACCTAACTGCTGTAAAAAACAATAATATATATTTTTTAGACGAAAACCTAGCAAACAACTGGGGTGTAAACACAGTCGACTTGTTAAATGTTTTAAATGAAATTATTGACTCAAAACAGGACCCCGGAATTATTTATTCAGATAAATATTTTGAACAAGAACAAAAAACACAAAGCGATCAAATTATTCCGCTTTTAGCTCAAGTTATTGTGCTTTTAGTGTTGCTTATCTTTGTTGGATCAAGATTTTACACACAAAGAGAAAAGAAAAAGCTTAAGATTAAACTATGAAGGGTTATCCAAACGATTTATATATTTTAGCCTTTGACCACAGAGGAACGCTAACTAAAGGCCTACTTGGTGTAGAAGGAAGACCACCAGAAAAAGAAGAGGTCTTAAGAGTTTCAGAAATGAAAAATATAATTTTTGAAGGATTCCTCTCAGCCAAAGAAAAAGGGATTAGTGGTGGTGACCCAGCAATACTTGTAGATGAGCAATTTGGATTAGACGTTCAAAAAAAAGCAATTGAAAATGGAATAAAGTTTGCTGCACCAGTAGAAAAATCTGGCCAAAGCATATTTGATTTTGAATACGGAGAAGACTTTGGTGAAAAGATAAATGAAGTTGGTGCAGACTTTATCAAAATATTGGTTAGGTGGAATCCCGAGGACGAAGAAGAAGCTAGAGAAATACAAGGTAGCAGAATAAAAACTCTTTCTGACTGGATAATTGATAATGAAAAGAAGTTTCTATTAGAATTTTTAGTTCCCGCAACCGAGGAACAGTTAGAGACTGTTGGTGGAGATCAAGCAAGATATGATGCTGAAATCAGACCAAAACTAGCTGTTAAGGTTGTTGAAGAAATGAGGGAAAGAGGAGCCGACCCCGACATATGGAAAATAGAGGGTCTTGATGCGAAAGAAGACTGTGAAAAGGTTGCAGAATCAATAAAAAATGGAGGAAGAGAAGACGTTATCGCTGTTGTCCTTGGACGAGGCGCAAACGATGAAAAAGTTAATGAGTGGCTTAGAGCAGGTTCTTCTGTAGATGGATATAAGGGTTTTGCAATAGGCAGGTCTATATTTTGGGAGTCACTAAAAGGTTGGCATGAAGGCAGCAAGTCGAGAGAAGAAGCCGTAGAAGAAATTGCAAACTCCTACCTAGGCTTTATATCTGTTTACCAAAGCGGGAGTTAGAAAGTGCCAGCAGGAAAAGCTGTAATAGGACAATCTGGAGGCCCCACTGCAGTTATAAACAAGTCACTAGTCGGCTTTATAAAAGAAGCTCTCAAAGCAGACTTTAAAGAAATATTAGGAGCAAAACACGGACTTCAAGGCATGTTAAACGAGGACTTTGTTGACCTTTCTAAACTTAACGAATCACAGCTATATGGAATTGGAAGAACCCCAGCTGCAGCTCTTGGATCAGTTAGAAAAAAACCAAACGAAAAAGACATTGAAAAGCTGGTCTCTATATTTGAGAAAGAAAATATAAGAAATTTTTATTATATTGGAGGAAACGATTCTGCAGAAACAGCCTACTTGGTTGCAGAAGGAGCACGAAGTTCGGGTTACGAGATGAAGGCGTTTCACATTCCAAAAACTATAGATAACGACCTTTTAGAAACAGACCACTCTCCAGGGTATGGATCGGCAGCAAGGTTTGTTGCACACGCATTTCAAGGTGACGATGCAGACACCAGAAGCTTAAAAGGTATAAAGATAAACATCTTAATGGGAAGACATGCTGGCTGGCTTACAGCAGCAAGCACACTAGGCAAGGCAACGGAAGAAGACGGACCACACCTTGTATATGTTCCAGAGAAGATATTTGATATAGAATCCTTTAAAAAAGAAGTTAAAGAAGTTTACGACTCTTTGGGAAGATGTCTTGTAGCTGTCTCCGAAGGGGTTCATAATGAAAATGGAGAATACTTTCTTCAAACCTATGCAAACGAAACTGGCTCAGGCTTAGCGGGAAAGAAAGACAGTCACGGAAATATTCAACTTTCTGGTTCAGGAGCTTTGGGTGACACTCTTGTAAACATTATCTCAGAAAACATAGAGGGCTCAAGAGTAAGAGCCGATACCTTCGGGTACTTACAGAGATCCTTTTTGGCTGATGTTTCCGAAGTGGATGCAGAGGAGGCTGAAAGAGTTGGACAACATGCTGTTATAGCTTCAAAAGAAAAGGATTCTGGATCGGTGATTCTAAAAAGACAGCTCTCTGAAGAATATTATTGCGAGGTTGATACTGTCGAACTTAATAAAGTTGCAAAAAATACAAAAAACATGCCAAAAGAGTTTTTAGATGATAAGAAACCATATGTAACAAATGATTTTTTTGAATATGCCATGCCCTTAACTGGAGGTATAGAACCAAAGACCCAAATTTTCGTATAGTTATGTCAAAAATAGAACTAAAAAGATCCGATTTTAAAGTATTTTGGGAAACAAGAATCAGGTATTACGAGCTTGATCCACAGGGAATAATGCATAATGCAAATTATCTTGCTTTTTATGATCAGGCAGTTGTTGAATATTATAGAGAGTATGACTTTGATTATGAGAAAGAAATAGAGGAGACAAATAAGGACTGGCACACTGTTCAGGTAACGGTCCAGTACAACAAGCCTTTATACTTTGATGACCAAATAGAGGTTGGATTAAAAATAAAAGAGATTGGAAACTCAAGCATGACTTGGGTAATGGGCATGTTCTTAAAGGGAACAGGAGAACTTGCAAGTGCTTCTGAAATTATTCATGTCTATACAGACATAGAAACAAAAAAGCCAACAAAAATAACCGATGACCTAAAGGCAAAATTAGGCGTAAAATAAAAAATGAGAAAGAAAAAACTTTTACTTTTTTTTGTTTTTCTTTTAGTTTCTTCTTGTTCGTTTTTTAATAACGATAAAGAAGAAGGTGTTGGGGTAGCAACCCTCGAAAACATGGAATCAACAACTACCACGGTAAATACAAATGAGCTCTCCTGGGTTGACGCCGAGTTATTGCTTGCACAATGTATAAGAGATAATAATTATGAACTTGAAGACCCAAAAAAACCAGGAGACCTGAGAAGAATATTAACCCCAATTTTTATTCAAATGACACAGGCTGAACAACAAGAGCTTTATTCAATAATTGAAAAATGTGCAGAAGAAAACAACATACCGCTTGATGCAAGAGAAAACGCAACACCAGAACAACAAGCAGCAATATTAGATGCAGAGCTAGAGGTAGCACAATGTTTACGAGAAAAAGGATTAGACGTATCAGACCCAACAAGTGAAACTGGTCTCAGGGACACCCTCCCACCACTTGTTGTAACAGGAGTAATTTCTGCAAAAGACTTAAGAGCACTGGTTCGAGAATGTATAACGGAAAACGGATATGAAGTCCCAGAGGACCTTAGAGAAGAAAATGATCCATAAGAAAAAATTAAAGATTTTTATATTAACTACCTCTTTTCTCTGTATAGCTTGTTCACCTAATAATGGAATTGGGGTAGCAACAATTAGTGAAAACAGCCCAGCAAATAACGAAAAGGAAGTTCTTACAGAAGAAGATTATCCAATTGTTTTAACTAACTGCTTAAACGAGAAAGGATACGACCTACAAACACCGTTTGATATTGAAGATTTAAAATCAACAATAGATCAGATGACTTCAAGAAACAAAGGGAAAGAAGAGAGGTCATCCATAATGAAAGATGTAGAAGAATGCATACAAGATAATGAACTATGGCCAGATAGGCAATCAGAAAACCCAGAAGAAATGGCAAGACGTTTTGACTCAAATTTAAAACTAGCTCAATGCTTACGAGAAAAGGGACTCGACATCGCTGATCCAACACAAGACAACGCAAAGCTAAACCTAAGTGAAGTTGGAGGGAAAAGAGAAGATATAAAAGAATATATACAAGAATGCCAAGAAGAAAATGATACTTTTGAAAAAGCCCCCTAGCATTCCAAACAACAGAGGTTAAAATTAAAAAATATGTTATCAAGAAAAAATTTAATTGTTTTACTTATCCTTATATTTACTGGGGTATCTTTCTACTATTTCGGATCTCAAAACACAACATCTCAGGATTCTGAAAAAACCCTTGAGCTTACAACAGTCAAGATTTCAAAAGGAGATCTATCAAAAAAAGAAGAATACAGTGGAACACTTAGTCAGGTTGACAAATCGATATTAAATTCTTCAATTACTGGAGTTATAACTTACCTTCCAGAAGAAGGAACAATTATCAACTTCGGACAAGTATTGTATGCTGTTGACAACAAACCAGTTATCCTCTTACAAGGTTCGATTCCTTTCTACAGGACGCTTGATTTAAACTCAGACGATGGTCCCGATATTAAACAAATTGAAGAAGCATTGGTCGACCTTGGATATTCAGACGATGGGTTTACTCCAGATGAAAACTTTGATGAAACAACATCTCAAATGTTAAATAATTTATACATAGACTACGGTATTGAAACAAAATCTGAGATAACCCCTACAGAACAAGTAGCTATTAACGCAAAGAAGGAAGAGATAGAGGCTATTGAAGAGACAATTGCTTCAGGTGGAGTAACGTTGGCTCAGGTTAATGATAAAAAGAAAAAATTAGATGAAGCAAACGAAGCAGCAACAGAAGAAAACGCAGCCTGGAAAGCAGCAGATGCATCAATTGAAGCTTCCGAGCAGTCATTATCACTATTAAGAGACGAAACTAATCCCGAAACAAAAGAAAAAAAAGCGGCTGGAACTTTAGATGCCGAGATAGAAGACCTAGAACAATCAATTGAAAAACAGAAGAGAATTAAAGCACTAGAGGAAGGTAAGGAATCGGGAATTGACGCTACCGAAGCCTTAGCAATAGAAACAGCCCAAAAAGCATACGATGATGCACTTGAGGCATACAACGAAGGGGTAGATGAAAAGGCTGAATTGGAAAAAGCTAAAGAAGAGCTACAAGATTTAGAACTAGCAGCAAAGTCCGAAACCTTTAGTCCTACAAATGCTTATGCGTCCGATACAGAATTGATTGTCGGAACATATATAAATAAAGTTGGAGGAGCTATAACTATAAATGGTCAGATTTACAACACCTCATCAACAGGAGTTGAAGTTTTATTTTGGCTTCCAGCAGCGGATCAAGACACCGTTACTTTAGGTGAAGAAGTTGAGGTTGAGTTGCCGACAGACGAGAGGGTTAATACTGTAATTAAATTTATTGATCAAGTAGTAACGGAGACACAAGCTGGAAACTTTATTCAAGTAAAGCTAGATGTTCTTAATTCAGCGGAAATAGAGGTATATGACCAAGCACCGGTTAAAGTCTTTGTTGTAACAGAGGTATCAGAAGATGTGCTTTATGTACCCGTGAATGCCTTACTTGCTCTTGCTGAGGGAGGTTACGCAGTAGAGATTTATAATGGAGACCCAGAAAGTCAAATATTTAAGGGTGAATCAGGGATAGAGACAACATACGTAGGAGTAGAGATAGGTGTGTTTACAGATGGGTTTGTTGAAATAATTGGAAACATAAAAGAAGGACAGCTAGTAGTTGTACCAAGATGAAAACAAAAGCGAAAACTGTAATATCTTTAAAAAACATTTCGAAAGTTTATGAAGGACCTCCACCGGTAAAAGCGGTTGACAACATTTCTCTAGACATAAAAGAAGGAGATTTAGTTTCAATAGTTGGACAGTCGGGAAGTGGCAAATCAACGCTTTTAAATATGATCGGCTTACTGGATTCTCTTACAGAAGGAGCTATAGAGATTGAAGGACAGGACGTTTCGGTCATGTCAGACAATGAACTTTCAAAATTTAGAGGAGAGAAGATTGGGTTTATATTTCAAAGCTTCTTTCTTTTGCCTGGTTTAACAGCTCAGGAAAATGTCGCAGAGGGTTTGTTGTACCAAGGAATCAAAAGAGAAGAGAGATTAAAGAGGGCAAAAAAGGTTTTGCAGGATGTTGGACTAGGAGAGAGACTAGAACATTTACCTAAAGAATTATCTGGAGGAGAACAGCAAAGGGTAGCTGTAGCAAGAGCTCTTGTTCAAAACCCAGCATTTGTTTTAGCAGATGAGCCAACAGGAAACCTGGATAAACAATCAGGAGATAATATTTTAAGCATCCTTAAGGAGCTTAATAAGCAAGGTAAAACAATCATTATGATTACACACAATCAAGACCACGCAAAAAAATTTAAAAAAGTAGTGAAATTAGTAGATGGAAGAGTTGTAGCCTAAATGAAACAGAAGCTAAAGAAAAAAGACTTATTTTTTGTTGCTCTGTATGGAGTAAAATCTCGAAGAGGAAGGGCGGCTTTAACTTCCATAGGAATTGGAATAGGTATAGCTGCAATAGTTGCCGTGACAGGAATTTCTGCATCTGGAAGAGCAGACCTTTTAGCAACTTTAGAATCACTTGGGACAAATCTTATTAAGGCATCCCCTCAGGCTGGATTTTTTGGAACACAAGAGAAGTTACCAGATGGAGTTTTGGGAATGGTTGAAAGAATAGGTCCAGTAGAAGAAGTTACGTCTACAACTCAAACAGACTTATTGGTGAGAAGGACAGATTTCATATCTGAATTCGAAGGAGGGGGGATATCTACCGTCGTAACAAGCTCAGAGTTACTAGATGTTGTTGGAGGAAATCTTACCGAAGGACGATTCATTGATAAAGGATTAAGCAACATACCAGTTACTGTTTTAGGAAACGTTACTGCTTCTAGACTTGGAATAACATCTCTTGCTAAACCAACAAAAATATTAATTGAAAACGAGTGGTTTGGGGTAATTGGAATTTTAGAGGAACTAAAGATTCACCCAGATCTAGATCGATCAGTATTTATTGGCTATGGTGTTGCAGAAACTTTATTCAATGTTGATAGAGAACCAACCACAATTTATGTAAGAGCCAACCCAACATATGTAGAAGACGTTGTTGAAGTTTTAGCACCATCAATGAACCCAGAAAATCCCGATCAAGTAAGCGTTTCTAGACCTTCTGACGCTCTTGAGGCTCAAGAAGCTGCAGAAGTAGCTTTTACAAATCTACTTTTAGGACTCGGCTCCGTTGCCTTATTGGTTGGAGGTGTAGCTATAGCGAACGTAATGGTTATGTCAGTACTAGAAAGAAGAATGGAGATTGGTGTTAGGAGATCTATTGGGGCAACAAGAAAAGAAATAAGGTACCAGTTTTTACTTGAAAGTATTCTTTTATCAGGTGCTGGGGGGCTTATAGGGGTGCTTATTGGAGTTGGAGTCACCCTTGGGTATACAAACTATACAAATATTGTTTTCTCAATACCAGCTTTAGAAGTTTTAAGCGCAATTTTATTAGCACTTCTAATAGGTGCTCTGTCAGGAGTATATCCAGCAATAAAAGCATCAAAGATTCAACCAGCGGAGGCAGTAAGAAAATAAAAAGGATCACGTTACTACTGTTTATTAGTTTTTGCACAATAGGTGGCGAAGAAACACAGGGCGTAGCAACTATTGAGACAACAACCGAGATAACAGTTTCAGAAGAAGAACTAACTTTTGAAGAAGGAATACTTGAATTTGCACAATGTATGAGGGAAGAGGGTATTAATTTTCCTGACCCAACTTTCGATTCTGAAGGGAACCCCGAATTTAATAATCTTGATATTGAAGATGAAGAAGCTTTTGAAGAAGCCTTCACAAATTGTGAGGACATCCTAAGGAGAGCTTTGCCAGAACAGTTTGACTTAGACCCAGAAGTTGAAGCAGCTTTAATTGATGCATCATTAGAATTTTCACAATGCATGAGAGAACAGGGGGTTGACTTTCCAGACCCTACTCCAGGAGAGTTTGGTTTCTTTGCCTTCAGGGATGCTGATGTTGACTGGACATCAGATGAAGTTCAATCTGCATTTGAAGTATGTCAACCAGAAAACCCTTTAGATAACTTAGATGATTAACTTGAGAAAATGTCTTACATACCTGTTTTAATTTAAAGTATGGACAAAACAGAACTAGAAGACTTGAAAGACGAAGAGTTATTTGATATTCAAAACTCTATATCTGAAATAATAAAAAAAAGAAATCTAGAAAAAGGAGATACTGACGAAGTTATAGATTCTGCATTTAATATTGGCTTCCCAAAGCTTGATGGAGTTGGTCTAAACCCCTGGGTTGAAGGGTCTTTGGTTGTTTGTCCGGGAGCAAGAATAGATAAATCGCAGACTAAACATATTTGCAAGTTTGTAGTTGTAGACGAAGACTGGTCATGGGAATCTCAACATATGATAAGTGACGTTATTAGAAGAGATCAATCATCAAAGCACTTTAAGCAACATTCAATAACCCTCATATCACCGTTTGAAGGTATGCTTTTACAGGTTATTTCACAAAAGTCTCAACAAGGGAAACATTTAGTTCAAGGAATTGAATCATTTATATTCCAGAATGGGAAATTAGAAAAAACATTAACAAAATCATCCAGATCTAGAGAGCATTAAATTCTTTATTTTCAAGATATACTTTGAGTAAATGTCAAAAGTTGTAATTGTTGGAGGCGGTTTTGGAGGCTTAAGCCTTTTACAAGAAGCACGAAAAAGTGAACATCAATTTCTATTAATAGATAAAACTAATCACCATCTTTTTCAACCACTTCTTTACCAAGTAGCAACAGCAGTTCTTTCTCCAGCAGACATAACTGTTCCAATAAGAAAATTATTTAAAAAAGATAAGAACGTGCAGATAACTCTAGGTGAAGTCGTTGATATAAATAAAGAAAGAAAAGAGATTATTTTAAACAGTAATGAAAAAATTAAATACGACCAACTAGTTATTAGCACTGGATCTAGTTACTCCTATTTTGGTAATGATGAGTGGTCAAAATATTCAAAAGGACTAAAAGACATTAACGATGCTCTTGACATTAGAGAAAAAATACTTAAAGCATTCGAGAAAGCAGAAAATGAAGAGGATGAAAGACTAAGGAAGAAGTATCTAAACTTTGTTGTTATCGGAGGTGGGCCCACAGGTGTTGAGTTAGCGGGGTCTATTGCGGAGATTGCTTATAAAAACATACACAAAGAGTTTAGAAATTTTAGTAGTAGAGAATCAAACATTTACTTAATTGAAGCAGGATCAAAGATACTCCCAACATATAGTAATAAACTTTCAAACAAGGCATCTAAATATCTCAAAAGCCTTGGCGTAACAATAAGAACAGAAGAAAGAGTTGAAGACATTAAAGAGATGGTTGTAACTACAGATAAAGACACAATACAAACAGACAACATAATATGGGCAGCTGGAAATAAAGCTAGCCCTTTAATAGAAAAATTAGGGACAGAAGTAGATTTAGAAGGAAGAGCAATAGTTAATAAAGATTGCTCTATTAAAGATGACCAAAACATTTTTGTTATTGGTGATGCTGCAAACTTCAAAAATGAGGAAGGAACTTCTTTGCCAGGAATAGCTCCCGTTGCAATACAACAAGGAAGGTATGTTGGAAAGAATATAAAAAATAAAACTGCTTACAACGAAAGGAAAACCTTTAAGTACAAAGACAGAGGAATGATGGCAACTATAGGGGGATTCAAAGCCATTGGAATTGTTGGAAGCTATGAAATGTCAGGAGTTATTGCTTGGTTGTTTTGGAGCCTAATTCATTTAATTTATTTAATTGGGTATCGATCCAAAATTGTTGTAGCTATTGAGTGGGTCTTTGCTTACTTCCTGAACAAGAGAGGCACCAGATTAATATATAGAGATATTGACTAATTACAATAAGTGTTTTTTATGCCAATTAATTATTGCTTCAAATCTCTGTCTTCTATGAACTGGTTGCCCGGATCTTGATAACTCGTGGCTTTCTGCTGGGAACCGCATCATTGCTGAATCTATATTTCTACGCTTAAGGTTAGAAAAAAGCTGTTCTCCTTGCTCAACAGGGCAGCGAAAGTCGTTTTCTGAATGAATTATTAATGTTGGAGTTATTATTTCATTTGCATAAGTTATTGGACTTTTCTTTCTATACAAATCTACATTCTTATCAAATTCTTTTAATAAGTACATTTCTGGAAAGTGTATTCCTATATCTGAAGTTCCAACCATTGTTTCCCAATTCAATAAAGCTCTTTCAACAATTGAAGATTTAAACATTTTTGGATAATGGCTAATAATCCATCCAGTCATAAAACCACCATAAGAGCCTCCCATAATTCCATAATTTTTATTTGTAATTTTGAGCTCTTTCACCATGCCCTTGAATGCAGATATCACATCGTGCGTGTCGTTTACCCCCCATTTATTTCCACAAACATCTCTTAAAAACTTATGGCCTCTTCCAGAAGAACCTCTTGGATTGCAAGCTATGACATTAAATCCAGCTTCTGCATATGTTTGAAACTCATCAAAATAGGTAAAACCATACTGAGCAGCAGGACCTCCATGAATGCTAAGCAATGTTGGATTATTTTTTCCAACAGAAATACCCCAAGTATCTATTTTTGATTTTCCTGTATCTATCCTTTTATAAACACAATCAAAAGATTTAGTTTTTTTGTGAAAGCTTTTGTTTGTTTTTGAAATTTGTTTTAATTTCTTATCTTCAATTTTATATACTTCATCTTGCTTCGAAAAAGTATCTGCAACCACAGAAACTGTAGATTCCCCTATTGCAAAGTCAGATATTGTTACTTCTTCGTTTACTAAGTTTTCAAAATTAACGCCATCCCCTTTAGCTAAAAGTTGCTTGCCAGAATCTTCATATAAAACATACATTGAAGAATCTTTGCATTTAACGTTTGTTATTGTTCTGTCAAGATTTTGGTAAAGCATAGTAGTTTTCCCCGCATCACTTATCTTGAAAATGCTTATATTTGTAGGCCAGTCAAATCTCTTCTCTAAACCGATTCCATAAAGATCATTATTAAAAATAAATAGTTTTCCCCAACTTCCTTCTGATCGGATTGTTTTTAATGAGCTCCCTGTTTTTTTAACTATCTTTTCATCAAGCATCGTTCCCGATTCATTGTAAGAACTAGCAGTAAAGTAAAGAGAGGATCCCTTCTCAACAACGGAACCAATAGAAATAAAATTTTCTTTATCTCCGTTAACAATCTTTGAACTACTTGACGAACCAATACTTACTTTATATAAGTGATTTCTTCTATTATAAATTATTCCTCTTGTATCAAACCTAAAGGGAAGATTCTCTAAATACAGTGGCTCCATTTCCTTGTTCTCAACTTTCTTGAAATAGCTATCCCACTCTTTAGTCACAACATAGAGATACTTATCATTGGAACTCCAAATATAACTCTGGATAGAGTCTTTTGTTTCAAAAACGTTCTTTATAGAATTTCCACTTTGGATACAAAGAGTATTCAAAGAATCCTTCTTATTTATTTTTTCTGATTTAATATATGAAACCATCTTCTTATTGTGGGAGTATTTAGGCGAGGAAAAATTTTTTGTTTTAGACCATTTATATTTTTTCCAGACATTTTTTGAATATTTCCATATTTCATTTTTGTATTCATTCTTTTCAAAGGTCATCTTGCTGCTCTGAACAAGCAAATCGGTATCGTTTTCTACAATATTTGAAAGTTTTCTAAAGTCTTCTAAATTTTTAGGTTTCAAAGTTTATCCTAGTTCTATTAAAAATAATTCTATTTTGCAAAATAGTTGTATGCAAATGTAATAAATATAGAACTAAATAGACCAACAATGAAAGTATTTAAATCAGCTAATCCATATAGGTCAGTTGGTATAAAAATTCCGCCAGGGTTAGAAACAAGGTCGACAAACAGATACCTGTAAACAAAGACAGAAACTAAAGAAAACATAAAAGGTATAATCAAAAAACTGTCTTTTGATTTATGCCTTATTTTATAAAACGCTGGAAAAACTAAACATGTAGCTAATAAATCCGCTAATAGAAAAACAGAAAAAATGTTCAGAACTTTCGTTGAAGCATATATTGCTAAAACTACTATTCCAAGAGTTATGTATTTTGCTTCTCTTGCCCCTTTTTTAATAAGATCTAAAGAAATTGTTGATGAAATCGCGTTTTCTAAAGTGTCGACACTTGAAGCAACTAAAAGAGTGCAGAGACCTATTAGCAAGACGGAATAAAAAGAATTTAATTCGAATTGCTGTATAAAGCTTAGTGTCGGATTTTCTATT
>LULZ01000034.1_pt1 | contig 18879 bp, 27 predicted proteins | sample 729721 | NCBI WGS metagenome assembly LULZ01 (sample SAMN03860276, study PRJNA289734) | marine metagenome | biome: seawater column; feature: ocean; material: water; isolation source: Red Sea water column Station 91 - depth 100m | place: Saudi Arabia: Red Sea | collected 2011-10-15 | depth 100 m
CCTACAAGTCCCGCCAGAGACACTAGTTAAACAGACTAGAGCGTTTACCAGTTTCGCCACCTCACAATGATGCTCTATGAAAGAGCAGTCATTAGACGTTGCATACCGATTCCACCACCACTTCTAGGGAAGAAATCAAAGGAGAGGAACTCTTCAAGTTCTTTCTCCACTCTTTCCTTTCCAAATAATTTGTAGAGTAGTTCAGCATATCCACCATCAGAAATAGTATGGAAAGTGTTACGCATCTGTTCCTTATCAGTACTGCGTTCTGCACTACCAATAGTTTCCATACCACCAAGGATCACATCAATCTTCTTGCTGGTTCCATCATTGTTCCTTGCCATGTTCCAGAAAGGTGATGTCCATTCAGGGAAATGAGTAATCATACCTCTACCAATAGCAGATTCATGTCCATGATCTAATTCCCTTACAGCATAATCAGATGCCCAGTCATCATACTTTTTAATCTTAACTGTGTCTAATGGTATTCCTAACCATTCACACAACTCCACTTCCATCTCTTCTAGTTCTTTTACACCACCTTTCATCTCAAACTCAAACATTGGGAAGATAGTTTCATGTCTTCCTTCTACAGGGTTAGGTTCTGCCCTATATGAAGTGGAGACACAAAAAAATCCTTCTACTGAAGGATTAGAAAGAAGTTCATATTCCAACCACATTTGCCCAGTCTGTGGTAGTGGCCAAACATTACCACCATAATTGTATGTTGCTACAGTTTCCGGATCTTCACATGCAGCAAGGATACTTAAACGATTCTGTGTGTGGACTTCCAAATAATTTTTAGACAAAAAAAATGACCTTAATAGGTCAACAGTCTCGCTAAATTTTTTAGGATCAATCAGCGCGGTCATTTTAATTTCAGACAAACTGATTTATTTAGACATTTCAATTTGTCCATAACAAATAAACTCTAATTGGTTACCTTCTGTGTCTGTTGTATAGAAAGAAACCGTACCATCTCTATGCCTATGTGGTCTACAACAAGCATATCCTGCATCCATTAATTCTTTCCACTTCTTCTTTAACTCATCATGACTGTCTAAGTACAAAGCAAAATGAGGTTCTGCTCTATTATATCCTGGTCCTAGTAATGCTATACCCTCCTCAAAATATGACCAATCGGGACTCTCCCACTCAAGATTCAATCCTAAGGACAAGTAATAATCAATCGCACGATCCATATCCTTAACACGAATCGCAACATGGTCAAGTCTGTGGCTCATCTTCCAATACTTTTATTAATGGTTTTATATCTGGAATATCCTCACCAGTAAGAATAGCAACAGGTGCTACCGCAACAGTAATTGCCACTGCTGTAACTGCTAATCCCGCCTGTGCTAATTCTAAAAGTTCTATCATAATTTAATATTTATTTAATATTTAGTAAGCATTGTTCTCATAGAACATCTGCAATTCTTTAACAAACTCTTTCTGACCACAAAATCCATGTGCATCACTCTCTGCATCAACATGATATTTAGTATGTAATACCTCAATAAAGAAGAACATACTAATCAACATCATAGGAATCATCCATAGTGGATGACCAAATACCTCACAGAATTCTTCATAATATTTACGAAAAGGTGTCTTCTCGTACTGTTTTTTATCAGCCACTATGGTGTAGCAGGTGTAATATCTATTCTACCACAACTCTCTCAGTAAAATCAATTCCTTCCATATGATCATATTCATGTTGGAATATCCTAGCATAGTATCCAGTTAACTGTCTCTTCTGCATTTCCTTACCTTCATCCTCATACTTAACTACAATCGTACTAGGTCTTGATATCTCTAGGAATAGTTCTGGGTAAGACAAACATCCTTCTTCCATTACCACTTCATCCTTAGACTCCTTAATAATTCTAGGATTGAAACAAGTAATAGTTTCTTGTGCATCTATATCAATCATCATCACAAAGACTCTCTCTTCTATACCTATCTGATTAGCAGAAAGTCCCACACCCTTATGATGAAACATGTTCTCATTCAGGGTGTAGGATAGTTTTGATCGATCCAAATTATAACTACACTTCTTTATCTTCTTGTGTAGTAAAGGATCCTCTGATGGGATTAAAGGTCTTAACATATGCATATTATAGCATAAAAAAAGGACCCATTAAGGGTCCTTTATAGTTATCTGATTAGATATCAGAAGGTGTACTTAACACCAACCTTACCAGAGAAGTCAACTATGTCGTCTCCACTGGAATCTTCGCCGGAAATACCAGCGATCTCGCCGTAGATGTCTGCGCCATCGGCAACAGCAACGACAAGTCCAACCTTACCAGAGAGTTCAGTCTCGGTGTCGTCAGAAGAATCAGTATGAACGAAAGCAGGACCACCTTGGAGGTAGTAAGATACCTTGCCATCTTCTGTTCCGCCATCGAATCCGATATGAAGATCGGTTGTAGCAGTTGTATATTCGCCGTCTGGATATGAAGCATTAGCCTCAACATTAACGTAAGGACCTGCAAAAGCAGCGCCAGCGAATAGAGGTGCAGCTGCAGCAGCTGCTATAAGAGGTTTAAACATTTTTCTTGTTTGAGTGTCTCGCAGGAATAGAATAGAAAACCCTGCGGATGATAAGTCCCTCGACATGGGACTGTGTACATTCTACGCAGGGGTACGATCTTTCGGGCCCATTGTTATGTAAACTTATTTATACAAGTGTCACAGTTCGAATGTGACAGTTTAAGTATACTTCAAGATACTTTTCCTGTCAACACTAGGGATGGTGTTCAATATTTCCAGCCAACACTATTCTACCATCACAATTATTCTTAGGGACATGATGATATACATTCGCAGGAAATATAACAACCTTTCCTTCTTCTGCTTTTATTTTTTTACCAGTAGTTGTAAAAACTAAAGGAGAAGATCCTTTTGGACATCTAACATAATAAACAAAACTAAAATCTCTAGGAGAATGAACATGACTTCCAGAAACATCTCCTATACCATATTCAATAAACCAAGACTGTGAACAAAAAAACGTATATCTAGGAATCCACTCCAAATTATTTTGCTGTTTAATAAGAGTTATCACCCAAGAAATTATTTTATCAATAGTTTCAGATGAGGTTTCATATGAAGAATGCCATCCAGTAACACTAAAAGTCTGACCTTTTGGAAAAAAATCAGCACATAAAAAATCTTGTTTTAATCTTTCATTTAAATCCTTATAATAAGGATGACTTTCAACTATTATATTATGCTTCTCCTGGATTTGCATTTTCTTGTGCTTGCTGCTGTGCTTGTTGATGCATACTATTTTCAGTTACCCGACCTAGATAAGGATCATAATCCATCATCTCAGCAATTTCCATATTTGCTCCTTGCTGTGACCAATAACCCCACAGTGCTTGATGATTTGCCTTATGGAAATATTCAACGTGCTCTGGATGAATACTAGAACCCAACTCAACCTTATACATGAACAAAGGAATTGCAAATGTATTACCTGAATTATAAATCAAATCATCTGCAACAGGACGAGGCTTCATTCCTTGATGTAACTTATATTTCTCTCCGCGACAATGAAGTCTAACAAGTTTCTCTGCATGATGTCTTGAAATCATGTAACAAGCAGTAGAAAAATCATTTACAAATCTCTTATGAAGTTTAACATGCAAATCCCCTGTACAAATAATTGCCAACTGAACTACATCCCAATCATAAGGAACATGTGCTGCAAAATCTATCCAACTAAAATTCCAAAACTTAACTAAATCTAAATCACAATCATCTTCAATCATGATTGCATAAGGTTTATCAGTTTTTAGAAACTCCTTCATTGCTTTAAGGTGAGAAGTAGTACAACCAATCTCACCTGATGACATCATTGTAGGGTAACTCCCTTGAATAATATCACTCAAATCATCTTCCCTACCATCATATGCAGAGATACGAGTATAATCTTTTATCTCCCAGTACTTAAACTGGTCCTCCATATACTGCCACCTATCTAATTGCCCATCAAGATTAATGCAATAAACAGGTCCAAACCCCTTTAATTTAAAGGCAGCTTTATTTTTATCTCTTACTTCCATTATTTCTTAAGTCTAGTGTTTCCGTAATGAACAACAGTACATCCAGGAATATCTGGACACTTCCTCCATGGGTCTACAATTATAGAATCTTGATGGAATATAGAGGGACCTTGATTGTCTGGATCAGGATCTAAACAACCCAAGAAAGTTGTCTCTGGATCATGACCCAAAAGATAAGTAGCAGGACCCAAATCATCTGGAGGATGATCATCCGTATAGTCATCTTCATAATATACTGTTCCTCCTAATTCCTTAACATAATGTCCTACAAGGATGCTATATGACCCTGCCTCGTAAGCAACATGAGGTTTATATGCCTTACCAATAATAACAACTGGAAGTCCTGGTTGAACAAGTGCCTTAGCAAGATTCTTTGCTTGTACTTCTCTTGCTTCCATAATAGCATCAAAGAGATCATATCCAAGATCAAGGTTCTCTGACATCCAACGTAGAGCAATGTTATCTCTAGGGTGACAAGCACCTCCATCACCCATACCTGCCTTCATATAGCTAGGACCCATGATCCTACGAGTAGAATTCTTCAGTGCATCAGTAACTACATCTACATTAATATTACCCTGACGTTCTGCAACATCTTGAATCATATTAACAAGACTTAACTTAGCAGATATGAATGTATTATAGAAGATTTTAATACACTCACACTCGTCCCATGTACCCACAACATATCGTGGATCATTATTCATCATCGGACGATAGAAATTAATCAACTCTCTTGCATCACCAGTCTCGGAACCATCTTCAGTTCCAATCATCACCATCTCTGGGTTAGCAAAGTCCCACCCGACTGTACCCATCGCAATTAGATAAGGATTATAAACAAACCTACCATTGGTTATAAGGGGTTCTAACTCCCTTCTAGTGGTCCCTGGAAGGACTGTAGATATCAATACAACTAACTTACTTCTATCACAATACTCATTTACCTGCGTCAGAATATCTTTAACAATCGTATAATCAAAATCTTTATTAGGAAGATGGGAAGTAGGTTCCCTTCCATCATAAGCAGGGTCATGAGGAGTAGGAGCAGCAATGAAGATTATATTTGCATATTCTACTGCTTCCTTCATAGTATCAACCATAGGAAAATTCTTTGGTTCCCTAGGTAATACATCATATCCAACAAGAGGATACGATTCTGACATAACTTCAGCACATGCTTGACCTAATTTACCTACGCCAATCATGGCAACTTTTGCATTCATCTTCATAATAGTTTTGCAGTAATTAATAGGTGCCATCCAAGATTCTTCTTTAGAACCTTAAAGATTTCATCTGGCATTGCCTCAAACCAAGGTTGCTTAACAAATTCTCCACGCTTATATGGTTCAATCTGATAAGGGAATATATGGTTCTGTTCTATTGTAACATCAAACCCATCTAAGAGTTCCCGTACTTCATCTTTTGTATATGTATTCGCGATTGGACAACCATACTGTGCCTCAGGTTGGTCATAACCTGCTTCAATCATATAGTTCTTCCAAGACTCACTAGCATAAAGCATAATCTTAAGGGTACTATCCTTATTCATATACTGTTTAAGTTCAGAGATTATTCTATCTGGGTGCGGACTATGATGAATCACTCCAAAAGAATAGATCAAATCATATGTGTTAAGTGGAAGAAAAGAGCTAAGTTCTTCTGAATTACCCAAATAGAAATCTCCTTGCTTATTATACACCTCAAATCTTTTTTTCGCAAGATCTAACGACTCCACTGACAAATCTGTTGCAGTATATTCAGCACCATACCTAACAAAATTAATACCCTCTGTTGCCATACCACAACCAACTTCTAAGACTTTCTTCCCTTTCCAGGATCTAAAGTCTGCGAAGTCTGGTATATGTGGTTCAGCAAAATATCTTTTTGCCTCTACCTCATTATAATATGATTCTGTACCCACTTCCTTAGGAGAATGTCGTATATTACAAGGACGATCATTCCAATAAGTTCTTACATCATCAATAGTTACTTTCATAATTTAAAAGTAGGAATAGGTTCCATCTTATGACGATTCTGTTTACTAAACTTATCAAGTATCTCTACAGCAGGTCCTGTCCGGTTCTCCATCGCTTCTTCTAAGTCTGAATAAGAAGCACCAATCTGATCTTCATCATTCCTACCATCGTCCCACAGACCATCAGTAGGTTTAGCATTTATAATACTTTCATTTATTCCAAGGTGTCGTCCGAGTTCCCAGACTTCTGATTTATAGAGGTCAGCAATGGGAGCAATATCCACGCCGCCGTCACCATACTTAGTATAAAAACCAATTCCATAGTCCTCTACCTTGTTACCTGTACCTACAACAATACCACCTACCGTTTGAGCAACTTGATATAAAGTCACCATCCGTAAACGAGACCTACTATTAGCCAGCGAAAGTTTATCTTCACCATAATTTCTCATGGTATATCTAAAGACTTCAAATAAATTTGAAAGGTCAAACTTTTCAGTCTTCGTATCCCAATAAGTATCACCCAACCAATCTAAATGAATATCAGATAAACTTTCCTGCTCCTCCTTTTGTAGAAGAGGCATTCCAATACAATAGGTCATCAGACCTGTCTCTGCAGCAAGGGTAGATGTAACAGCAGAATCTATACCACCAGATACTCCTACTACAAGAGACTTAATACCATTACTCTCAGCATAATTTCTAATCCATTCAACGATTCTATTTTTTAGAACCTCATAGTCTTCAATACGATTCATAATTTATGTCCAGAAATGGTCATCCTTTTCATAATAATCTCTAAACTGATGCACAATAGGATGATCGGAATCTTTCCAAATCGGATTCCTTAAACATTCTGTATACTCAGAACTGTAAACCTCCTGTTCACCAACCAAAGCAAAGATAAGATCAACAAAAATATCAAATGCTCCTGGATTATAATGCTGCTCAGTCAACTTGTCTAAGGTTTCAAAATTATCTTTATAAACTTGTAATGCTTTTAAGAATGTTTCTGTATGGAATATAACAGGAACTGCACCCCATCTTATAACTGGAATAGCACCTTCTATTTCTCCCAGAATCATATTCATACCCATGAATTGATCTAAACATTTCTCAGAGTGCCATGCTTCATTCACTCTAGTACCAATTAACTTTGCATTAGAAGGATGACTTATCTTTCCACGAATAAGAACATCTGGTTCTGTCATACAAATCCATTCTGGATTACCACAGTACTCAATACCTGCCTCTAACCTTCTTAGAGTTGCAGCCATTCCTGTCTTAATAATCTTTTGATACTCTGGGTTCTCAAAGTTATCACCATTAATCTCCTTGGCAGGAGAAACAGTATCTTCTTCCATTGAGAACTTCAAGTTCTCATCTTCCATATAGGAATAATCAAGTCCTCCATCAGAGACCACATAAATCTTTGAGTCTCTATAGACTCTTCTGATTGCTTCTACTGAATATTCAAATGCCTTCTTCTGTTTGAATACACAGTTATAAATGAATCCAATATCATCAATTGGAACCATTGTATCACTAGCATTATTCCGTATGCGTGGATCAAAATCAAGATCCATCTCATAACGACCAACTTCAATCTTCATTTCAATTTACCAAACAAATAATCTTCAATCACAACATAATCCATATCAGTTTTATTTAGAGCATATAATGCATCCTCAATTGTAGAAAGGATTGGATATCCTCTAATGTTAAATGAGGTATTCAAAAGAACATTGGTCTCTGATATCTTACCAAACTCTGTCAAGAGTTCATAGAAATGAGAATGAGATTCTTCAGTGACTGTTTGAAGTCTTGCACTACCATCTACATGAGTGATGGCAGGAAGTTTTTCTCTATACTCCCCCTTCACCATAGGAGCATAACTCATATACTCTAAGTTGTCAAAGTTCCTAGACTCAAAATACTTATGTGCGTCTTCTTTCTTACAGAAAGGTGCGAAAGGTCTATACCATTCTCTAAATTTTACTTTAGAGTTTAGTATATCTTTCATGTCAGCAATGTTAGGATCACATACAATAGACCTGTTCCCAAGAGCACGGGGTCCAACCTCCGAATCGCCATAGACCAGTCCCAAAATTTTACCATCTTTAATTAATTGTGCTATCTCTTTCTTATTTACCTTCTTAGCATTATACTTAGTTGCAAAGAAATTTAATCCTGCTCTACTACCAAGTAAAGGAAGACCTGAATATGTAATATTAACATTAGAAGGTTTTAACTTATCACCATTAGGATATAAATCCAATTCTTCATTCAGTGCAAGAAATATATGACCCAAAGAAAGTCCTCCATCATGAGGATTAGGAGGAACATAAACTGGTCTATTATACAAACATTTAATTTTCTCATTAACAAGAACATTTAATGCACATCCACCTGTCAGAATTAATGGAATATTAGGATCATACTTATCTAACAATTCAAATACTGCATATTCAAATGCTGCTTGAGCAGTAGCAGCAATATCATATCCTTCTTGTCCTTCGAAGACCCAGTTCTCTAATGGATTTTCCCACTGATTATCAAGGTTCTTAAGAGGAAGTCCTGTGCTCTCAGCAAGCTGACGATAATTTCTATCAAATAAAAACTGCTTAAACGCTGGTACATATTCATCTATAATTTTACCATACCCACATAAACCCATCATCTTACCTGCTAAAGCAAGTTGACTTCTACTAGACTCAGCAACCTCTCTAATTAAAGATCCAAAGATAAGATATCCTCCACCAAAATCAGAAGTAATATTTTCTAAAAACTTAACACCATCAGAATTGGCAGTATATACATTCATATGACCATCATCACCACCACCATCATAAGAAAATATCAATGCTTGCTTAAATGGTGATTGATAAAAAGCAGAAGCAGCATGAGTATCATGATGTCTTGCTATAGTCTTAACATCCTGTGTATTAAAAACCTGCCTTAATGTAGCAGGAGGTTGAATATAACCATCAGAAGAGATTAAAACACACTCATAATCATTTTCTATACCCCAATACTCCTCAGCAATATCTCTACATTTTTCCAAGATGGTGCGTTGATATAAATGATCATTATCTTCATGTAATCGAAAATATCTTTTCTTTACTAATCTTTCTATCTCAATCGTATAAAATTTATTAGTAGATGCATTCCAAAAGGATACACTAGCATCATGCCCTGCAAAAATACTAACTAAATTCTTCATAGTCTTGTTGCACCTACAAGTTTTTCTACTACAGGAAGATAATAATTCTCAATCACATTAGTCCATTCAAATCTCCTACCATACTCTCTAATCTCATCGCGATAAGCGATAGAATACTCTCTATTTTCTATAATATGTTTCTCAACATATTCTATATCAGAAATCTTCTCTTCTGGTATTACTGTAATAAAACTTTTTCTTATATCAAGATTAGCAGCAGCCCATTCACTCACTACCACACCCAGTCCAGCAGCAAATGCCTCTAGACATACCAAAGGATGTGCTTCACCATCAGATAATAGTACAAGATTACCATAATGCGTTAAGTTCTTATGTAATTGTTCCTTAGACCATTCACCAAGATAGTTTGTTCCTGTATTGAATCTTGGATCTGCATTATTACCTGCATAGAAAAGGCTATTAATCCCCTGGAACATAAACTGACGCTTACGATAATCAATCTTAGCAAGATAGATACTTGCATCAGCATGTTTAGGTTCATTAGTATAGTCAAATATATCAAAGTCCACTCCATTAGGTGTTACAAATAATCTTTCTTCTGGAATATCCAACTGCTTCATATAGACATCCCTAATTCCTGAGGACAAGCAAAATACATTTGGTTTTATCTTACCAAACGGTGCAGCAATTCTATCTCCATAGTAATCCCATTTCTCTGGTTGCTCTAGATATCCAAAATGACTTGTGATAGCACAAGGATATTGAACATATGGATAAAGTTCAATGAAATCATCATACTGAATATGAACAAAATCAGGACGAAACTTATTAATTTCTCTAATAATCTCAGTTGGACTTTGAGTGTTTACAATTTTAACTGTATGTCCAAGTTTTTCTAGTGCTACCTTAGAATCCCAAATCAATATCTCTACTGCACCCCATCCAGTAGGAGGGATAGGCATAATACCAGGACCAACAATTGCTATTCTCATCCCAATTCCTCAAAAAGAGCCATGTGCTTACCGTTTGTACGTTCATAAGTAGCAAAATCATCAGGATACTTTTTAATAAGATACCCTAATGCAATCTGTTCATTATTAACATTACCTTTTTTAATCATTTCATTTAGAAAAATATCATCTACCATATCACATACCTTAGGAACAGCATTTTTATGTCCCCCAAACATAGATCCTAACACATAAGACCTATTATCGTAAAGATAATCAAGATCAAGTTCTTTTGCCTGAGAAAGGTCTGGATAATACTCAGTATTCATTTGAACTAAAAAACTTTCTCCCATATCATCTAAAGACTTAACAGCATCTTTACTAGGATATTCTTTCTTAAGATCATAGATACCAAAGAATCTAGAACCACCAGCATCTAACCAGAAAAAGTAATCAGAATTATGAGGGTTATCTTTTGCTGCTAACTTCAACCAAGGAAACTTAGAGTATTGAATAACAGAATACATTGCCTGTTTACATTCAATCCTATCTGGATCTTCTATATTCTCTTTATATTCATCAGTGTCTAGAATAGATTGTATCTCATCTTTTAAATGATAATAAGGTATCTCATCTACAGTTTGAACTATAACATCAGTGAGACATTCATTTCTTCTTTCACCAATAAACTCTGCTACATCCTGGCTCACATAGAGAATCATTGGAACTCTAAGTTTAAGAAACTCATCAAACCATTTAAGATATTCTTCCCAAGGACGACCATCAACACGTTCTATATCAAAAAGTGCAGATACAACTGTTACTTTACTCATAATCCCTCCTCATAAATTGCTAACAACGATTGAGCACGATTGATATATGTATGGTTCTCTTTTACATATTGCATCCCCTTTCGAATCAAATCATAATTTTCTCTATGTGCCATACCATCATGAAATAATTGAGCACAGTTTTGATTATAAACCATATTACCATCCATTTCCTCAAGAATCTGAGGGGAATTAGTCATTCCTAAATGACCATAACTTATATTCTTAAACACCCTACAAGTCACTACACGGGTCTCTACGTGCCATTTACCACGTATATCCACCCCTAACATAGACCTTCGAGTAAGTTCCATTACCTCATCAAATGATAAAGGATTATCCCACACATCATTATAATGGAAATCAATTCCATTCTCTGAGCATTGCTCTATAAACGGTGTCCAATTAGACCAGTTCTCTGCTTGCCCATGCTGAGAGATAGTACCACAGAACCATATGGCATTTTCTCTCTCCCTATACATGGTATCAAAATCTATCTCATGTGGAAGAAGATTACTTGCCCAACTGATATACATCTTATCAGTATCAGGTATCTCTGCATCTACATAATCATTCTTAAAATGAACGAGTCCCTCTTGCTTAGGTTCATACCAAACACTAGGACCCATCTTCTTACACTTACTAGCATCAAAAGAGAAATCATAGATATGATCCTTACAATTCTTTGCAGTTAACCTAACATCAACCAATCTCTTTACACCATCATACTTCCTAGGATCAGGAAGATACATTATAAAGTATGTACTGGTATCGTTAATAGGTATATGCTTTGCACCCTGGTCACCTTCTCCAATAAAAATTGTATTAGAGAAATCAAAATCTTCTGGTGGTTTCTCATCTGGAAACCAATGAATATCATGTCCCAAATGTTTAAAGGCATTATAATACCCAGCATTTGAATAAGAATGTGTATGCGTTCCAAGGGGATGACCCCATATAACAACTTTCATTTCATCTTATAAAATTGTTTTCCGGTTGTGTCTTCTTTAATATCCTTTATCGGAAAAGTTACCAACTTCTCCCAAGGACAACCATTTATCTCATCAAAAAGAACAGCAGCTTTATCACCACTTAATCTTTGCACAAATCCCCTATACCCATTATAAATGGAAGTAGGATCATCAATGATAACAGTAGTACCTGGTAAAATCATCTATTCAGGGGAATTTTTCCTTTACTAATCTCATCTCTCCAATGGTTAAGAAGATCTAAGAGCATTTTCCTTACAGGTATCTCTGGCTTCCAATCTATTCTACTACGAATCTTTGTATTGTCAAACATTTGATAGTCTGCATCAATGGGTCTGAACCTATTAACATCAGTAACAATTTTAATATCCATCTTACTAAACCCTAAAAGAATATCAACTACCTCAGTAAGAACATATGCTTCTTCTCCAGCAATATTAAAATACTCTCCTGGTTCTATATCTGCATTCATCAATAACCAATATGCTCTAACTGCATCTCTACAATCTTGAAATGTTCTGGTACTTGATAGATTACCCACATACACTACAGGTTCTTGTAATCCTGCTTCTATCAATGCTATCTGTTTAGCAACAGTACTCTCAAAAAATACATCACTTCTTCTGGGTCCACTATGAGTTCCCATCCTAGTAACAAATGTCCTCATACCATATGCTTCACCATAGAATCTACCAAGATAATCTGTACCTATCTTACTGATACTATAAGGACTAGACCCATGGAAAGGTGTATCCTCTGACAATTCAATTCCAACCTCTGCTCTACCATACACCTCACTAGAAGAACAAACATGAACTACTGGATTATACATCGTAAGTCCTGCTCCTGTCTGACGAATTGCTTCCAGAAGATTAGCAGTACCTATTATATTTGTTTGTAATGTTTCTACAGGTATATCAAATGAAGTCTTAGGATAAGACTGAGCTGCAAGATGTGAAATATATTGTGGTCTCAAAGTCTCTATCATATTGCGAAGAGAAGCAGAGTCATTTAAATCTGCATAATGAATCCAAATACGATCTTTTTTATTAATACGATCAGTCAAATGATAGATATTATCTAATGGTTCTTGCCATCGCATCATACCTATTACATCATACTCAGTATTCTCTAAAATATAATCCGCAAGTTGAGAACCAACCTGTCCTGTAATACCTGTAATAAGAACCGTTGTTTTCATCACATTCTTCTCGCAGTATTTAATTTTATATTTCCAGAAACACTAATTCTATCTTCATCACAATCATAAAAAGGATATACTTGATGATGTAATTTGGAAGGAAACAATAGCATTAACCCTTCATCTTCAGAGGATAAACTATAATTGTGAGACATCATCTCTCCAAGCATATCACTAAAAATAAATTGAAAAGTAGATATCTTAGGATCATTTGATTGTCGTGCAATACGTTTCTTGTTTTGTTCCTTCCAACTAAATGGTATCTTCATCCAAATTACAAAACTATAAACTCCAGTATGATCATGCAGAGGATTAAATTCATTTTGTTTCTGATAATTTACCCACCATTCCTGAATAGTATAAGGATGTGTCATAGTAGTAGGTAACCTCTCTCCAATATTAATAATCTCCTTAGTATACTCATCTATAAGTGGTGCTACAGTATTTGTAAAAAACCAATCACCCCTATCCAGTAACAAATAACTTGAATCTATATTTCCTGCAAGGTTATTATTATGATGTCCTTTCTTATTATCAATACACCTCCATACATAATCCATTTCTTGAGGATTTAATTTATATTCTAACCAACCTAGGGATTGAGGTTTTTGAACTACATAGTTCTTCTTCATCCCATATACCCAACACCAAATTCTAACTCCACTGCTTCTGTTAAAGTATGTCTCTTTCTACCTAATATCTTTTCAATATTAGGAGATTTCATTTCGATAAACGCTGGCCTATCTCCATAAAATTTTGCCGGTGGTGCCGTCACTTTATACTTAAGAGTTGGTAATGCAACTTTCTTTACAATCTCTGTAAACTGCTGCCTCGAAAGAACATCAGGTCCTCCACAATTTATATACTGACCATCTGCGTTATCCCAATCTGCAGCAATGTTAAGTATAGCATCAACAGTATCATCTCTATGAACCACAGATCTTGTAAGAGGATCAAATAGTTCAGCTTCAATATTTTTTTCGGCACACTGTCGTAAATAAGTTGTAAATCTATCATCTTTATAGAAATTCATTGAAAGTCTTAATGCTTTAAAATTAGGATTTCCTTCAAACCTTTTTTCAACTACTGCTTTCATTTCCCCATAAGCACCTAAAGGATTAGTAGGTTGAGATTCATCAAATCCATATTCTACGTTTCCATATACAACATCACTTGAAAGGAACAATACCTTACATCCTTTTCCAAGTGCAGTCTCAATAAACTCTCCAGTTGATTCTACATTAACTGCCAATGCCTTTTGAAACTGAGCAGAAACTACAGAAGGTTCTGATATTGCAGCAGCAAATATAATAACATCTCCTTCTTTGATAGAAGTACCTCCAATAGTCTTCTCATCAAAATTATAATACAAAGGTCTCTGATCTAGTTTTAATTCAAATCTAGATATTACATTTATTTTATCTCCTCCTTTTTCAACGACTCTCTTTCCAATGTTTCCAGTCGCACCAACTAAGTAGGTAGCCATGTTTTAAACTTCTCCAAACGTTCAGGTGTTCCGATGTCAAATCTGACAGTATTTAGAACTTTATACTCCAATTCCATGTTAGGTAGTATATCATATTCTATACTAATAGGCAATCTCATAGGTAGTGTTATATCTTTTTTGTAAAATTTATAGAAACCTAGATTGACTAATTTATATCCACTAGCAGTAGGATCCTTCTCTACAAATTCTTCTACCTTACCATTCTTACCTCTTATATAACCCACATCATCTGTTATTAATTCTTCTGCAACAAATACCGTAGACTTATCTACATCCAAATTCAAATTTCCAGTGAAATATGAATCACCATTCATTACATAGAAAGAATCAGGAACTTCATGCTTCATTAAGAACCCTCCAGTTCCAGCACGTTCCCCTTCATTAATAACTTCTATTCCAAGATCCTCATACCCTCTAAAATATTCATAAGTAGAATCTGATGTAACTAATGCAACATCAAACCCTTTAAGATCATCAAGAACATAACTTAAAAAAGGTTTATCATTTACATTTACTAATGGTTTAGGATATCCATTAGTAATAGAAGAAAGTCTTTCTCCTTTACCTCCTACTAGAAGATAGAGTTTAATCCCCTTGTATAATTCTGTAACTATCATCCTCAAAGTGTTGGGTAGAAAATTCAAATAGATCAGTATCTTCTAAAGCAAACATTTGATGCCTTAATCCTCGATATACATGAAACTTATCACCTCTTTCAAGAATAAGTTCATTTGCATCTTCAATACTATCATCATCAGAATACTTTAACAGTATTTTACCTTCTTGTAAATAAAATGTTTCATCTTTCTTCTGATGATAATGCCAAGAGCATTTCTTCCCCTTTATCATATGAAGTAATTTGCCGCAATAAGCATCTTTATTAACAATCCACTTCTCATATCCCCATCCCTTAGGATGAATTTCTATTGCCGCCATACATCAACCCCATGATTTACAAATTTAAAAGGAACGACCCGACCTTCTTTTCCCTCTAATGCAGAAATAAGTTCATGTCTCTTTTCAAATTTAGTGAAAAGAATCATATGACCTCCACCACCTGCTCCAGAAATTTTAGCAGCAGTAGCACCATTCTGCAAGGCAAAATTATAAGAATCTAAAATCTCTGGTGACGCAACATTAACATTGGTCTCCAACTTCATCTTCCAATAAGTCTCCATTAACTCAGAAATTCTTTCAAAATCACCAGTTAATAAGCTCCTCTTATAATTTATACAAGCTTCTTTAATCTTATGAGTAGCATTAAGTACGGTTTCACTATTCTTTAAACCCTCTGATGTATTTTCAATTACCCTAGAATCTTTACGTGGTTTACCAACATAATAAAGTACTGTATTCAACTCCATCATATTCTGAGTTTTATAATTTAATCTCAAAGGATTAACAATTGCTCGACCATCCTGCAAGAACTCAATAAAATTAAATCCGCCAAAGGCAGCAGCAAATTGGTCCTGTTTTCCTCCAGGTAAATCACAAATCTTTCTCTCTATTTTAATTGCCTCCTCAGCAATATCATATTCACCTACAGGGATGCCATAATACTCTGTAATAGCAGCAATTAACGCTACTACTAGTGCACTTGAACTACCCAATCCACTACCAGGAGGTGCCTCCACATACGTAGTAATCCTAACAGGTTCTCTCTGTAATTCATAGGTAAGATACTGATAGGTATTAATAAGAAGTTTTAATGGACCATCAGAATATGCATAGTTCATAAAGTCTGAACTATAAAAATCTCTACACTCTTCTATTCCAAGATCAATACTCTTAAAAACCCAATGAGTCTCACGCTTACAACATTCATAAGGTTCTATTTTACAATAAGCATATTGATCTATAGTAGCATTAAGAACTACCCCACCATATTCTTTCCAATAAGGTTCAAGGTCAGTTCCTCCACCCGCTAGAGCCATCCTTAGCGGTGCTTTTGCAAATACTGTTTTCATCTTTTAATTATAGTATAACCCTTAATCTGATTTTGTGGAGCAAATACATGATAATTCTCACGATCCAACTCAACTCCACGGGCAGTTGGAGTTCTTATATTAAAATTATGATGCTCAAGACGATAAGGTGACCCAATGTTCTGAATGAATGTATGAGTATGCATAAGAGATCCATTAAACTGTGGACCCATTGCAAGTTCTTCTAAAAATCTAATGTGCTGTACTGGAACAATGAAAAACCAATCTGACCATGGCCTATCAGGACCTGCAACAAATCCATCTTGATTCATAGGAGCATCAGATTCCAAATCTTTTAACTCAATCTCAGATAAAGGAATTAAATCTGTCCTCATACGAACAATGTATTCATAATCATCTAAATTATCAATCAATTTAGCGCAATCATACATTCCTTGAAACTGGCACTTCATCCTATAAAAAACATCTTGTGCTTGTTCAATAGTTAAACCCATTGTTGGGTCTGCCTTTGTAATTTGAGCAACTTCTTCGTCAAAATTATAAGGTTTAATCACCTCAATCTTCTTAAGATTTAAAGGTTCATAAAGTTCCTTAAATTCTTCTAGTTCATTTACCTCAAACTTATCTGTATACTCATGGTGGATCTGTTCGTTCTGCCAATCATCCTTCCATTGGAAATAAGCATAAGTATCATACTCACCTAACCCATCCAATATATTCTTCTTAATAGAATCAAATTGTTTTCTAACAAATCTAGGATACCCAGAAAAACAAACAGCAAATTTCTTACTCATCTTCTTCATCCTCCTCATCTTCTCTTTCATCAAACTCTTGAGTCTCTGGATTCCATTCTAGATAATCACCTTCGATACCAGAACTTTCTAGAAACTCGCCAAGTTCTTTTGTCTCTGGATCTATTTCATAATGGCAATGTCTACACCATTCGATATTAACATCACACCATTTTAACTCATTAACTTTTACGTAATTCTCTAGATATTCAAATAAATCAACATCTTTAAAGTCTCCGAATCCAGGAGTATAAGTGAAGAAATCACCACCCTTATCATCACTTATATCAACATCTGCTGCTGATCGTTTCATAAACCAGTATTGTTTTTTGTCAAGGATTATCCAACCCTCTTCATAAGGAATTTTATTTTCAGTCATTTTATTTGTGAAGGATAGTCTGTACAAATCGCATAAGGTTTACCATCAAAAGGAGGATAATCCTTATCATCAATCATAGGAATAATAATGTTATCATCAATTTTCATTTCAGGTACACCTATATGTGTCTCATGTAACCATATTTTACCTGTTGAAGTATATGTATAAGGATCTCCATGATGGCAGAAAGATTGGTAACCCCAACACTGCTTTGCTGCTTCAAGATCCTTACAATGAATCCAAAGAAACTCACGTCTTGGTTCCAACCAACTATGTTCAATTTTATATTGTGGTTCATCATGACCTAACCATAACTCACCATCAACAATACGAAGATCAATCTCTACATCATACCCGCTTCCCATCGCACAGTCAATATAGCTGGGTCTGTTCTCTTGATCTGGAAGAGGACCTTTAATATTTCCTCTATGTGAAATGATTTTCATACCTTAAAATCAACGTTAATACTACATCTCCAATTACAATTAGTAGGAGTAGTAGAATGATGCTTATTAGAACCATCAAATAATATAGCTCTATTTTTTTTACTTCTTACCTTTTTCTTTCCATCAAAAACTGTCATTCCATTGTTATCATTCACATAATACAAACAAGTTCTTAAACCACAATCAGGTTTATAATCACAATGTGGTTCATGATGAACCCTAAGGTGTGTCCTAGGATATAAATTCACTTTTAATCTCCATACATCATTAAAAGAAATTCCTATTCTATTTACAAGAGGTTCGAAAATAGATAACCACAAATCATTCTCAACTTTATAATTCATAATCACTTGATGATTAAAATAATAATTACCAAGATACGACTTCTTATTCAGATCATTACAAAAAAACCAAGGGAAGCATCCCGCACCCCCCCTAATCCCATCAAAAACTTTAACATAAGTATCAGCATAATAATCTGATAGAAAATTATCAATTACTTGAATATTTTTCATGGAATTTTAACTATAAGATTTCCTATCAATGCCATTCTATCTCTACATTTATTTTTAGGAACATGATGACGCATATTTGCAGGGAAAACT
>LULZ01000035.1_pt1 | contig 18388 bp, 20 predicted proteins | sample 729721 | NCBI WGS metagenome assembly LULZ01 (sample SAMN03860276, study PRJNA289734) | marine metagenome | biome: seawater column; feature: ocean; material: water; isolation source: Red Sea water column Station 91 - depth 100m | place: Saudi Arabia: Red Sea | collected 2011-10-15 | depth 100 m
GTTGCAATTTGCCCTACTATGAACCAACTTGAAAAACTATCTGCTGCATTTGTGGAAAATGAATTTACAGATATTGAATCTACAGAGCATATTCTACGTAGAATTGAGGCAAGAGATGGAAAAACTCGTCATTCTTATCAAGGAATTGGTCATACAACCTATCTTGCAATGGCAAGAAAAGTGTATTTTAACAAGAAACGCTCAAAGAAGAAGTGAATTAATTGACTGTAACTCCCATAACAAAAGAACTAATTGAAAAATTTCTCACTCCTCGTGAAACTCATTCTAGAAAAGGAGATAATGGAAAAGTCCTGATAGTTGGAGGAAGTTACATTTATCACGGCGCACCTGTACTTTCCTCACTTGCCGCATTACGTTCTGGAAGTGATTTAGTTTACACATGTGTTCCAAAAATCAATGCATCTTCGACACGCTCGATTTCTCCTGATTTGATAGTAATCCCGATGGCTGATTCTAAACTCACACGTGGAACTGTTAACAAATTGTTAGGACAGGTTCCTGTGGATATAGATTCTACTGCAATTGGTATGGGTCTTGCAATACAAGATGTTGAAGCAATAAAACTACTTGTAAAATCATTACTAGATAGAAATGTTAGAGTTTCCTTAGATGCCAGTTCTCTAATCAAAGAAATTCTTCCAATAATTGAAGGTCAAAATGTTGTTGTCACTCCTCATTCAGGAGAATTCAAGAGACTCTTTGGTGAATCTGTTGGAAATGATACATCTTCTCGACTAACTACTTGTGAAAAATTCGCAAAACAACATTCACTTACAATACTCCTAAAAGGCCAAGAAGATATTATCGCTAACGGTGAAATCTCATATACCAATTCTACAAACTCTCCTTGCATGACAGTTGGTGGAACAGGTGATGTACTGTCTGGACTTGTTGCAGGATTCTTATCTAGAAACAAAAATATGATTGAGGCTGCAAGTATTGCAACATTTGTTAACGGTACTACAGGCGAATTACTTCAAAAAGAAATTGGAAATCATATACTTGCAAGTGATTTAATCTCTAAATTACCGACAGTTCTTAACTCATTTAATAACTAACATGAACTCTGCCAACGCACTAAAATTCATAGACAAAAACAAAGATTCCCTACTAAAAGATCTTCAAACATTAATTCACCAACCCAGCATATCTGCAAAAAATGAAGGAATTGAAGAATGCAGTATTCTAGTTTCAAAAATTTTAAAAAAATCAGGCATAAAATCTGAAATTTTACGATTAGGAAAAAATGCAGCTCCTCTAGTATATGGTGAAGTCAAATCCAAAATTAACCCAAATACTACTTTGTTATTTTATAATCACTATGACGTACAACCAGTTGAGCCTCTTGAATTATGGGATGATCCTCCATTCAGTGGAAAAATAATTGGAAACAAAATTTTTGGTCGTGGTGCATCTGATGATAAAGGCGAGCTCATCACACGTATCAAAGCTGTTGAATCATACTTGAAAACTGAAGGTGATGTACCATGCAATGTAAAATTTGTAATTGAAGGTGAAGAAGAAAATGGAAGTGAAAACATTGGCAGTTATCTAAAAAAATACAAAAAGAAATTTTCCTGTGACGGTGTAGTTTGGGAGTTTGGGTACATTGATCAAAAAAATAGACCAATCATTGGACTTGGAATGAAAGGACTATTGTATGTAGAATTAACTGTTAAAGAATCTGTACGTGATGTCCATTCTAGTTTTGCAGTAATAATTAAAAATCCTGCATGGCGATTGGTTCAGGCATTAAACACAATGCGTGACGAAAATGGAAAAATTCTGATTAAGGGATGGTATGATGATGTAAAACCCTTATCCAAAAATGATATCAAATTAATCAAAAAAGAACCATTTGATGCTGCAGGTTTCAAAAAAGAATATGGAGTGAAAAGTTTTGTCGGAAACAAAAATGCACTAGATGCAAAAAAAGCCCTAGTATCTGGAGTAACATGTAACATTGCTGGTATTGAATCAGGTTATACTGGTGATGGTGCAAAGACAGTTCTTCCTGGTACTGCAAAAGTGAAAATTGACTTTAGATTAGTACCAAACATGGATCCAAAAAAACTAATCAAATTACTAAAAAAACATCTTCATGTTAATGGCTTTGATGATATATCGATCAATGTTTTAAATGCAGAATCTGCTGCAAGAACAAATCCAAATGAAAAAATTGTTTCAACAGTATGTGAAAGCACAAAAAAAATTTTTGGTGATTATGTTTTGAACATTTCTAACGCAGGAACTGGACCAATGCACGCGTTTACAAACATTTTATCCGTACCGTGTATTTCTGTTGGTGCATCTTACATCTTTTGTAGAATGCATTCACCTAACGAATTTGCAAAAATCGATCTCCTAAACAAGACTACAAAGAACATTTGTTTACTCTTAGAATATTTTTCACGATCATAATTTGCAAAATTTACTTGAATTAATTACACAACATGTGTGAAAACAAGTAACTTGTATGATATAACACTGTAAAGATCCGGCAGAAGGTTATGGCTATGTCTAAAGCTAAGAGAAGCGCAGCAGCTAAGAAAGCAGCACGCACTCGCAAAAGAAGAGCAGCAGCCGCAGCTGCAGCAGCAACTAAGAAAAGAGCTGCAGCAGCACGCAAACGTAAGAGAGCAGCATCAAAAGGTGGTGCAAAACGTAAAGCAGCTCCAAAACGTAAGGCAGCAGCAAAACGTAAAGCAGCTCCAAAACGTAAGGCAGCAGCAAAACGTAAAGCAGCACCAAAAAAGCGTAAAGCCGCAAAGAAAGGTGGTGCAAAACGTAAAGCAGCACCAAAACGTAAGGCAGCAAAACGTAAAGCTCCAAAACGTAAGGCAGCAAAGCGAAAAGCAGCTCCAAAACGACGTCGTCGTTAAACTGATCGAATATAATGTCAGTAACGTTGACCGCGTGTAACACGCTGATGCGTTCTCGGCAATTGACGATCTACGATTTTTTAGATACCACCCTAACATAGGGTATTCACAAATTTTTACTAATCCTTTTATTGTCTATTTTCAGAGTGTTATTATGAGCTACATGCCAGGTGCAACCGCCGTAGGTATTACATTTGATCATGGTGTGGTATTTGCCAGCGAAAAACGAATTGCATATGGAAACTTCCTTGTAAGTAAATCTACAAAGAAAACATTTCCTATAACTCCTAAAGTCGGAGCTACATGTGCTGGTTTGGTAGCTGACATGCAATTACTTTCATTACAAATTTCTGCTTTGGCAAAAATTAGAAAAATGGATTTGAAACGAGATATTCCTCCAAACACAATTGCAAAGATGATGTCAAATATGATGTATGAAAGACGTTATTTCCCATTACTAACACAAGTAATTGTTGGCGGTGTAACTGACAAACCTGTCATCTACACTTTAGACCCACTTGGTTCTGTATTGCCTGATGATTATGCTGCAGTTGGTACTGGTGCTGAAATGGCACTTGGTGTTTTAGATCCTCAATTCAAAGAAAATATGAATGAAAAAGATGCTGTCGACCTTGCTGTAAAGGCAGTTCGTTCTGCTACAATGAGAGACTCATTTAGTGGTGATGGCATTGATGTTCTAGTTGTAAATCAGGATGGAATTACTGAATTTACTGAAGATGTTAAGTAATTTTATAGTGTCTTAGAAATTTCCCACGCTTTATCTGATATGTAGTGTAAATTTTTCAATACTTCGCCTTTATCCATACTCTCTAATTCTGAACTATCGACTTCAGATTTACCTATGGCCAAAAATTTATTCTGTGATTCTTCTACGATACAAACAATATCATCTTTTGAAAATTCAGAAAATTTCTTTATTCCTGGCCTCATGAGGTTTGCTCCCTTGCACATGAACTTGACTGCGCCCATGTCTACTTGAACAAATGGAAATTTTTCCAAAGTTGAAATCTCGCTGAGAAAAGGAAGATACTCATCTTTAATTTTTAGAATTTTGATATCTTTGCCTGTGATTAATTGCGTCTCATCATCAATTTCATACACTTTGAGATTCTTTATTTTTGGAACATCAATTTTCCATTTTTCAGACACAATTTTTAGTAATTGTGTTGTTTCAGTCTTTGAAATTAGATTTGTCTTCAAGCCTTTGTAATCTCTTTTCTAATGTCTATCAGGTCTCTTAATATTGCACTGGCAGTTTCTATTCCTCCTGCTCCTCTTCCAATGATTGTTTGAGTTCCTGAATGTTCTGATGTAAATGAAATTGCATTTAATGTTCCATTCACGCATAATGGGTCGTTAATCTTTATTTCAACTGGTGATACGGTTAATTCCTTATCACATGAAGCAATCAACTTCACTGCACATCCTCTTTTTTGTGCATTTTTGATGTCATTTGTATTCACTTTACGAATTCCTTTTTTTATTATATCTGGCATTGTAACTTTCATACCCATAATCCAATTTGCTAAGATGACAAGTTTTGCTGCAGCATCCAATCCGTCTAGATCAAGTGATTCATCAGCTTCAACATATCCTTTTGATTGTGCATCTTTGAGTGCATCATCAAATGACATGCCTTCTGCCATGTTAGTTAAGATGTAATTGGTTGTACCGTTTAGAATTCCTTGAAATGATAATATTCTCTCACCCCTCAAACTATTTTTGGCATAATCGAGAATTGGTGTTCCTCCTCCCACTGTCCCACTAAATCGTAACATTACCTGATTATAATTTGCCAATTCCATTAAGGATGGAAATGCAAGTGCTAGTGGTCCTTTGTTAACTGAAATAACATGCATCTTTTTTTTCATTGCAGATATAATGTGACTCATTCCTGGTTCTGCATCTTTGTAATTACTTGCAGTTGTTTCAATTAATACATCTGCATCAATGCTGTCGATAATTTCTTTTCCAGGAATTTGTTTTAGTGATTTATCGTATCCTCTAACTGAACCTGTTTGTTTTTTTGCTTTGTTTAGTTTCTTTAAATCCAATCCTGCTTCATTATATGCACATCCTTTACTATCAAATACGCCAACAATTCTTGGATTTAATCCAAATTTTGAATAAAGATCATGAGTACGTGATTCCAAAAGCTCTGAGAAGCTTTGTGCAACTACTCCAAATCCACATAGTATTATTCGCATAGTTTCGTAAAATCAGATGGATTATTTAATCTGACTTGTCTAATTTGAGAGATAATGAGTTAATACAGTATCGAAGTTTAGTTGGATTTGGACCATCGTCAAACACATGCCCCAAATGCGAGCCACATCTTTTACAATTAACTTCTACTCTTACCATTCCGAAACTTCTATCTTCGATGTACTCAATTCGTTCATCTTCTTCTGGTTTGAAAAAACTTGGCCAACCTGTACCCGAATCAAATTTTGTTTCTGATGAAAATAATTCTATTCCGCAACCTCTGCATTTGTAAACTCCTTTGTCTTTACAATCCCAATACATTCCAGTAAATGCACGTTCTGTACCTTTTTGTCTACAAACTTCATATTCATCTGGACTTAGTTCTTCTTTCCATTCTTCATCTGTTTTTGTAATTTTTTCACTCATTGTTTTGTCCTTTTAGCTTCTGTTCTTTTTTCAGATTCAAATCTTTCTAAATCATATTTATTCATATCCACATATTTCATTATCTTGCTAAGCATTGGATGTTTTTTGTTAATTGCTTGATACATTTTTTGTGCAACAATTCTATAATCCTGATGTCCTTGAGGTACCGTTCTTAGTTCAATCATGTGAGTTGCTTCTCTTAAATTCATCTTCATCATGTATGGATAGTTGTATGCAAAATTTACAACATATTGTGCTTCTTCCGGATATTTCTTCTGAATTTTTCTGAAAACGTAATCTGTTTTAGTCATACACTCTTTGAATTCTTTCTGAATTCCAAGTTCTTTCACTTCTTGAGGTGTATCAAATCCATGAAGTGTAGTAAGTAATTGCCTTTCTAATGTTAATGCTCTATGTCTATGAAAATCTCTAAACATTCCAAAATTTGTGACTAAATCAAATGTGTAATCGGTCATTTCAAATGCACGTGATGGTCTATGACGTCTATTTTTTCTGGCATTAGACATTTCTGATATTATTTTCTTTTTCTTTGATTGACTCATCTTTTTTACATGCTTCAAAATTTTATCAAAGGAAATTCCTTGAGATTGTTCGTAAATTACAGCAGAAATTACGCTGTTGATTGCTTTTTCTTCATTATCACTCTCAGCCAATTTGACAACCTTTCCTTTGACAGGCGTGCCTGAAATGCTCGTTTTTGCTGTATTTTGCGCTGACTTTTTTATCTGATTGAGATAGTTTTGCAAAATTTTTCCATATTTGTCATCTGCTCTTCTGACAAATGATTTGATTGTAGTATCCAACTCATGTTTAATTTTACTTGCTAGCTCATTTTCTTCTTTTAATTTTGATGCAAATAATATTGATAAAAGATATTCAAAGGCTCTGCCATTGCCAGTTACTCCTACATTTGTTAATGTTGAAGCTGGAAGAAGACTTCTTAGTGCATCTAATGCTTTTGCTTTTGTTGCAGCATTGTAAATTCTGATCGCAGACTTGATTACTGCATCGTCATTTATTGCATTAAACTTTTTTTCTTTTCCATCTTTATCCCTAAACTTGTAATTGTTTATCGAATCTTTTTCTCTAATTAGTTTTAACATTGGTTCTATATTTTTTGAATACACATCAAAATCAAAATTACATGCATCGACATACTCATCTGCAAATTTTGTTTTCATAATTGTGGGTTCATAAAGAAACTTGTACTTTCCTTTAACTTTTTTATCCCATGACACATATCTTGATGATTTTTCCAAATATGAAAATCCAATTCTCCTATCTTCAATTTTTTTTACTGCAATGTTTGATAACCCTTCTACTGCAATCTGTCCAATACCTAATTCTGCAACTGAATCATCTCCGTACTCTAATAAAACTCTGTCATAGAATTCTTCTCCTCGATTTTTATTTTTCAAAAACTCATCTAAGAAAATTTTCCTCATGCTTTTGTCAGTTCTACTATATCGTGACATTAGTGCACCACGATCTACTTGTCGTGGTGTGATAACTGCAAAGACGTTCTTGTCAGAATTGGAAAAATGTTTTTCTAAAATTTTTCTTTCATTCTTGGAAAATTCAGACAATAATCTTACTTTTCGTAATTGGTTTTATCTTTATCTTCTTCCAATTTGAATCAGATCGGGTGATTTAGTTGGAAGCTCGGTTGCAGTTTGTTGTCCCTTTGCTTGCCATCTTGTTAGGACTTCACGAAATGCTTTTTCCATCTCTTCATCTTCAAGATACATCAAAGTTGTAACCCATCTTCCTTTGACTCCTTTCTCATTTCCCACAGGACCTCCAAGTGATTTCATCCAAAATTTTGATGGAAGAATTTTCAGTGCCTCATTTTCTGGTTCATTTTTCAATTTTTCCCAGTACTCTGATACGAATTTTAGGACTTGACCCAACTCTTCTTTATCAATCATAATCAATTTTGATTAAAATCCAATAATAAAATTACTCTCAGTCGTGAAATTTCAATTTAGTTAATTTCTTTGTACCAAAATTGTCAACCTTGTTAACACTTGGTTGGTTATACCGATCTGTCAACTTCCATTCATGAGCAACTGCGAAGTTGAAATTATTGGTAAACCTGTAAAAGACATGTATGGTGCACCAATGGGCAAAATTTTAGGTACCACAACTGATGTTGATGGTTCTATACAGACAGTCGGCATCAATTGCGGCTCTGAAGGCCTAAAACAAATTGCTTTTGATCAACTCGTAGTCCAATCTGAAGTAGTAATTTTCATTCCAAAGTGGAGATTGGATTCACAACGTTTACTAAAACAAAAAGAACTTGTAATCCGCCGTCTTAACGCATTGATGGAAATTGTCTCTGACAACGACAGCATGAAAGCTGATGCAGAAATAATTCATGAAAAGTACAACACAAAATTAATGACACTCCAACGTACTGAATATGAAATAAACTCTGAATTAGATAATAGAGTCGTCGAAATTGAAGAACAGGAAAAATCTGTCAAAGTACTTTTGTTTGATGCAAAAGTTCAACTCAAAAGTAACGAAATTTCTCAGGAGACCTTCGATCATGTTCAAAGCGAAACAGACGAAATGCTTCAGCATATGAAACATGAGAAAGATGAGATTGCAAAAGTTAAATCCAGACTTGCAAATCTCTCACTCGAAGATATGATTCCACCGGTATCACAATCTTCGGTGATGCCAGGAACCTATCTACCAGAAGTTCCTGAAACCGATGAAACAGAAGCTCGTTTACCAGAACCACCTGGAACTGAAACTTCGCAAGTTTCAAACGAAACTCAGATGATGACAATTCCTCCTCAGGCAGAATCTCCAGCAGAACCTGAATCTGACTGGATAAAAAGAATGAATTCTCAATAATCATTCAAAATTCTTAAAACATTCTTGTTTTCAACTTTCATTATTGGATTCTGAAAAATTTGATATTGGCTTAGGAAATAGTGATTCTACTATACGAGAGTCTGCAAAAAAAGACTATATTTCATTTTGGGATGAATGTGCAAAATCATTGTCTTGGTTTGAACCTTGGACTGAAACTCTACAGTGGAATCCTCCTTTTGCCCGATGGTTCACTGGCGGAAAAATTAATGCTGCATATAATGCACTTGATGTACATCAGGATTCAAAATCTGAAAAACCTGCAATTTTATGGGAAGGTGAGGATGGAACTGATAGAAAAATTTCATACAAAGAAATGTTTACCCAGGTACAAAAACTGGCTAATGTCCTAAAATCTTTAGGCGTCAAAAAAGGTGATCGAGTAACAATTTACCTTCCTATGATTCCCGAACTCCCAATTTCGATGCTTGCATGTGCACGAATAGGTGCTGTTCATACTGTTGTATTTTCTGGATTTAGCGCTACATCTCTTTCTGACCGGGTAGAGGATTCTCAATCTAAAATAATCATTACAGCTGATGGTGGATATCGAAAAGGAAAAATCATTAATCTTAAAGAAATCGTTGATGAATCGGCATCATCAGTTCAATTTGTAAAAAATGTCATTGTCTATCAGCGAACAGGTCAGGATATTCAAATGAATGAAAAAGACCTGTTGTGGTCTGATGTAATGAATTCTGCTTCTCCTGAATGTGATGCTGAAGTTCTAGATAGTACTGATTCATTATACATTTTGTATACATCTGGCACAACTGGAAAACCTAAAGGAGTTTTACATGGTATTGGTGGCTATCTAACCCATCTTTACTCTACTTACAAGTGGGCTTTTGATATCAAAGATTCTGATGTGTATTTTTGTACTGCAGATATTGGATGGGTTACAGGTCACAGCTATGTAGTTTATGGTCCTTTGTTACATGGTGCAACACAAGTGATGTATGAAGGTGCACCTGACTATCCTGATTCATCTAGAATGTGGAACATTATTCAAAAATACGGTGTAACAATTTTCTACACTACTCCAACAGCTCTTAGAATGTTAATGAAGTTTGGCGATGACATTCCAAATTCATTTGATCTTTCTTCCTTACGTTTACTTGGAACTGTTGGTGAACCAATTAATCCTCAAGTTTGGAAATGGTACTTTGATGTAATTGGAAAAAAGAATTGCCCCATAATTGATACATGGTGGCAAACAGAAACTGGTGGAATGTTAATCAGTCCATTACCTGGAATTGAAACTATTCCGTTAAAACCTGGCTCTGCTACTCTACCAATTCCTGGTTTAGATATTCAAGTTGTTGATGAATCTGGAAATGAAGTTGAACCTGAAACAAAAGGTTCTTTGATAATTAAAACTCCTTGGCCAGGAATGCTTTTGGGATTATGGAAAGATGAACAAAAATACAAAGATGTGTATTGGTCAAAGTTTGAATCTGTTTATTATCCTGGTGATTATGCAATCAAAGATTCTGATGGTTATCTTTGGCTTCTTGGACGTTCTGATGATGTACTCAAAGTTGCAGGTCATAGAATAGGAACTGCCGAACTAGAAAGTAGCATTGTATCTCATAATGAGGTTGCAGAATCTGCAGTATGTGGAATTCCTGATGAGGTAAAAGGTGAATCAATAATTGCATTTGTTGTCTTAAAGGAAAGTGCACAATCTTCTGATGAAAAACTTCGTACTGAACTACGTGAGACAATTCGAACACAAATTGGTCCTATAGCTACCCCAAGTCAATTCTATATTGTAAACAGATTGCCAAAAACAAGAAGCGGAAAAATTATGAGACGATTACTAAAAGCAATTGCAAATAATGAAAAAATTGGTGATGTAAGCACTCTTGAAGATGGAGCTGCAGTAAGTGAAATTCAATCTGCATTTGATGAATTACAGAAAAATGTACGAAACCAACAATAACTAATAATCATCTAATGTTGTCTCTTCATCTTCTTCTTCATCTAATGCAACATTAGTTTGAAATGCTGCCCAGACTGTTGCTACAGCTTCTGAAGTAACTTGAATCTGTTGCTCTTTACAGAATTTGATAAAGTTTCTACATTCACCGTAGACATCAACGTCTTCTTCATAACTCATGAATTTTCAAAAAAGATTGTATAGTTAATCTTTTTCCTGATCTATTGATTCTGCCGCTTTACTCATTTCTGGAATTACTTCTCGAAGGTTTTCAATTACACTCTTAATTTTTAGAACCGCCACTGATGCATCCATTTTTTCTTGGTCGTAATTGTGACAGAAATTATCAATTCTTTCAAGCATTCCTTCCAGACGCTTGATGTTTAGAAGTAAATTACGCTTGGCATCTTCATTATCTGTCATATTTTTCTCTAAATCTTATTTGATTTATAGTTTAGACATTGGCCGTTCAGCAAGTCCATCAACACGAGATGGAATTGTTTGGTATTCAGTATATTCCCAAACTGACCAACTTCTCTGTGCGGTATATTCTGTTAATTAAAAGAACTGATCTAATGTCTGGCTTTTCTTCTCTAAACTTTTCTTTAATCTATTTAGAGATGTTTCAACTCTATCTTTTGAGAAATCTCTTTCTTCTGAAAGATACTTCACAATTCCTTCATAATCTGTCTCTCCAAATTCTATTTTATCCACTTTTGCAACCTCTGGCTCTAAGAAAATATTTCTAATCTGATCAAATGGAATTTCTTGTAATTGTTCTTGAATTTGGGGTATGTCTTCTAATCTCTTATACTGCTTAATCATTTTAATTGCAGTTTTTGGTCCCACTCGCTCAAATCCATCCGGATTGAAATCCGTACCAATTAAAATTCCTGTATCTACTAACTCTTCTCTTGTTAATCCCATACTGTCAAGATTTTTCTGAAATTCAATTATTTCTGGAAGTACCTCGATGTACGAATTTCTGTTTGGAAGTTTTCTTCTTCCGCTATTTGTAAAATTTCTTACTAGTCGTTTTGCACCAAATAAGATTGAATCAAAATCCTGACTTGCTGAAGCATAGGCTTGTCCAGTTATTGTCAAACTTGCTGCTGTTGCTTCTCCTTCTGAAGGTGCCTGTATGTGTGGTATTCCAAATAAATCAAGTAATTTCTTTGAATCTTCAACCATTCCGTCTCTCATCGATGTGGTTTGCTGTGCATATTTTCTTGCTTCTTCCATGTCGCCTGATGAGATTGCTTTTTCATATTTGACGGTAGCTTCTTTTTTAATCTGTTTTCTTTTTTCAATTTCTGCAGATTTCAGTGATGGTGGTTTTCCATCAAATACGTAAACTGGTTTAATTCCCATTGTTAGGAAATTGATATTCCTAAACAATAATCCTGTAATGTGACTTGTTACTCGTCCCTGTGAATCTGTTAGGTGAAGTCCTTCTGGACCTCTAATTATTGCCAAAAATTGGTATATTGCATTGTATGCATCAATTGCTACTACTTTGTTTGTAAATGCTTCAAGCTGTGTTTTATCTCTGACAAGAAGTGGTTTTAGATCTAAACCCATACTATAATTGAATAATTCCTAGTTTTTTTGTTTACTGATTCGATTTTATACTAGAAATTCTTACTTTGCATGTCGGGATAGCCAAGCCTGGTCCAAGGCGGACGCCTCGAAATCAAAATACTGGATAGCGTCTGTGCACTGCACGCGGGGGTTCAAATCCCTCTCCCGGCGTTTCTTTTTTATGTTCTAACTAATACGTAATCTTATGGCTACAAACATCAAGAAAATACTGGTTCCACTTGACAACTCAAAGAACTCCTTTAGAGGTCTTTCAACTGCTATTTATCTTGCAAAACAATGCGATGCCAAAATAATTGGTCTACATTCAGTATATGCTGCCCCAAAAGGTGATTTTGACACATCTGGACGTTTTAACAGAGATCACAAGAAACAGGTAAAATCAATGATGACAATTGCTGAAAAACAATGTGAAAAGGCAGGTGTTGAATTTATTGAAAAAATTGGATATGGAAATCCTGGATATGAAATAACAAAATTTGCAAACTCTGCAAAAAATAAAATCGACATGGTCATAATAGGCTCTCGTGGACGAAGTTCAGCAAAAGAAATCTTCTTTGGAAGTACTTCTCAATTTGTTCTACACAAAGCAAGACCTCCAGTTCTAATCATAAAATAATCCACTAGTAAAAATAGAGAGGACAAAAAAGGCCCATCTCAATTTTGCCAAAAAACGGCTACTTACTAATGGAACTTTACTACGTCAAAATCATTATTAAATATGATCCACAAATTATTTGCTATTGATTTTCTGCCTTGACTGGCTCTTTTTTCATCCATAATGTTCTATTTTTATGATCAATTAATGATATTCCTAATCCTGCAATTTGGTCTCGAATCTTGTCTGCCTCATCAAATTGTTTTTCAGCTCTTAGTGTTTCTCTTTTGTTGATTAAATCAAAAATGGATTTAACCTCTTCATCAGATACGGTTTGAACCTTTATTCCCAAAACCTCTAACATGTATTCTAAAACCGGCAATGCTTGTTTTGCCATTTGCTTTGTAATCTTTTCATCTGCTGCAAAACTGTTTATCGTCTTAATCATGTTAAAGAATACAGATAGTCCCAACGGTGTATTGAAATCATCATTCAATGCAGCGTCAAATTTCTCTCTTGATTCTGCTAACAATGACGAAATGTCTTCAGACTGCTCTTGTTCTTCGGCTAATCTTAGTTCATAGTAACAAGTTTCAATCTGACGTAATTTGATCAAGTTTTCTTTTAACAAATCTTCTGTATAGTCGATTGGTTTTGAATAATGTCCTGATATGCAAAACAATCTTGCAACATTAGGTCCCCACGATTCAAGTACATGGTTAATTGATTTGATATTTCCGACTGATTTTGACATTTTTTCACCATTTATTGTAATCATGCCTGCATGCATCCAAATTTTTGCAAATTGCTCACAGGTAAAAGACTCTGATTGTGCAATCTCATTTTCATGGTGTGGAAAAATTAAATCTCTTCCGCCTCCATGTATCTCAAAATTTTTTCCAAGATACTTGATACTCATTGCAGAACATTCTATATGCCATCCTGGTCTTCCTTTTCCCCATGGACTGTCCCAATTTGGTGGTTCTTCTGAAAACTTCCATAATGCAAAATCAAGAGGACTTTCTTTTGCTTCATCTACTTCTATTCTAGCTCCACTTTCTAGATCTTCTGTTTTCTTTTTTGATAATTTTCCGTAATCTGAAAATTTTGAAACACGAAAATAAACTCCATTTTTAGATGTGTATGCAATTTCATTATTTACTAAATTTTTTATTAAATCAATCATATCTTCTATATGCTCTGTAGCCTTTGGATAATTTGTTGCTCTTTTGATGTTTAATCTATCTGAATCCTCAAAATAGGTTTGAATATATTTTCTTGATAATCCATTTGCCGATTCTCCTTGCTCTTTTGCACGATTAATTATTTTGTCATCCACATCTGTAAAATTTTGAATAAGTTCAACTGGAATATTGTTTGCTTCTAAAAATCTACGTAATGTATCAAATACTATTATTGTTCTAGCATGTCCTATATGGGATTGATCATAAACTGTCACTCCACATAGATAAATTCTGACCTTATCTGAATATTCTAATTCTTTTTTTTGATTTGTTAGTGTATCTGAAATCTTCATTTGTTAATAACAGAAAGGAGCATCATTTATCTTATTTGCGTAAAAATATTTCTAATTTACAGTGCTTTTGGATTGACACGTTTATGTTCACTATTTTGGTACATCTGATGGATCATCTTAACTGATTCAATATCAATATCTGTCTGTTTTGCTGTATCTTCAAGTGACAAATTTTTGTCCAACATGCAGTACAAGATTGCATCAATTTGTTCATATTCTAATCCTATTTCATGTTCTGCTTCATGGTTTGGCCACAAATGTGGACTACTCTTTTTTGAAATGATTGTTTCATTAATTCCTAAATGTCGTGCCAATTCTCTAACCTGTGTTTTATATAATGAGACAATTGGTAACGCATCTGCTGCACCATCTCCAAATTTTGTAAAATAACCTATGTTAAATTCACTTTTATCGCTTGAACCTAAAGCAACTAGATTCTTTAGATTTGCATAGTAGTATAGTATATTCATTCTAATTCTTGCACGCAAATTTCCTAACGCTCTATCATTTGGCTCTAAAATCATGTTGAATTCTTTATGAATTGAATTAATGTCTAACAATTTGTAATCTAATCCTAATTGATCTACAATCTTTATTGCATCGCTTGTTTCAGATTCTGGTGAAATTTTTGAATCTGGCATTATGAGTGCTAGAGTTTTTTCTTTTATTGCATTATGACACAAATAAGCAATAACTGCTGAATCTATTCCTCCACTTAATCCAAAAATAACTCCTTTTGAACTGGTATCTGAGATTCTTTGCACTAATCCTTCTTGAATTCTATCTGCTATACTTTTGTAATCTTGTTTGGTGATTTCTTTTAGAATATCTTGATTCACAGATTCTTTTTAAAATAATCTCATAAAAAGTCTATCAGATTATGCATCAACATAGATGCCATCGTCTCGAACTTCGACTTCATACTTTTGTAATTTGACACCTTTGAGATAATCCATTAATTCTCCAGTTTTGATATTATAATGCCAGAAATGTAATGGACATTCTACTATGTCGCCTTCAAGTTTTCCTTCTGGTGCAATTGAACCGTCTTGATGTTGGCAAATGCCATCTAATGCATGAAAACCATCTTGATTAAAAACTGCAATTTTTTTACCGTCTACATCAAACTCTTTACTCTTTCCAGTTTGAATTTCACCTTTTTCAGCAACCTTTGTCCACGTCATCTGTTGCTTTTGAAATAATCTTCTTTATTTACTTATTCTTATTACCAACTTTCTGCATACTTTCTTTGTTCTTTTGTTAAAGTATCAATCTTGACATTCATTGCTTTTAGTGCATCTACGGCAATCTGTCTATCAATCTCTTTTGGAACAATCATTGTCTTTATGCCCATTTTCTTGTGATTCTTCAAAATATACAATAATGATAAGATCTGATTTGAGAATGATTGTGCCATGACTTCTGGTGGATGGCCTTCTGCAGCAACAAGATTTGCTAATCTGCCTTTGCCAATAAGATAAATTTTCTTACCATTTCTCAAAATACATTCATCAAGTGATGGTCTTACTTCTCTTACTGATTTTGATTTTTCTAACAAGAATTTTGTATCAATTTCTACATCAAAATGACCTACGTTTCCAACAACTGCTCCATCTTTCATTGCTAAGAGATGCTCTTTTCTGATTACACTTGTCATTCCGGTAGTTGTGATAAATATTTGGCCAATTTTTGCAGCTTGCGCCATTGGCATAACATCAAATCCATCCATATGAGCTTCTAATGCCTTTACTGGGTCGACTTCAGTAACAATTACTTTTCCGCCCATTCCTCTTGATCTTTCTGCAACTCCTCTTCCAACCCATCCGTATCCAACTACTACAATTTTCTTGGATGTGAACAAAAGTCCCATTGCTCTAAGATATCCATCAATTGTACTTTGACCTGTACCATATCTATTGTCAAACATATGTTTGGTATCTGCGTCATTAACAATTATCACTGGATACTTTAGTTTTCCTTGTTTTTCCATTGCTTTAACTCTGGTAACTCCTGCTGTTGTTTCTTCAGTTGAACCTAAGACTTCTAGAGATTTGAATTTTTTATCAAAATGTACTTTGACATTCATGTCTGCACCATCGTCACAAATTAAACTTGGTTTGTGACTTAGTACTTGATCTATACACCAGTCATATTCTTTGTTAGTTTGTCCATTCCATGCATAAATGTGAATTCCTTGTGTTGCAAGAAATGCTGCAATGTGATCTTGTGTAGTTAATGGATTTCCGCCACATACTGCCACATTTGCGCCTAGTTCTTTTGCACCCATAACTAAGACTGATGTCTCTTTTGTTATGTGAAGACAAAATGCTACTGTAACGCCTTTTAGTGGCTTTGATTTTTTTAATCGATTTAATGTATTATCTAAAATATCCATGTGGGTACGTGCCCATTCATATGCAATTTTACCTTGCTTTGCTAATTTTGGGTTCTTCACCTTACTCATATCATAAATGCTTCTCAATCTCTTTAAAAACCATACCTTAATAGTTAAAAAAATCCAGACATGTCAAATGAACAAAAAAGCAATAATCACTAGTGCGTTGCCTTATTCTAATGGAGAAATCCATCTTGGTCATGTTGCATCAACATACCTTCCAGCTGATGTTACTACACGCTTTTTAAAACAAAATGGAGTTGAAGCATACTATGTATGTGCATCTGATGACTTTGGAACTCCTATTCTAATACAATCTGAAAAATTAGGTCAAACTCCTGAGGAATATGTTGCCCATTGGAACAAGCGTGATTATGAAGATTTTTCAGCATTTGACATTGGATTTGATTACTTTTACAAAACTAGCTCTTCAGAAAACATTTCTTTTGTACAACAAGTATTTGAAAAACTACAAAAAAATGGACATATCTATGAAAAAGAAATCATACAATTTTTCTGTGAAAATGATCAAAAATTTCTTCCTGATAGATTTGTAAAAGGAACTTGTCCTTATTGTGATGCAGAAGATCAATATTCTGATTTATGTGAAAAATGTGGTAGAGTTCCTGAAGAAATTTCTAATCCTCATTGTTCTATTTGTGGCCAAAGTCCTGTTAAAAAATCGACCAATCACTATTTCTTTAAATTAAAAAACTTCTCTGAACCTCTCCTTGATTATCTTACTAATGCACCACATCTTCAAAAAGATGTAAAAAAATATGTTGAAAATTGGATTAAAGAAGGTCTTGTAGACTGGGATATCACCCGTGATATTTCTTGGGGGGTTCCTATTCCAATTGAAGGCTTAAAGGACAAAGTATTCTATGGTTGGTTTGATAATCATCTTGCTTACATATCGTCCACTTTGAAATTTTTAGAAGACAAAAACATTGATGGAAAAAACTTTTGGAATGATGCTGACATTTATCATTTCATTGGAAAAGACATTGTCTATCATCATTACTTGTTTCTACCTGCAATGCGATTAGGAATTGATAAAGAATTCAAATTGCCAGATTACATCCCTACACGTGGGCACCTGACTTTAGAAGGAAAGAAAATCTCAAAAAGCAGGAATTGGTATATTGGCCTAAAAGATTTTCTGGAAATCTTTCCTGCAGATTATCTTAGATTCTATCTTATTTCTATAAATCCATATTCTCAAGATGATCTAAATTTTGATTGGGAACAATTCTCAACAAAAATTAATTCTGAATTGATTGGCAATCTAGGCAATTTGGTTAATCGTGCACTTGGCTTTACAAACAAAGCTTTTGATGGTGTTATACCTGAACCTGAAAACTTTGATGAAAAGGATTCCGAGTCTGAAGAAAAAATAAAATCTCTTGCTGAAAATGTTGGAAAATTAATGCAAGAGAATCATCTTGATCGTGCATTGAAACAATTGATGGAGTTTTCTGCTCACTTTAATCAGTACTTTCAACATAAAGAGCCATGGAAAAAAGGTCCTGGAACAAACACGTGTATCTATTTGTCTGCAAATGCAGTACGTTCACTTGCAATATGTTTACATCCTTTCTTGCCAAAATCATCTCAAAAAATCTGGTCTCAACTAGGATTGGAAGGAAATGTATCTGATGTTCTATGGAATGACATGTCTTCGCTTGTCTTAAAATCAGGCCATAAAATTGGCGCTGTAGAACCAATATTTTCTAAAATTGAACAATCTGTAATTGATGAACAACAATCTAAACTAGGAAAATAAAATGATTGGAAAAATATTTCCAAAAATCTCTACTAGAGGATTTTATGATCTTAAAACTGGAAAAACTCT
>LULZ01000197.1_pt1 | contig 18216 bp, 17 predicted proteins | sample 729721 | NCBI WGS metagenome assembly LULZ01 (sample SAMN03860276, study PRJNA289734) | marine metagenome | biome: seawater column; feature: ocean; material: water; isolation source: Red Sea water column Station 91 - depth 100m | place: Saudi Arabia: Red Sea | collected 2011-10-15 | depth 100 m
ATGAAAGCTTCTGACATTGTTGAATTGGGTATAGCTCAAGTTTTAGAAGGAAGAAGAATTTTCTCCGAGTTAACCGTTAATGAAAATTTAAGATTAGGTGGGCATACTGCATCAAAAGATATAAAAGAAAATATTGAAAGAGTGTTTGATCTATTTCCATTATTAGCACCAAGAGCAAAAGATGTAGCTGGATACTTATCTGGTGGAGAGCAGCAAATGTTAGCAATTGGGAGAGCACTAATGTCAAATCCAAAATGTTTATTGCTTGACGAGCCAAGTTTAGGTCTAGCTCCAAAGTTGGTTGATCAAATTAAAAACTTTATTGTTGAAATTAACCAACAGGGAGTTTCTGTATTATTAGTTGAACAAAATGCAAATATGGCTCTTAGCATAGCTACTCATGGCTACATTATGGAAACGGGAAATATTGTTATGGATAATACTCCAGAAAAATTATTAAAAGATGAAGATGTAAGAGAGTTTTATCTAGGATTGAATGCAGAGGGAACAAAAAGAAAATCATTTAGGGATGTTAAACACTATAAAAGAAAAAAGAGGTGGCTCTCTTGAGTAGCATAATTTCATTTAAAAATGTTTCTCTAAGTTTTGGAGGGGTTAAGGCACTTAATGATGTATCTTTTGATATTAAAGAGGGATCCCTACAGGCAATTATTGGTCCTAATGGTGCAGGTAAGACATCTATTTTTAATTGTATAAGTGGAATTTATAAACCAACTAGTGGGCTAGTGGAGTTCAAAGGAAAAAATATTGACGGACTTAGGCCTGATGAAATAGCCAATCTTGGTGTTGCAAGAACATTTCAAAATATTGAATTGTTTGAGAACATGACAGTATTAGACAATATATTAATAGGTGCTCATAGACACATAGACTATGGATCTGTCGCGGGTATATTTTTTGGTCCATCCGTAAGGAAGAAAGAGTTAGAAGCTAGAAAAATTGCAGAAGATATAATTGATTTTTTAGAGATTGAAGAATACAGGTTTTCTTATATTCTTTCACTTCCTTATGGGATACAAAAAAGAGTAGAGCTTGCTAGAGCATTAGCTATGAAGCCAGAAATTATTCTTTTAGATGAACCTGCTGCAGGAATGAATAATGAAGAAACAGAGGACATTGCTAGATTTATTCTTGATATCCACGAAGAATTGAAGATAACAACTGTATTAGTTGATCATGATATGAATATGGTCATGGACATTGCAGAAGAGGTAGTTGTTATGGATTTTGGTGAAAAGTTGTTTGATGGCATACCAAAAGACGCCGTACATGACAAAAAAGTAATAGAAGCTTATCTTGGGGTAGGCTCAGAGAATTGATTTAGGAGAAAAATGGTAAAAGTACAACAATTGATGGAAGAAATAGAGACCAAAGGGGGCTTAACTCCAGCAAAGAAAGTTAGAGAAACTGCAGAAAGGTTCCCTGATCTTATAGCAATGAGAGAAAAGAATTTTGGAATATGGGAAGAGATAACTTATAAACAATATTGGGAGCAAGCACAATGGATTGGTTGTGCGTTAAATTATTATGGTGTCGAGACTCAAGATAGTGTAGCAATTCACTCAGAGAATAGGCCAGAATGGTTTATCTCCGATGTAGCTATTCAAGCCATAGGTGCAGTAAGCGTTGGTCTTTATCCAACTAACCCGCCTTCAGAGGTATCTTATTTGATTGGTCATTCCGAATCTAAAATTTTGTTTGCAGAAGATCAAGAACAAGTCGACAAAGCCTTAGAAGTAATTGAAGAGTTGCCAGAATTAAAAAAAATTATTTACTTCGAACCGAGAGGATTAACAAATTACGAGAGTCCCTTATTGATGACATGGGAAGAGTTTCTTCAAATAGGTAAAGAAGAATTTGAAAAAAATCCTAATTTGGTTACTGACAAGCTTGACCTAATAGAACCCGAAGATGTGGCAATAATGGTTTACACTTCGGGAACAACAGGTCCCCCTAAAGGGTCAATGATTACACATGCTAATCTTGAATGGATTGGAACAAATATTGCTAACTTCAACATAATGAAGAATGTAAATTCCGATCAACAAGAATTTGTATCTTTCTTACCGCTTTGTCATATTTTTGGTAGATTAATTGATTTAGTTGTTGGGTCTCATCTTTTGGCAACAATCAATATGGCAGAATCCATTGATACAGTTCAAGAAGACCTTATGCAAATACAGCCAACTTTCTTTGCTGCAGTTCCACGAATACTTGAAAGAATGCATTCAAGTGTTCTTGTTATTACTAAAAAGCTAGGATTAAGCAGAGTTGACGCTGCTGGTTCTGGAGCTGCTCCAATCGCTCCGGAAGTTTTGAAATTTTTTATGGCTATGGGTATCCCAATTTTTGAAGCTTATGGAATGACTGAAAATACGGGTTACGCAACTGGGAATGACTATGAAAATATTATGCTTGGAACAGTCGGAGTCCCAAATAAAAATTGTGAATTAAAACTTGCTGATGATGGAGAGATACTTATTAGGCACGGTGGAGTTTTCAAAGGCTATTTTAAGAATGAAGAAGCAACAAAGGAAACTATAGATAAAGATGGATGGCTTTATACAGGAGATGTTGGAGAGATGCAGGGCCGTTTTATAAAAATTGTTGACAGGAAAAAAGATATTATTATCACGGCAGGTGGAAAAAATATCTCACCTTCAGAAATAGAAAATACACTAAAAGTATCTCCATTTATAAAAGATGCAATAGTAATTGGAGATAAAAGAAAATTCCTTTCAGCCTTAATAGCTATTGAGTTTGATACAGTATCTAACTGGGCTTTAAGAAAGGGCATTACGCATACAACCTATAGAGACTTATCTGAGAAACAAGAAGTTAAAGATTTAATATCTAAGGAAGTTATTAGAACCAATGAACATACAGCTCTTCAGATTAGGAAATTTGAAATGATTCCAAAAGAACTTGATCATGAAGAGGGAGAGCTTACTGCAACACAGAAGATTAAAAGGAATGTTCTAGAAGAACAATTTTCAGACTTAATTGAGTCAATGTACAAATGACAGTATTCTTACAAGCATCGTTTGAAGGCCTAGCATTAGGAGCAGTTTACTCATTAGTGGCTATAGGGTTTGTTCTTATATATAAAGCAACTGATGTCCTAAGTTTTTCTCAACCAGCATTAGCAGTTGTTGGAGCAGGAGCAATCAGTGCACTTGCAGTTGATAGAGGGATTAATTTTTGGATAGCACTTATTATAGCTTTGATTGCTACTGGTTTATTAGGTTCTCTTTTAGAAAGGATTTTTCTAAGGCCAATGGTTGGAGAGCCTGTTTTTTCTGTTGCAATTTTGACTTTAGGACTAGATATCATTCTAAGGACAGTACTTGACAACTGGATTGGAGTAAACCCTCGGTACATGGGAGATCCTATTGTAAGTTGGGGTCAAACAGGGTCAATTATTGCAGGAGGGGTAGTTTTTAAGTTCCAAGAGATGGGGGCATTATTAACAGCAGTTTTAGCAGTTATATTTCTTGGATACTTTTTTAAAGTTTCAAAGTATGGCATAGCAATGAGGGCAACGTCTCTTGATCAAGAAGCTTCTTTAGCCCAAGGGATTAATGTAGGTAGAATTTTTGGCTTAGTTTGGTTTATTGGCGGGATACTTGCTGCCTTTGCAGGATTTTTTATTACAGGTGGATTCAATTTATTAACACAAGCAAGTTTCATCTCAGCGTTTAGGGCTTTACCTGCAGTTGTTATTGGAGGTCTAGATTCAATCCCAGGAGCAATTGTAGGGTCATTAATTATTGGATTAACTCAGGGGTATGTAGCTTATTATCAATTTCCTTTTGAGACTGCTACAGGTATTACTCTTGGTAGTGGTTTTTCACTATTAGCTCCATATTTAATTATGTTTGGAATTTTAATTATTAAACCTGATGGGCTATTTGGGACAGAAGAGGTTGAAAGAGTATGAGAGGTAGACCAAATCTATATACTGACTATCGAAAAGAGACTGCGATTTTAAATACTAATACGCAGAAAATTTGGGCATCCATTGGCCTGGTTTCTTTAATTGTAGGTTCTTTTTATTTTTCTCAGTACTGGATGTTCCTAATTACCACTGCTCTATTAACTTCTGTTGCTGCATGGGGCTTAAATATTGTTTCAGGATTTGCAGGACAGATAAGTTTAGCCCATGGTGCATTTATTGGGATTGGAACCTACGTTTCAGCAGTTCTTGGTGGGATAGGTAGTTCATACATAAGAGGGTATGAACTTGATATGTTGATATGGCTTCCTTTGGCTGGACTTGTTCCTGCTTTAGTTGGGTTATTGATAGCGCCATTAGCAGTAAGATTAAAAGGTTTAAATCTTGGTCTTGTAACTTTAGGAATAGTTTATATTTCTTCTTATATTTTTTCTAATTGGAAAAGTGTAACTGGAGGAGCTGGGTTAGGAAGGAAGACAGCCCAGTTAAAAATTTTTGGTATTGATTTTAATGATGGGTTTTATCTCGGCACATATCAAGTAGAAAAAAATCAATTTATTTTCTTTTTAAGCCTCTTACTTTTTCTTTTGGCAGGAGCTGGTGTAAAAAATTTAATGAGATCAAAAATTGGACGTGCATATGCTGCAATTAGGGATAGAGATATTGCTGCTGAAGCTATAGGTATTAATTTATATAGGTTCAAAGCATCTGCATTTGCTCTCTCAAGTTTTTATGCTGGAGTTGCAGGTTCTCTAATCTTTGTTTTATCAGGAGGTGTTGACCCTAGCCAATTCAATCTAGTTTACTCTGTAACGTTCATTGCTGTTGTAGTTGTTGGAGGAGCAGGAACCGTACTAGGCCCTATGTTCGGAGCACTCTTTTTTAGCTTGATTCCAGGTTTTATTAAGTATTTATTTCACTTTATTGAAGGGTATGGGGACCAATTACCTCTTCACCCTTCCCAGCTTGAAAGGTTAATTTTTGGCCTTTTATTAATAGGTTTTTTAATATTTGAACCAAGAGGTTTATGGGGTGTTTGGTTTAGGTTACGTAATTATTTTAAAGCTTGGCCTTTTTCCTACTAATCGTTAATTCTTGTAGTATCCTTATTTTTATTAGTACTAATTAATAAAGGGGGAGAATATGAGATCCAAGCGAGAGCGCGGAGTGATTATTTTTTCAATACTTCTCCTTGTATTAGCAGCCTGTGGAGGGGGAGCTACTGAAGAAACTAGCGAACCTGTAGAAGAAGTTGTTGTAGAGACTTTAGATTCTCCAGCAGTTACCACTGCAAAAGCTGTTAAGACAGGAGCAGGAGTTACAGATGAGCCTTGTCCTGAAGCTGTTGGCGGAGTACCTACGGGTGCCAACCCAGCACAAGGATGTATTTATTTAGGTCTTCTAAATGACTACACAGGACCATATGCAGCAGCAGCAGTTGCGCTGGAAACTGGTCAAAGGGCTTTTTGGCTTTGGGTAAACTCCACAGGAGGTATTGGTGGATATAGTGTTGCGATTAGTGAAGGTCAAGACACAGCTTATAATCCACAAAAACATTTAGAAGGATATAACGCGATTCGAAATGATGTAGCAGCTTTAGCTATGTCAATCGGAACACCTCAAACAGTGTTTATTTTAGATGAACTAGATGCAGACAATATGGTGACAGCACCAATGAGTTGGTATTCTGGTTGGTCTTATAAGAGTGTTGACAAAGGTTTGGTTGTAGAGTTCGGTTCTGCATATTGTGCTGATGGCATGAATGCAGCAGATTGGATAGCAGATAATAATCCTTTACCTACTCCAATAGGTACAATAGGAATTATTGCTTATCAAGGTGACTATGGTGGTGACTGGGCAGCTGGTGTTAGAGAAGCTGCTAAAAAGAACGGGTGGAAAATCGCCTGGGAATATATACCACCAGTAACAGAGTTTGACGTTGCGCAAGCTGCTGGACTACTTGTTACACAACCTGTAGATGCATATTTCCCTGCACTAAGTCCAGGCTTGATGGCTCAAGTTATGGGAGGAGCAGCACAAGCAGGTGTAACACCTGTAGCTATGTTGGCTGCACCATCATTTAATGATGCTTTTGTTGCAGAGGGATTCGCACTAAAAGGTCTTTTTGAGTCAGGTTTGGTATACAACTTAGCATTCGTAGATCCATATGAAGCAGATACAGCTGGTCACGCAGCTATGCGTGCTACATTAGGTAGCTTTACAGATTCAGCTAGCACTTTCTTAGTAGCTGGTTGGTCTTCACAGTATCACCTTAAAGGTGTACTTGAAGCTGCTGTTAAAGGTGGAGATCTTACGAGAGCAGGTATTAGAAGAGCTGCATCTAACGTGAATGTTGAATCAGATGGAATGATGCCAACAAGAGAGTTGGGTCAAAACAGAGCTGATACAGAATCTTCAATAGGAAAACCAGATGGTTCTATTGGAAGTGGTGTGCAATTACTTGCATCACGTTACGTTGGTAAAACAGCAAAAGCTTACGACTGGGATGCAGGTCCTTGTTCATAAGTTAAAAAATTACAAAATTTTTAAGAGCCGGTTTTAAGCCGGCTCTTTTTTTTATCAAGAAAGTCAATATAATAAAGTAATACAAGGATATAAATGTTAAATAGAATTCCAAAATCTTTAAGAGCTATAACTATTTTAATTATTTCCATCCTTCCTTTTGGAGTAATAAAAACAGATTATTATTTTATGTCTCCTGGACCTCCTTATCAATGGGATATAGAGATTGTAGGAGCCAATTCATATGAATTTGAAGGGAACCTTTATCAATTAACCGTTAGAAGAGATGAAGCTAATTACTTTACTTATTTTTGGGCAAAAGTAGATAATTCTGTAGACCTTTACTCTAGAGAGGTTATTTTGCCTAAGGGAGTTACTCCTGAACAATTGAGTCAAATAAGTATGCAAAATATGAGGACATCAGAAAATGTTGCAATAGCAGTTGCACTAAGTTCATTAAATTTTGAGATTGAGACAAAAGGGGACGGAGTACTTGTGGTAGGAATATTAGATGACTCTCCAGTTGCTGGAAAATTACTACAGGAAGATTTAATAACTTCAATAAATAATGAAGTTGTAGAGTCTATAACTGAATTTATAGCATTATTAAGAACCTATGAAATTGGAGATATAGTCTCCATAGGTTTTATAAGAAATAATGTTGAAAATACTATTCAGACAACTTTAATCGAACATATAGACTATGAAAACGAACCAATGGTGGGATTTTTAGCTTCTACACCCAATGAACGTTTTGTTTTTCCAATTGATGTTGATATAGATACAGGTAATGTTGGTGGACCTTCAGCAGGATTAATGATGGCACTAAATGTATACAATGCTTTGACAGAAGATGACATGACTAAAGGTATTAAAGTTGCAGGAACTGGAACTATTGAAATAGATGGATCTGTTGGTCCTGTAGGAGGTGTCAAACAAAAAGTAATTTCTGCAAAAAATGCTGGATCCTCATTGATACTTGTTCCAACAGCAAATTTTAAAGATGTTGAGTCCTATATTGATGAAGAGACAACAATTATTGCTGTTGATACTTTTAATCAAGCTTTAGAAGTAATTTCTGAGTATAGTTCACGTTAAAGACGAAACATAAATAAAATAAGTTGACATGATGAATATAGGAAGTACCAACAGTTCAGAGAGAAGAGGTTTATCCTTTTTAATCTTTATCGCAATTATCGGTTTCTCAATAGCTAGAGGTGTAGCAACATTTTTTACAAACTATTTATGGTTTGACTCAATAGGCCTAAATAGTGTTTGGATAAAAATACTTTTAACAAGAATCGGTCTTGTAGGAGCTTTTTCCTTAATTGCATTTGCTTTTATATTTATAAATTTACGATTAGCTACTAGAGCGACACCTGTAATGGATATATTTGAAGCTTTTGATTCTGAGGACCCACTTGCAAGATTTAGGAGCTGGGTAAGTGAAAGATTTGCTAGATTTAGATTAACTGGAGCAATTGCTTTATCGCTCTTTCTTGGTGGAGGAGCATCTTCGTTATGGGAACAAGTACTACTTTTTATTAATAGAGAACCATTTAATATCACAGACCCAGTTTTCAATTACGATGTTTCAAGCTATGTTTATGGACTACCCCTATATAGATTATTTATCTCTTGGGGATTCCAATTAGTAATTATTACATCATTAATAGTAGTTTTATATTTTATAGCTACAGGAGCAATGCAATTAAGACCTGGAAGATTACCTGAGTTGAGCAGTGGAGGAAAAGCACATTTATCAGTTCTATTAGCATTCATAGCATTACTCAAAGCTGGTGCTTACAGACTCGATGCTTTAGAGTTGCTATATTCTCCAAGAGGTAAAGTTTTTGGAGCTAGCTACACAGATGTTGTTGCTCATCTACCTGCATTAAACTTGTTGGTTTTAATATCAGTTTTTGGAGCAATCTTATTACTTGTAAATATTAGAAGAAGAGGTTGGCTTTTACCTGCAACCGCTATAGGTCTTTGGCTAGCAGTATCTGTTATAGTTGGAGGTCTTGTCCCTGCAGCGATACAAAGATTTAGAGTTCTTCCTGATGAGCTTAATAAGGAGCTTCCATATGTGGAACAGCATATAAACTATACAAGGCTTGCTTATGGTTTAGATAAAATTGAAGAGAGCCCTTTTGAAGCATCTTCTTCACTTTCTAAAAGTGATATTAGTAATAACTCACAAACAGTAGATAATATTAGACTTTGGGATCCAACCGTACTAGCTGAAACTTATAGTCAGCTACAAGAGATAAGAGCATATTATGCACTTAAAGAAGTTGATGTAGATAGATACGTTATTGATGGACAGTTAACTCAGGTTATGGTTTCTGCAAGAGAGCTTGATCAAACTAATTTACCAGCTCAAGGATGGGTTAATCAAAGACTCCAGTACACGCATGGTTTTGGTGTCGTGTTTAGCCCTGCTAATGCAGTTGCAAGCCAAGGACAACCAGATTTCTACGTTAAAGGTATTCCAGCTAGCACATCTGTATCTGAGCTAACAGTTGATCAACCTAGGATATATTTTGGTGAGTCAGCAGAATCTTCAGAGTATGTAGTAGTCAACTCTTTACAAGATGAGGTTGATTATCCACTTTCAACTGAGGGGCAGTCAGTTGCATATACAAATTATTCAGGTGATGGCGGAGTAAGTATAGGTTCCTTTTTCAAGAGACTTGGATTTGCTTTAAGATATAGTGAACTTAATTTATTAATTTCAAACCAATTAAGTGATACTTCAAAATTAATTATGGAAAGAAATGTAATTTCAAGAGTTAAAAAAGCAGCACCTTTTCTTTATACAGATAATGACCCATATCTAGCATTAATTGAGGGAGATTTATTTTGGATTATCGATATGTATACACTTAGTGATAGATATCCCTACGCACAGCCAGCTGATACCGGAAGGATTAATGAGAGATCTGGATTACCAGTAAACTTTAATTACATAAGAAACTCTGTAAAAGCAGTAGTTAATGCATATGACGGAACTATGAAATTTTACATCTTTGATGAAAATGACCCATTAATTAATTCTTATTCAAAGATATTTCCAGCAATGTTTGATGATAAATCTGAAATGAGTGATAGTTTACTTGACCACATCAGATATCCAGAAGATCTATTTACTGTTCAATCTGATATGTATAGAGATTATCATATGGTAGATCCTAGAGTATTTTATGCAGATGAAGATCCATGGGTAATACCTACAGACTCTTCAACAACACCTAGAGTTGCAACTTTAAGAGGCGAATTTACAGAGATAGGCTTTAAGCCTATGTTGCCATATTATTTACTCATGGCATTGCCTGGAGAACAGGATCTAAGTTATTTAATATTCCAACCATTTAACCCAGAGAACAGACCTAACATGCAATCCTTTTTAGTTGCAGATGCTGATCCTGAGAATTATGGACAATTGATTGACTTTAGATTACCCAAGGGTGAATTTGTAGACGGTCCTTCACAAGTTGCTACACGAATCAATCAGGATCCAGACATTTCACAAATATTTACTTTGCTTGACCAACAAGGATCAAGTGTAATTAGAGGTAATCTTTTTGTTGTTCCAATTAATCAATCAGTTTTATATTATCAACCAATATATCTTCAAGGAGAGCAGAACCCACTGCCAGAATTTAAGTTTGTAGTAGTTGTATTTCAAGACAGGATATTAATGGCTGAATCTTTGAATGAAGCTTTAGAAGGTATATTTGGAGATATAGAAATTGATACCACATCTCCAGAAGATGAAGACCCAGATGCTAACCCAATTGACTTATTAAATAAAGCTAATGCAGCATTTGAACAAGCTCAAGAAGAGCTAAAAGATGGTAATCTTGGGAACTATCAAGACCTTATTAAAAAAGCAGAAGAGTTTGTTTCTTTAGCTATTGAACTATTAAACGAAAAATAAAATAGCTTGAGTTTAAATATTATTTAATTACTATTGATATTCAGCGCGGGGTGGAGCAGTCTGGTAGCTCGCTGGGCTCATAACCCAGAGGTCGTAGGTTCAAATCCTACCCCCGTAACAGTTTAAGTGTGAATATACCCATTCCTCCAAGAAAAGATAAAATACCACCAATTAAAATAATTCTCCAAAGTATTATCTGATCCATATTTAAATTATATACCTCTAAAGAATAAGTTTTAACCTGAATAGCTGGAAATTAAGTCGTATGTGATTGGTCCGCTAAAGCTTGTAAGAACAATAAAGTTTTTATCTAATATAAGAGTGGTTGGCAATCCGTTCCATGAAAACTTAGTCAATATATTTTCAACATTATCTTCAAGTAATATATTTTCATAATTTAATTTGTATTCATTTATAAATTCTTTACCATTTTTTTCTGAATCATCTACCAGTAACCCAATAACATAATAATTATCATTATTAGCAAGTTCTTTTAGTTCCTCCACTTCTTCAATACAAGGAGTGCACCAACTAGCCCAAAGATTAAGAACAATATATTGTTCAGTATCTAATTTAATTTTTATTTCATCAATTTCTGTAATGCTATAGAGATTTATATCATTATTTATTGAGTTCTGATTGTAAACTAAGTTCTCGCTAGGTTTGTAATTTACATATACAAGAGAGATAAGAACCAATAGGCCTAATAATACAAAATTTCTTTTTAACATAACTTCAATTTAATAAAGTAATGAACATAAAATACATAAGTATGGAAATACAAAATTTAAACTACCCCGGTTTTAATAGAAGTTTTGACGAACTTTCATCAATTAACATTAAAAGCGACAATTTAGTTGAGGTTCTTGATTTTACTGATATTGAATGGGTGCGCTCAGCTGTTAAGGAAATAATTAAAGAAGAAAATGCCGACATAGATGTAACATTTAAAACTCCAAGTGATGAAGAAATTTTATCAGCTAGCAAAATTGTTGGAGCAGACAAGTCACCTGAAGAGGTAAAGCAAGACTTTATGAGTGGTAAACGTATTATCGGTATTTCTTCTGGAAAAGGAGGAGTAGGGAAATCAACAATAACATCACTTTTAGGTCTAGCTTTCGCAGAAGAAGGAAAAAAAGTTGGAATTTTAGATGCTGATATCTGGGGCTTTTCAATTCCTAAAATGTTAGGTGCCAAATTTCCACCTATACCATTCAACAATAGAATATTCCCCTCAAAGATAAATAAGCTAAATGTAATTTCTATGGAATATTTCGTGAAGCAAGATGAAGCAGTAATCTGGAGAGGTCCAATGCTCCATAAAGCTATTGAGCAATTCTTATACGAAGTATTATGGCAAGATATAGACGTCTTGTTGATTGATATGCCACCTGGTACTGGAGATGTTGCTATTTCATTGTCACAGTTTTTAAATTTTTATGAAACAATAATTGTTACAACACCTCAATCAAACGCAACTGTTGTAGCTGAAAGAGCTGGAATAATGTCTAAGAAAGTTAACTCTAGCATAATAGGTGTGATTGAAAACATGTCACACATAGAACTAAAAGATTCAAAACTTTACCCATTTGGTAAAGGAGGAGGTAAGAAATTATCAGAGAATCTTTCCGTTCCCTTAATAGGACAATTACCACTAATTGAAGACATTTCAAAATTTTCTGAAAATGGCAAGCTACTCGATTTCGTTAAAGATGATTTGTTTAAAAATGTATCAGGTTTAGCAGAAGGAATAAATAAAATTGGTCCTAAGAAAAAACCGATTAGTTTAAAAGTTAAATAGATTTAATTTATAAAACAAATTACTGAGAGAAGTAAACAGTAAAATCCAAAATATTTTAATTTTGCATTTAGTGTAAAGCTAACAAGTAATTTAATAGCCAAGAATCCAGAAATGGATGCAACAAGAACTGGGATTACAATCCCTGGATTAAAGGCATATGAAGTTTCTATAAACGTAAGCAACCATGCTCCAAATATTGTTGGAATGCCTAGAAGCAGTGAAAAATATATTGCATCTGCTTTTCTTATCCCTAAGTACAGACCAACCATTAACGTTATCCCAGATCTTGATACTCCTGGGACTAAAGCTATCGCTTGTGCTAATCCAATAACAAGAGCATGTTTTGAGTTTATATTCTTAAATAGAACATTCTCAGTTTCTTTATTTTTCATTGAAAGTTCATAGAACAATAATAAGGAAGCAAAGCATAAGTAAGCTAAGCCAGTTATTGTAAGTAAATTTTCACTGTTATCGATAGTTTCCTGAATAGGAGAAAGTAATCCAACTAAAACTGCCGGAATAATTGCAATGATAATTATTTTTAATGTATGTTGTAATTCTTCTTTATGAACTAAAGTCTCTGATATTCTTTTTCTATAAAAGAAAAGAATAGAAAATAAAGTACCGATATGTAAGAAAGCTATATCGTTCGTATTCAAATCAACCGCTTCAGATATTGATGAAAAAATTACTAAATGACCACTAGAGGAGATAGGAAGGAACTCAGTAATTCCTTGTATTATTCCAATTAATAAATCATTCATCTTTTTATTTAATACTAGCTAGATGCCAACCGTTACATTTATCGCAATGATAAATGTTAAATTTCTTTTTGTGCTCAGTTTCTGCCCAACCACGTTCTTTTCTTGCCTCAATTTCTGAAAAAAATGTCCTTTTCTTGTCACATTTATCTGATTTATTCATTACTTATTACAATAAATTAAAAAAACATCAAAAGAATAAAAACTAATATTATTTTTTTTAATTAAACTTTAAGTTTATGAACGTCCTATTAATGTTAATTAGCTACTTAATTGGCTCAATTAATTTTGCATATCTAGTTTCAAAGTTTAAAGGCATAAATATTCAGGATTTAGGTAGTGGTAATCCAGGATCTTCAAATGTTTTAAGAACAATGGGCAAAAAATATGCAATATTTGTTCTTTTTGGTGACGTTGTTAAAGGCTTCATTCCCGTAATTATTGGTTTGAATTATGAATATTCTTTAATACTTGGATTTTTTGCTGTAATTGGACATTGTTTTCCAATTTATTACAGGTTTAAAGGCGGTAAAGGTGTAGCAACTTATTTAGGTGTTTATTTGGCATTTATTTTCTATCATCCAGCTGGATTCAGATTAGATATTCCTTATTTCGAGATCCTTTCAGTGTTGTTTATACTCCTTTTTTATTTTGGATTAATGAAGATTTTTAGGATTTCAGCAGTTGCAAGCCTTACAACAGTTGTATTAACAGGAGCTACAGTTATTTATTCAGTTGATGATATGTTTACCATTATGTACCAAATTTTCATAATTATTTTAATTTTCTATCAACACTTAGAAAATATTCAAAGATTATTTAAAGGTGAAGAAAATAAATTTTGAATTGAAAGATTAAATTTAAAAATTGCTGTAAAATTATTTTAATAAGTTGAGGCAGGGCGATGAGTTCAACATTAGTTTTAATAGCTTTATTAGCATCATTATCGATGGCAGTAATTTTGCCAGAAGTACAGATATCAAAGAAAAATAATTCAATTAATTATTCGTTCACTCCTGAATACGACTACATGGTTAACAAGCAAAGGAAAGTTTATTTAGTTATTGGTTTAGTTGCGCTTGCAACATTTTTTGTATCCCTCCAAACAATGTCAGTAGGACTATTTATTGTTCATTTAATTACTGATTGTATTTTTGGAATATATGCTTTTATTTCATTTCAAGTACGAAGGTCAACTCAACTACAGAATTCATTAAATACTATTAGTGAGAATAATTATGTTGAATATGACAATGAGGAATACCTTAAAGAAGCAGTTTAAACTTGAAACCAATTGAATCAATTACTAAAAGTCTAGGTAAAGAACTAGACAAGCTTAATGAAATAAGAGAAGACTCCTTACGTTTATCTCGTGAAATTATTAGATCTTGCTCAAAAAGCATTAGGAATGTTCATAGAGATGAATTAAAAGAAGCAAAAATACATTTAAAAGAGGCTGAGAAAAAGAACACCCAGCTTAAAAGAAGCTTAAAGAACTCACCAGAGTTAAGGTTTGCTGGATACATCGTTGAAGCTGAAAAAGAACTAGTTGAAGCATCTTTAGTTTACGGATATGAGTTAAATGGCCATATTCTCTCTTATAAAGAAATGGACGTATCAGCATCTAGCTACATCCAGGGGATTGGAGATGCAATAGGAGAATGGCGAAGGAAAGCGTTAGATCATTTGAGGAAATTAGATCTTGAAAATGGGGAGAAATATTTAAATATTATGGAATCTGGAATGGAGATACTAAATGAACTTGATTATCCAGATGCTTTAACAGGGGGATTAAGAAGATATGCTGATAATGCAAGAGCTTTAATTGAAAGAACTCGTTCAGATATCACTAATGCTGTTGTTAATGACTCACTAAGAAAAGATCTATCTAAAATTAAAAAATGAATTATAAATATATATCCGGAGAAGTTTTACCTCTCTCAGAAGAAACACCCTGGGTTGAAGGAACTAAGTTACAAGATATCTATCCCAACTCTTCTTTTGTAAGTGGAACAAAAAATCCTGAAGGAATGAAAATTCACCCAGTCGTAAAAAATAACATGGTACAAATCAAATATACTTTTGAAAAAAGGTTTGAGGGTGGTCCTGGTTTAGTTCATGGAGGTATTCTTGCAGCAGCCATAGATGATCTAATGGGATACGCCACTGTAATCCATAATCATATGTGTGTAACAGCAAATCTTTCTGTGAATTATATTTCACCAGTTCCTGTTGAGAAAGAATTTGAACTACTTGCTTGGGTAACAAAACTTGATGGGAAAAAAGTTTCAGCAGAGTCAATAATAAAATTAGATGACAAGATTCATGTTGAGTCTAGTGCTTTGTTCATAGAAATTAGAGAAGACGTAGAAGAAATCTTTAAGATAGATAAAAACTATCCATAAGTTATATTTTTGAAGTAAGGAAATGACTCATCGACTGGATGGTAACCATAGGGTTCACTCCAGAGCATCTTGGAAAAACTGATGAGTCTGTAATATACACATTTTCTAGTCCGTGTACTTTTCCATCAAGGTCAACTACTCCTTTACTTGGATCAGGATTTATTCTTGCTGTTCCCATCTGATGAGCAGATCCGAGTAATATCCTGAATGGTTGATGCTTTATTGAATTTACTTTATTGATAAATTCTTCGATTGATTCTTTTGAATCTTCTTTCCAATGAAGCGTTGGTGACGAAGCAACCATAATCTCAGATGCTCCAGATGAGTGATATGCTTTAACAAGATTCACTAATCCATCTAAAAGATGGTCATGATCAAATTTATTGAAATCATATTTCCACAAATGTTGAGGAGATTTATTTACTATTGAACCACTACTTGTATCTGAAGTTAAAACGATGCCTCCAGACCAGTAGTTGTAATCTTTGACAAAGCTTTCAAAAGAATCAGTATTATTTGGGAAGAACGGAAAAAATAAACTCGGATGCATCGGAAGTCCTTCAAGAATATATCCGTAATTGTTATTTTTGAACAAGAATTGATCAGAATAAATTCCCTGCATACTTCCATCCCATGCTTTTTGCTCTTCGCTAAATTTTCCAGCAACTCCAGATACAGGATGGAGTTTTAGGTTCTTGCCTAAGTGTTTATTTGAGTAACCACTGTCCATTAATATTTTTGGTGTATTGAGTGCTCCAGCAGACAAAATAACCTTATTTACAGCTATTTTCTTGGTATTTGAACCATTCTCAACCTCTATGTGAGTAGCTCTATTATTACTTATTACTAACTTTTTAATGCTTGTATCACTGTATATATTCTTTTGATCAAAAGTATCTTTAGAAAACCATGATGTGTATGTTGAGTTTCTGCTTTCATATCCAGAACCAAACGTAGAAAATCCATCATCTAAATAATCTAAGTTAGTTAGGTTTCTTGGAATAATTTTGTAGCCTATATCATTTTTCTCCAATCCCTCTATGAGCTTTACTTCTTTATGCGGTATCTTGTTATTTTCCTCGCTTACATTTAATTGCTTGCAAACATAATCCATGCTGTTCTTAAATGTATCTGAATTAAAGTAGTTGTCTTGATTGGTTAGTGAATCCCACTCTTTTAAAATATTTTCTGGCGTTTTTAATGATGTTGTCCAATTTATACTTGTTCCTCCACCTATACTTTTTCCAGCTAATAAAAGAACATTAAATTTTCTCGTTTGTTGCATACCGTAGCTTTCATAAAAATTGTGATAACCAAACGTTTCGTTATTTCTTTCATTATTTAAATAACTCCCTTTATCAAATATTCCAACTTCATATTTTTCGTTAAGGACGTTAGCAGCGACACCGCCTCCAGCACCACTTCCAAGTACAGCAACTTCAATGCTTTCAGGGAATGTATGAGTCTTTTTTTCTACATTGGCATTTTTGTGAACAGGGTATTCAAAGTGCTTATAGAGATTCCCTTCTCCGGTAAGAGACCTTGCGTTACATATTCCAAACAATGTAGAGATAGATGTTCCAAGCTGTCTTAAGAGCATTAATGATGAATTTTGTAAATTATTAACAAAGGATGGAATATTTTTATCTTTAATTAAGAGCTTTCTAACGCCAAATGAGAAAGTGATGAAGAATAGTTTTAATTGGTTAATCTCGCTTTTATCTGGATAATTTTTTAATATAAAGAAAAAATATTCTTCAGCATTTTCTCTTTCTGTTTCATTAAAATTTGGATATAAACTTGAGAAAATTGTTTTAAAGCTTTTACTAATTCTTGTATCCATAGTTTTATGATAGCTACACAAAAAGAAAAAAGTTCAGTCGCCTAATCCTTCTTTAGTTTTTTAAAGAAATTTTTGATAAATGCAAGATGAGATTTTAAATTCGTCACAAAATAGGTAAACCAAATTTAACAATAAGGCTTATATATTTGGCTCTTTTGATTAATTAGATATTTAGTTTTGTGACTCGATAAGTCTTATTTAAAATCAGAACATATGATTGAAAATTCATTTAAAGGCCTCATTGAAGAAATTAACCCTAATTGGAAAAGTAATTCAAGAATCTTTGGAGAAGTCATTGAGAAGTGGGTTGCAAAAAATATGCATTGTTCCTGTGGGGGAAACTATAGTTTATTTGCAGCAAATAAGAAATCAATTGATGCTGTATGTAAAAGTTGTAGTAAAAATATTCAAATAAAATCTAGCTCAAAACCATATAAGCCTAACAAAAATAATGTATTAAAAATTATACCATCTGATTTATTGAAACTTATCAAAAAAATTAGCCCTGCAAAACCTAAAGCAATACCTAAAATTTTACTCATATTAATCTTTTCTTCTTTCAAAAAAAAGAAGGCCAAAAGTAAAGTAAGAATAGGATTAATTGAAAAGGATGAACGTGTTTTACCCGATATGGGCGCAAGAGTCTCTTTCTTACGAAAAGTTGAAGAAACTGAGAATCCCATTAAAAAAGAAGGAGTCATGGTACCCCTAAATGCTGTGGGAGAGATGGACGGCACTACCTATGTGCTTATAGTGTCCAATGGAAAAGTAAAGATTAACGAAGTCGAGGTCGCAGAAGAAACTAGTAATTACGCTAGAATAACTTCAGGACTATCTTCCGGTTCGAAAGTAGTGGCAAGGTTTGATTACGAATTAGAAAATAATCAGAAAGTGACAATAAATTAAAGGAGTTAGGTATGAGTAATCTCATTGAAGTTCAGTCAGTCAATAAAACATATAAAAG
>LULZ01000059.1_pt1 | contig 18165 bp, 6 predicted proteins | sample 729721 | NCBI WGS metagenome assembly LULZ01 (sample SAMN03860276, study PRJNA289734) | marine metagenome | biome: seawater column; feature: ocean; material: water; isolation source: Red Sea water column Station 91 - depth 100m | place: Saudi Arabia: Red Sea | collected 2011-10-15 | depth 100 m
ATAATGAAGGTACTGTACAAAGTTTAACACAAAATGGTGGTAATGCTAGGTATACTAATAGAGAAATATTTACAATAAACCCAGCTGGCCATGTTTGTCAAGACTGTGAGTCCTCGCCAAACTATACAAATAAAAGGCACCATGTATTTAGAGATAAGGATGGAGCTTCTCAAAAATATATATCTACTGATAAAACTAATTTACGATTTGATTTAAAAATGCAAGGTAATCCTTATAACAAGGATTCAACCAGCTATGGTACACAATACGAATTAGATGCTACAGTCTTACACGGTGGTGAAGGATGGGCAGTAGGGGATTACTTTACTGTTAGTATAGGTACAGGTACTGGTAGAGCATCTTTTAAAATAACAGTTAAAGCAATTGAAACTATAGAAAGTTTTGGTGATATAGCTACTGTAAGACCAGCCCCATCATCTAGTGATGCAAATGCAATCCTTACAGCTGATGGTATACTAGAAGATATTAGAAATGAGATAGAAAGGAAATCAGAAGACGGAGCAAGGTACAAAGATTCTGATGGATTTGATATAATACCACATATTTCTACTAGAAAAGTAGGAGCTGGTATATATTTAAAAGCTGATGGACAACGTTTAGTTGATAGTAATGGTACTGGTAGTGATCCAGGTACTTACCCTGAAGTTGATAGTAATGGTAACGCTATAAAAGGTAGAGATTTTTCTTTCACATTAACAGCTTCAGACAGTAAATTAATGACCGTATTTACTGATAAAATTAATGACATAACAGATTTACCTACATCTTGTAGGCATGGTTATATTGTTAAAGTTACAAATACTGAAGCAGAAGAAGATGATTACTATTTAGAATTCCAAACAAAATCTAATAATATGAACGGCCCAGGTGTTTGGGAAGAAACAGTTAAACCTGGGATACGTACTCAATTTGATGCATCTACTATGCCTCATGAGTTACGTATGGTACTTGATTCTTCTACTGTTGGTTATCATTTCGAACTTTGGGAAGCAGAATGGGAACCACGTTTAGTCGGTGATCAAGTAACAAACCCTCAACCTAGCTTTGCATGGGATAAATCAATAACAGGTGCAGATAAAGATAAGGTAGGTTTTAAAATTCAAAATATTTTATTCTTTAGAAATAGGCTTACTTTCTTATCTGAAGATAGTGTGATACTATCACAACCTGGTGATTATTATAATTTCTGGGTTAGTACTGCGATGACTATTAGCCCTATAGATACTGTTGATATATCTGCAAGTACTACTACACCTGAAATTTTACAAGAAGGTATTGAAGTTAATAGAGGTTTGTTATTATTTAGTGCTGATAAGCAGTTTATGTTAACGACAGATAACGATGTTTTAACTCCACAAACTGCTAAAATTATTAACTTATCTTCGTATAGTTTTAATACTAAAACCAAACCATTTTTAATGGGTACTAGTATAGGGTTTTTGAATGCATCTGGTACGTATAGTAAGTTATTTGAGATGCTCAAAATTACTACTAATACAGAACCTCAAGTTATTGAGCAAAGTAAAATTATTACTAATTCATTACCTAGTACTATTGATTCTGTAGCAGAGTCAAAAGAAAATGGTTTATTATTATTTACAACTTCAGATACTGAAACAGATATATGGGGTTATAGATATTTTAATACTGGTGATAAACGTGTCCACTCTTGTTGGTTTAGATGGACATTGAACGGCATACCTATTTATCATTGTATTATAGATGGTACCTATTACGCTATAGTAAAGATAGGTTCTAATAAAACAGAACTTGGTACACAACTTCAATTACAAAACTGGAATTTAAAAAATCAAACAAGTATAAAACAGTGTGGAAATACATACAATGTTCATATGGATAACATCACTGATGTTGATGAAAGTCTTATAACATACGATGATGTTAGTAGTAGCCCTACGTATAAAACATCTAATATTAAACTACCGGATAATTTCCATGCTCAAGATGAAGATAGTTATAAACAAATAGTTATTTATGCAACCGCAGGGCCAATGGCAGGTCAATCTGAAATGCCTACAGTACTAGGATCAAGTTGTAGAATACCAGGAGATTGGAGAACATCAGTTGTTTGGGCTGGTTACTTATTTAATATGAAAATTGAGTTTCCAAAAATTTATTGGAAGCAACAAGTAGGTGATAACCTTAAAGCAGATATTACAAGCAACACAGTTGTCCATAGAATGAAATTCAACCTAGGTCCTACTGGTTACTATTCAACTAGATTGAAACGTAAAAATAGAAAGGATTGGGTTAAGCATTACGAATCTTCTTCAAATCATAACTTCTATCCTAACTGTTATAATATCACACCAGAAGGTGTTAGAGTACTACCAATACATACAAAAAGTACAGACTTTAAAGTTTTAATAGAATCAAAACATGTCACACCATTCACCCTCAACTCCAGCACCTGGGAAGGAGACTACAACACCAGGTACTATACTAGGCAGTAAATATATCTATAATGTAACTGAGGAGGCTGCCAAAGAGGTGGCCTCTAATTTACGTGATGAAGACTATAGAGAAATTTATGAAGGCCATGGTATTAAACCAGAAGTTATTATACCAATATGTGCACAAAATGGTTTTTGTGTCCACTTTAAATCACCTAGCGGCAAGACTGCCGGATTGGCTGGTATACAAAAAGGTGGGCTTATTTGGATGGTAACAACACCTGTTATTTATGAACATCCAATGATGTTTGCTAGAGAATGTAAACGATTCATTGATTCTAGAGAAGAACCACTTTTATGGAATATAATAGATAAACGAAATACAGTACATTTGAAACTTTTAAGGTTTTTAGGTTTCAAATTTCTTCGTGAAATAATTCACGGACCAAACCAATTACCCTTTATAGAATTTTGTCATGTGAGGAGAAAGCCAAGCAGCCCAACAACATAATGCAGCAGTCAGAGCTAAGTATCAAGCTGACGCTAATCGAACGACTTTACATAATCAATTAAGTGCTTCAAAAGTTAGAAGTAAACAAGCTGATGCTAAAGCTAATTTTGAAAGAGCGAGAGCATCCTCTTGGAAAGCTTATGAAAGCGCTCAAATAGAATCAGATGTGGCTTTAGACAAAGTGAAAATAAATGAAGAAGAGGCTTTGTTAGCAGCTGCTCAAGCTGAAGGTTCAGGTAAGATAGTTGCAGGTGGTGCGGAAGCCACAGGAACTAGTGCAGCTCGTGCCAGAAGAATTAAAACTAAAGGAGTAGAAGTTGGTGCGAAGAAAATGGCATCACTAAGAGAATATAAGAAATATATACAAAAACAGCGAAGCGTAATAGATAGAGAGTTCGATCCATTATATGGTAAATTGCAATATAATTATGCTAGGGCTGCTAAAGGCACTAGATTCTTAGCTGAATTACCACCTGATAGAGCATCTTACCAAGCTCAGTTTAAACAAGGACCTAATTTCTTACAATCAATGCTTGGTATTGGTGCAAATGTGTACCCTATGATGCCTGAGAGTTGGAGGGAGTGGTAGTAGTACTTCCATAAATGATTAACATTTAATAATATAACTAATTATGGACGATTTATTTTTCAATACGTTAGCTGGTGATACAGCTACTGAACTTTACGATCAAGCAGAAAAAAATGTTGATGATCAGTATACTAGGATCATTAGAGGTTTAGAAGCTTCTGGAAATCAAGGTAGTCAATTAGCAAATTTATCTGAAACTTTAAAAAGTCTTGGTGAAAAAGTCTATGATAAGGAATTAAAAAAAGCCAAAGCTAGAGGATTTACTAAAGGTTATACAGACGGATTCTCCCAAGATTCAATAGATGCTTACAATGCCGAAAAAACGAGGCAAACTGGTATCAAGTCTTACGCAGATAAGAAGGCTAATATTGCTATGAAGAATGGCGCCTCATTTGATATCGCTCAAAAAGTTAAAGGGATGTCTGGTTGGGAAGCTAATGCCTATGTCAAAGGTTTGGTAGCAAATAAAACTGCTGGTTATAAAAGCTGGTTAGATGCACAATTAGCTACTAATAATTCTTTACAAGTTACAATACCTGATCCAACTTCTCCTACAGGAGTTAAGGAAATAACACCTGCAACTGCTCAAGGCCCAGCTGAAAGAGCAGCTGTAATAGCTGAACTTAGAGAACAATTCTGGATAGATAACGGTTTAACTGAAATAAACCCATTGATTTTAAATGATGTAGGATTTGATACGTATAGAGAAGCAGATGCATCACTTGCAGCTAAGTATAATAGAAGAGATAGAATACAAGCATCTCTAGAATATCAAGATAAAACTTTAAATGATGCTAGTATTAGTATTAAAACAAATATAGATGAATACCATCTTCTAGATACTGTTAATGCTTTAAGTGGTACAGTAGATAAAGATGAAGTACATTTAGGACCTGGTGGTGCTTGGGATCTGACTAAGGAACATTTAATACAAAGAGCTGATGATGGCAAGCTGTCAATAGCACAACTTGCTCAGATATTTAGTGCACAATTACGTCCAGGCGATAAAGGATATAAGCCAGATGAAGTACGTACAATTAAGGAGGAATATGGACCGATCTATGATTATCTTCATGATAAAATTAGAGAACAAAATATTATAAATCATAATCAAGAACAAAGGGCTAAGAACATTGTATCTAAAGAAGCTGAATTAGCTGAAATTAAAAAATATCGGGACAGGAAATTAGAACACGAAAACAATCCAGAGGTAACATTATACACAGCAGAAGATGCTAAAAAGGCTATAAATGAAATTAAAAAGAATAACGGTGAATATGAGACTAAATTACTTGATAGCTGGATAGCCAATGAAAGTCCTGGTGCTATTGCTAAGCAAGATCAATTAAACGAAATTGAGTATAGATATGCTAGACAGGATAGCCGTTTATTACAAGATATAAAAAATGGTAAATACAATCGTTTAGATAATAAGGATATGGATGAGTGGGAGAAGAGGATAGAGGCAAGGGATAAAAGAAGAGAGAATCAAAGTTATAAAGACTTGAGAAGCAGCCTTGAAGCAGATGTTAAAACCGCTAATAATATAAGTCCAGAGAGTACTGCCCAATTAAGCTCAACACTTACACAGCAATTACTTCATCTACAAAAGTATTATGATAAAAGATATGAAAGTTATATAGGCCAAGACTTTGAACCGGCAGATGCTGCTTTTAGAGCTTCCCAGGATACTAAAACATATTACAATGATAATGGTGCTGATGGTAATAATACTAATGGCATCTTTTATATGGATCGTCAAACTTTAAACGATGGCCGCACTAAAGCAGGAGGTCATTCTAAATGGGATGCTCATATGTTATGGTCTTCTGATCCTCATGGTGTTAGAGCACAACGTGAAGCAGATATACACACAATTTTAAAAGATCAAGGAAGGGATGAGTTATTAGATGGTACAAATGATGCATTCTTTACAAAAGAAGAGGTAGAAGCCTGGGATAAATTAAACAGATATCAAAGAGATAATAGAGTTACTCACTATGCACACCAGTTAGGTATAACTGAAAAAGAGTTGATGGATAGGCAAAGAAAAGCTTATGACTCTGAAGCTGAAATAGAAGAAAGTGAAACAGAAAATACTATAAAAGAGAAAGCTAATCAATCAGAATTACAAAGTCATTTAAATAATAGAACTACTAACACATCTACAAGATTATTACATTCTGTAAATAAGGATAACTTTGAACCAGTGACTGTACCTTTAGGGGCAGGAGAAGATGTAATGATGTTAGCTCAAGATTCTAACACACATCCAGGCGGAATAGCTGCATTAGCAGAAGTAGTTGTTGGGAATTGGGAAGATGTAACACCTGATGATTTAGCAGATGCAGCAGAGATTTGTTCATTAGTTGGTAATGCCGACTGTAATGCTTTATTAGCGCTTATGCCTGATACTATAGATAAAAAAGCTTTAGTTAAAGCTGGTATTAAATATGGTATACCTGGTGCATTGAACAGCCCTTATGCTTTAAGAACTACTATTGGGTAAAATAAATGCCATACAATCCTCACGAGGAATTATACTCAGATAAATTATCTATTGAATTAACTGACGAGCAATTACAAGAAACTATTGATCAAGGTCTTCAGACAGTTCAACAGATACAAGAAGCTGGTAAAAATTTACCACAAATTATTGAGCCAACTTCAGCTACGGCTGAAGAGCCACAACAACCACCAGAAGAAGCACCACCTGAACCTGAAACTACACAAGTAACTAATAAAGCTGAGCAATGGCGTGAATTAACAGCCATACGTTCTCTACCTTTATCAGAAAGAGCTGAAGCTAAAAAAGCTTGGGATTTAAAATACTACGGTGTTGTGAATCCTAATTTTGGCCAAATGGTAAAGCAAAGTTTCCTTCGTCAAAGCCCTACATCTTCATTTACCTCTATACCAGCAATGATGGGTATAGGTATAGTAGACACAGTTATTGACACATTTAATTTGGTGTCACCTATCGACGCACCTAGAGTTCCAAAATTTAAAAGTAACGCTGGTGAAGCTGTTAGGCAGTTGTCTGCTCTTATTTTACCACAACGTATGTTAAAAGGTGTTCTTGCAAGTAAAGCTGTGGGTATCCATAAGTCAGGCGTTGCAGGTCAGAGATTACAAAATCTAGGAAATGATAGATTATTTCAGTGGGTAGCTGATGCAGGATTAGAAATAGGAACAGGTGCTGCTGTAGATTATGTTTCTAAACAGCATCAAGAGGATCATAACTTAGCTGGTATGCTTAAGAAATGGTTCCCGCAAACCTATCAATTCATTCCTAATTCTATAGCTACACAAGATACAGATTCATCAGACCTTAAACGTAGTAAGAATGTCAAAGAAGGTGGAGTCTTAGGATTCTTTGGTAGTGTACTAGAAGGAGCAACTAAATTAGCACGAGCTGGAAGTAGTTTATCTAGGGCCACTAAGTGGGTACCTAAAGATAATTTAGCTAAAAAGAATTTAAAAAAACTCACTGAAGATGAGTTTACAAATGTTAAATTTGATGATGATCCAGTTGCTGATCAAGTGCTAAGAGCTGAAGCTAGACGTGAAAAAGAATTAGATAATTTAGCAGAGTATTGGACAGCTAAGGATCCTGACCTAACCGAACCTAAATTAGGTGTACATGATGTCTATGATTTAGATGCAACTAGTGTGCGTGCTAAAGACGTTGATGGGATAGTAGGAGCCTCTGTAGACGCTGTTAGAGTGTCCAAGAATATAGATTCAACTTATGGACGTTTAGGTAGTGTTCTGACCGAATCTGCGCGTAAGTATGGGTTAGAAGCAGAAAGCCTTTCGAAACGTACTTTACTTAAAGGTTTAGCAGAAGAAATAAAACTTGGTGGTAAATACAGTAAAGAGTTAGCATCAGGTAAAGTTATTACTGAAGCTGAAATTGAAGAAGCTGGTATAAGGCTTGCTGAAATAATAACTGATCCTAGAATGGAAGCCGGTGAAATCAGACAATTACTGAATGAGTTTAAAGGAGAAATAGACGGTATTAAGGCTGTAGATTCAAAAGGCTACAGAGGTGTAATGAAAGCTTTAAAACATTATGCTGATGAGTTTTTGAATATGGATGTAGAAAAAGCTAGAGCTTATCTACTTACTTCAGAAGCAGGGCAAGTATCAGATATAGCAGAAGGTGGACGTTTAATGGATGGTACCGCTGCTGTAGAACGTGCTCAAGAACAAATACTTGATAGGTTACAGTATTTAATGGTTGAAAAAGGATTAGCTTCTTACCAAGCTGGTTCTAGATTAAGTCATTTAAATACATGGAAATCTGCTAAAGCTTCCGGTAATGCTACTAAAATGAAAGAAGCAGCTGAAGCATTAACAGAAGATACTAATTCAAAACTATTAGAAATTATACCGAAGGCTGAGCAATATGCTGATTCTTTAAGATCCATAAGTAAAGAACGTCCAGAATTTCTAAGGCCATTTATGTTGGCAAATGAAATGACAGACGGTAATATAGATACTATGTACAAATTAAATAATTTTGTACGTAATAGTTTAGGTACTATAGAAAAAGCATTCTATGATGGTCAACCTGAGATACCTTCAATTATAAATAGAACTCAATGGAGTATTATATTTAACTCTGTACTATCTGCTTTCTCTACACCTATTAGAGCTTTAGCTGGTAACCTGGGTGGTATCATAGGTAAGCCTGCTTCACTTGCTGTAGGAGCTATGACACCTGGTATGAGTGATATGCATAGAAGATCTTTCCATCAATATGCTGGCATCACTGATACTCTTACAAAAGCTTTTGAGCATATGAAAGTAGTTTATCGGAAAGCAGCAACAGATCCTACATCAGTAGGGTATATTATGCGTGATGATGTTGCTATTAAAGAAGCAAATAATTTAGAAGTACTTAAATCTTTTGCTAAAGCATCCGAAGAGACTGGTGAATATGGTCCTAGTGCATTAATTAGTTTATATGAATCACAAGATGCTCTAGCTAAACATCCTTGGTTACGTTTTGGTGCTAATTCTATGACAGCATTAGATGGATTTAACCGAGCTACATTTGCTGTAGCTGAGGCTAAAGGCAGAGCTTTTGATGCTATAATGGAATCTGGACAAGAGCTTAATTCTGATACTTTAAGGCAAGCTTCTGATCAAATCTATAATAAATTCTTTGATGCTAATGGCATGATCACTGATGAAGCAGTTGATTTTGCAACAAGAGAGACGGCTTTAAACTTAGATAGTAGTTTAGTTAAAGGTCTGAATAATGTTATAAGAAGATTTCCAATAGTAAGGTCCATTTTTATGTTCCCTACTACTCAAATGAATAGTATTAATATATTCAGAAAGTGGAGTCCATTAGATGCTGTGCATATTGGAAATAAATTTGAAGGAGATTTTGGTGCCTTTAACAAGTATTCTTGGGAAGAGTATTTGGTTAATGAACCTGAACGTCTTAGAGAATTACTTGCATCTAAAGGTATAGCTTGGACCAAAAATGCTGAAGTTGAGTTCAAAACTAAACAAGCAGAATATAGAGGACGAGTTGCTATTGGTACAACGTCTATGATGGGTGCTGCTCTTATGGCTACCAATGGACGTATACGAGGTAACGGTCATTGGGATAAAGAAACCCAAAGATCTCGTAGAGGGCTTGGTTGGAAAGATAAAACATATCAAGGTACAGATGGTAAATGGTACAGTTATGAATTTTTAGGACCAATTGGTGACTTAATAGCACTTAGTGTGGACTTAGTTGATAACTTTAACTCAATATCTACAACTACATTTGAAAAATTTCAATATAAATTAGCGTTTATTTTAGGCGCTAGTTTGACTAATAAGTCATTTATGCAAGAATTAGAGCCTCTTAATGATATGTTAGTAGGGAACCCTGCAGCTTGGAATAGGTGGGGCGCTACATTTGCTAATTCACTACTACCTTTTGCAGGTCAAAGAGGTGAACTTGGTAGACTTTTAGCTCCAATGAAAAGAGAAGTTAACCAAGAATTCTTAGATCTTATTAGAAATCGTAATAATTGGTTAGATCCTTTAGATGCATCAGGAAAATTACCTTATAAATATGATTTTGTAGATGGTACTATGGTAGGTTATCCAGAAAATTGGTGGGTTAGAGCAAATAATGCTTATAGTCCTATAAAACAATACGATGGTTTATCTGCTGAAAAACAATTTCTTGTTGATATAGAGTATGATTCTCGACCATTCTTTAATAAAAGTAGTGGTGGAGCAGAGTTTACAACAACACAACGCTCTGAACTTTATAGTTTAGTAGGAGAACAAGGTCATTTTAGAGCTATACTTAAAGATGTTATAAGAGATTCTAATAGATTAACTTATACAGATGCAAATGGAGTCAAGCATACAGGTTTTGTAAATATATTAAAAGCTGTGCGTAGAGGTAATATACCTGAATCCGTTTTAAAAACCAAAGATTTTGCGAATATATTCCGAAGATTAGATGTAGGTTTATCTCAAGCTGTAAGATTAGCAGAAGGTACATATAAACAAAATGAAGTTAATAGTGGTTTATTAGAACGTGAGATTCAACTTAAAGAAAGTAAACAAAAAGCACGTGAAGGTGATGTAAAAGGTACTGTTAAAGTATTACAACAACATGGGTATTAATTAAATGGCTTATGTAAATAAAATAAAACCAGCTACCTATAAATCAGATGGTACTACTAAACAATTTACCTTTCATTTTCCTTATCAAAAACAAGAAGATGTTTTAGTTGAATTTTGGGATGAAGGTGCATCTAAGTGGATAAAACAAAGTAGACAAGCAGGATTTGGTTATCGTTTTATAGGTAATAATACAATTGAATTTGGAGAGGCTCCTCCTAAAACAACAGCCGCTGCTGGAGACATACGTATTTCAAGACATACAAATCGTTTTGTAAAGCGTGGTTCAATTGAGAATACTCGTAATGAATGTGGTGCAACAATTATTAATGAAAATTGTGTTGAACCAGAAGAAGAACCTTCAATTGCTCCATACTTACCATGTACAGAGTGTAGTGATGATGACCCAACTTATGGTACGTTAATTCAACCAATGGCTCAGCTTGTACCTGGAATGAAGTTATTCTTTAAACATCCTTGTAAGCAAGAGATGAGATCTACAAGGCCTCAGTTCTTCTCCGGCACAGGAAGGTATTCTTGGGATACTGGAGAAGGTAGGGTATATGTATGGCGAGAGCATCCTACAACCTATGCTAGAACATTAATCACTACAGTTGATTATTTTAATGAATATCAATTTGGAAAATATGATTATTCAAGTGATAGGATTGAGGGTGGTAAATGGACAGCTGAAGATGCTTGGGCTGTAGATCCTAGAACATATATAGGACCTGGTGGTGATAAAGCAGGTAATGTATACGAACCTAAAGTCGGTGCTGAGTATGAATTAACTGATGAAGATATTGGTTATAGAATAAGGTTTACATATAGATGTGTAGGTTGTGGTGGAAATCAACGAGGTTTATGTGCTGAGAAAAATGGACAAGTATCTACAGAGGTTTATCAAAAAGGTTATCGTGATCATACTGTTACAGCTCAAATGCAAGGATCTTCTAATGTAACTACTGGCGATGCTGTTGTTGATGCTTTACCTAAAAAACGTCTTGTACCTATAGGCTATGGGTATGGTAATGTCCGTATTAATGTAAAACCTGGTACTGCAGGAGATAGGTTTAAATTTACAGGAGGAGTAAATTGGGATACTGATTATATAACAGATTCCACTGGTAATGGTGTTACTAAAACTATTGAAAAAATTTCAAAAGATCCTTGGGTTTTTGTTGAAGTAGAATCAGCTCATAGTACTGCAACACCTTCATGGGAATATACTATAGACTGGACAACTGATATAGATCCAAGTCAGTATAAATATGCTAGATGGGTAGGGTTCACTGAAGAATTCCATAATGAATATAAAACTTATCTTTTACCTAACCCAGAAGGTTATGAATCTCAAGAAGCGGCTAATGAACATGCTAAAACCATTAGGGCTTATGGTCATCCAAATGCACGTGTTAAAGAAGAATTCCCTGATACATACACAAAATCAGCAACTATAACTAGTTCTTGGTATGAAATACCAGAAGGTGGTTTTTTACATATGACTGGTTTAACTGATTGTACTAATTTACGGCACACAGAACAGTTAGGTTATAGCGCCTATGTAAGTGGAAATGAAACTCTGCGTTTACAAAGTAATCGAGTAGAGCCACTTCCTTGGAGATCTAAAGTATGGTGTAGAGTTTGGGACAGGTACAATCAGTGGAATGATGATCAGATGTTAAATATAATTGATGAAATGGAAGGTGGTTATAAAGTAGAACGTGATGGAATTTTTAAATTAGGTGGCTTAGCAGTAAGTGGTAATGCCACTCCTAGTGATGTCTGTGATGGAACTGCTGAAGTAACTATGACACTTACTGATAAATCTATACATTATGATCATTACATTATTGAAGGCCATTGGGAATTTAGTAATGATGAAAGTACTGAAAAAACTGTATCAGCTAAATGGGAAGGAGTAGGATACTTAGGTTATGCTAGAGCAGGTAGGAGATCAGTCTCTGCTACATCTACCTCTTATGAATCTGATTGGTCAGAAGAATATTTACATAACCATAGATCAGACAGTTACTGGTCGAATAATTATGGTTGGGATAATGACTATACATGGTATGCTCCGTTTGATTCACCTGAATGGATAGAGGAAAGATATGAAGATGACTATCGACCAACTTATGAAGTATATTATTAATTTATACATATGACAAATTCATTTACCCCAGGTAATTCAATTAGAGCAGAAGCTCTAAATGATAATTTTGATCAAATACTGCTTTGTTTACAAGAACTAGATGGTAAAATAGCTAATCCTGACGGCACTATGCGTGGACCTAAAGGAGATGCTGGCCCAGCTGGTGCGACAGGACCTAGTGGTGCAACAGGCCCAACAGGAGCTACAGGTCCAGCAGGATCTGCAGGGTCTACCGGAGCTACTGGACCATCTGGTGCACAAGGTCCACAAGGTTCTCAGGGACCAACAGGCCCTACTGGTCCACAAGGTATTCAAGGTGAAAAAGGCGACAAAGGTGATACCGGTACTGGTATCTTATTAAAAGGTTCTTATGCCTATACAGGCGCACCCACAAGTACAACTGCTCCTGACCCTAGTTCTGGTGATACCTGGATCGCTAGTGATGGTAATGGTTGGAGTTATAGTGGAACAGCATGGACCAATGTAGGAGCTATTCAAGGTGCTACAGGTGCTACTGGAGATACTGGTGCGACTGGTGCAACAGGTGCTACAGGACCTCAAGGAGCACAAGGTGATACTGGTGCTGCAGGACCAGCAGGACCTACTGGACCGGCGGGACCTACTGGAGCTACAGGGGCCACAGGTCCAGCAGGACCAACAGGGGCTACAGGTCCAACTGGTCCAACTGGAGCCACAGGTGTTACCACACTAACAGGCGCTACTGATACAAGTTTTGCATCTTTAGCTAGTGGAGATAAACTTAAATATGATGGTACTAATTGGATTAATGTAGTACCAACCCCTAACGAAAAACCGTTTAAAGCAGTAGCTACTGTAGCTGCTATACCTAATTTCAGTGTAACATCAATAACTATAACAAATGGTGGTGAAAACTTTACTTCAGCACCAACTCTAGCAATTGTCAATACTTCAGGAAATACAGGAACAGGTGCTACAGCAACTTGTACCATAGCTAATGGTGCTATAAATGCTGTAACAGTTACTGGTCAAGGTTCTGGTTATTCTGCAGGTGCTACAGTTACTGTAACCGGTGGTGGAGGTACAGGAGCTTCTCTTACAGCAGTTCTTGGAGATCCAGTTGATGGTTTAGGTATTGAAATAGCTAATTCAGCTGGTATTGAATCTCACACACCTTTAGCTGGAATGCCAGCAGGTTTTGTAGGACATGCAGATTTACAAGTAAGATTAACATACACTACAGCTGGTACTGCTACATGGAATTGGGATAGTTATATATGTACAGATCCAGAAGGCAGGTACCTTAATGATGCTGCTTTAGAGATTGTAGATGCAGATATCAACGCTTCAGCAGCGATAAGTGGATCTAAACTTCAAGCATCTTCTGGTTCAAATGCTGGAAGCATGTCATCTGCTCACTTTACTAAGTTAGAAGGTGTAGAAGCAAGTGCTGATGTTACTGATGCTACTAATGTAGCTGCAGCTGGTGCAGTCATGGAAAGTGATGCAACAACTGCTAGTATGAGCTTTGTTATAGACGAAGATAGCATGTCTACTAACTCTGCTACTAAAGTACCTACACAACAATCAGTCAAAGCTTATGTTGATGCTGCTTCACCACCAACAAACTTAACTAATACAGCTAGTGGAACTGCTTTAACAATTGAGTCTAGTTCTGGTAATAATACAGATCTCCCTGCTGCTACAACTTCAGCATGGGGTGTAATGACAGATGAAGATAAAACTAAATTAGATGGTATTGAAACAGCAGCTGACGTAACAGACGCCACAAATGTTAATACAGCTGGTGCTGTAATGAACTCTGATCTTGATGGTAAGGGTGAGTTATTAGTTGGCGATGGTTCAGGTGATCCTACTGCTTTAACAGTTGGTTCTAATGGTCAATTCTTAAAAGCTAATAGTAGTGAAGCAGCTGGGGTTGAATGGGCTACAATCAGTACAACAGATACAACTTACTCTATATCTTGTGTAGATGGTGATAACTCTGATGAAGAAAAGATACGTCTTACAGCAGGTGGTAGTGGTTCAGGTACAGATGATATAGTATTAGAAGCTGGTACTGGATTAAGTATAGCCAGAGATAATGATAAGATTACCTTCACTAATACTGTAGCTGACACTACTCTGAATTTAATTGATGAGGACGATATGGCATCTGATAGTGCCACTCGTCCACCAAGTCAACAATCAGTTAAAGCTTATGTAGATACTATACAAGGTGGTGTAGGTTCTTATACAATTAATACGCTTTCTAGTTCAACTGCAACTGGTGGAGGTTCTGCATCATTTAATAATACTGCATATAGATTTGCATTAAGTAACCCACCACCATTAGGAGCTCAACAATTATTAGTTAGTATTAATGGTGTAATACAAAAACCAAATGCTGGTACTTCACAACCTAGTGAAGGATTTGCTTATGCAAGTAATGATATTATATTTGCAGCCGCACCTCCTACAGGTGCAGATTGGTTTATCATTACTATGGGCCAATCAACTGATATAGGTACACCAAGTGATGATACAGTTACTACAGCTAAAATTGTCGATGACAATGTAACAATGGCTAAGTTAGCTGGAGGTACATTACCTTCAGATATTACTATTGCATCAGTTAATATAACTAATGGTACTATTGTTGATGCAGATATTAATGCTTCAGCTGCTATAGATGGTGAAAAGATATCCCCTGATTTCGGTAGTCAGAATATAGTTACTACTGGAACTATTGCTGCTGGAAGTGTTAGTGGAAACTTAAGTTTCGGTGATAACAATATTACTAACGTCGGTGAGATTTCGTTAGACAAGATAAAGCCTGACGGTACTAATATCACCCTAAATATGGCTACAGATAAAAATATTTCCTTCTCTGGAGGCATCTCTGAAATAGGTAATGTTACAGGATTCCAGACAACTAACGATGCAGGTAGTGCTAATACATCATTTGGTATAAGAGCAAATGATATACGATTGGCAACTGGAAATGATGAAAGAATGCGTATAACTGATGATGGAGTAGGTATAGGTACAACTTCACCAGCTTCAGTAGCAGGATATAACGGATTAACGTTAAATCATGCTACTCATGGTGGATTTGTTCAATTCCAAGATAATGGGACAAATACTTCCCGTGTATTGGGTGGAGCAAACTCTCTCAATATAGGCACTCAAACATCAATTCCAATAATTTTTAATACTGAAAGTGAAGAAAGACTGCGTATAACTGATGCTGGTAATCTAAAACTGCCAGATGATGCAAAGATTGAATTGGGTGGAACACAGACAGGTTCAGGAGATCTACAAATCTACCATGATGGAACAGATGCATTTATAACTAATAGTACTGGTAAAGTACGTATTTTTGGTCCCGGTAATGATGATATTTTAATAAGAGCTAAAAGTGATCAGGAGGGTATAATTATAAAACCAGAGGCAGAAGTAAGCCTTCATTACAATAACAGTAAGAAGTTTGCGACATATACTTCGGGAGTTTATATAGGTGATGCTGCCGTAAACAGTGCTTTACCAGTAGGAACAAATCATTCAGGTTTTGCTTTCTCTACCGATCAATTTTATACTTCGACAACAGGTACAAGTCTTAATTACCAAGTGCGTTTTTATAACGGCAATGGTTTAGTTGGTGCTATCACAACAGATGACGAAGCAACTGATTATTTAGAATCTTCTGATTATAGATTAAAAGAAAATCAAGTAGAAATATCTGATGGAATTACTAGATTAAAAGCTCTTAAACCATATAGATTTAATTTTAAAACTAATCCTTCAAAAACTATTGATGGTTTCTTTGCACATGAAGTACAAACAGTTGTACCAGAAGCTGTTTGTGGAACAAAAGATGCTGTTGAAGAGGAGGATGATGATAGTAGAAACACCAAAGCAGGAGATATAATCCCTCAACAAATAGATAAAAGTAAAATTATACCTTTATTAACAGCTGCTCTACAAGAAGCAATCGCTAAAATCGAAACACTAGAAACAAAAGTCGCTGCATTGGAGGCTAAATAACTATGGCATTAACACAAGTATCAACTGATGGTATTAAAAATGGTACCATCAAAGATGAAGATATAAAATCCGATGCAGCAATAGACGGAACAAAGATAGACCCTGATTTTGGTAGTCAGGTTATAACCACAACAGGTAATGCTAGTGCTGCAAATATCACATCAAGTACAAACATTGAAATTGCTAATTCAACTGCTTCATCTGATTTAGTTTTATTAACTTTAAATGCTAGTGCTGGTGCTGGTAATTCAAGCTCTGCTCTTCGATTTGAAACTAATAGTGGAAGTAGTTCTTTAAGTGAACTAAAACATAATACAAACGGAAATTTAGCTTTAAGAACTTATGGAGGTGGCCAATTAAATGATGCATTACTTGCTGGTGATGCTGTAAAACTTTACTATGGTGGTGCTACTGATGCTAAGATTGAGACAACCGCTAGTGGAGTAACAATTACTGGTAATGATACAGGCACTTTCATTAAAGGTGACGTTAGTTTTTATGACAGTGCAAACTCTGCATATAATATGGCATGGGATCAATCTATACCTCAATTAAAATTTTATAATAATGTAAAATTAACTCTAGGAAATAGTAATGAACTACAAGTTTACCACGATGGAAGTACTAGTTATATAAAAAACACCAGTGATGCTGCTGGTAATTTAATGATGAGTGCTAATGGTACTGGTTGCCATGTATATATACAAGGTAAAGATGGTGAAGATAGCATCATTGCTGAAAGAGAGGGGGCTGTAAAACTTTACTATGGTGGTGCTACTGATCATAAGCTTGAAACCAGGTCTGACGGTGTTGCCTTAAGAGGTACTACTCATTATGTTGAAGGTTTATTACGACCATGGGCAGCTACAAATACTGACTTAGGAACTGATGCAGATCGGTGGAGAGATATTTATGTCTATAACGATATAGATATTAAGAATAACGGTAAGCTACTTTTGGGAGATAGTGATGAGCTTCAAATCTACCATAATGGAACTAATGATTTCATTCAAAGTAATGGTGGTTATCTCAAGATTCAAACGGATAGTTTAAAAATACATGATAGGTCTGATGATCATCCAATGATCACAGCGGCAAATAATGGATCCGTAGAATTATATTGGGATAACGAATTAAAATTAAAAACTAATGCAAATGGGGTTGAAGTACAAGATTTAACAGCTACAGACTGTTGGTTAGAAATAACAAATTCGTCTGGTACTCCCGGTTGGGTATATGGTAACGGAGCAACTGAAGTTGGTATTTTAGATGCATCAAGCCAATGGAAAGTTAAATGTACTAAAGACGAACAGACGGAGCTTTGGTATGATGATAGTAAGAAGCTGAATACCAGTGTAGGTGGAGTCGCTATTGATGGTAATTTATATATGACTGATATAGATAGCCGTGAAATAAGATTAGGTTTGCATGAGGATCTAAAGCTCTACCATGATGCTTATCATAGTTACATTAACCATAGTGGAACAGGTCATTTTTATATATACGGTAATGGGACAAATAATATTGTTATAAGAGCTGACTCAGCTAAAGAAAGTATTATTGCTGAATCGGACGGAGGTGTAAAACTCCATTACGATGATGAGCTACGTTTTGAAACTACTAATGACGGAGCAACAATTAGTTGGGATACAACTGGTGATCCTGGTCTTTTAAAACTACAATCAACAGCTGGAGCTAGTAATCAAACATTTATACAATGCTATTATAATTCTAGTACTTCTGCTGGAGGATTAAGACGAAACGGAACTTCGCAAGAAGTTGAGCTTTTCAATGGATCAGA
>LULZ01000073.1_pt1 | contig 17699 bp, 26 predicted proteins | sample 729721 | NCBI WGS metagenome assembly LULZ01 (sample SAMN03860276, study PRJNA289734) | marine metagenome | biome: seawater column; feature: ocean; material: water; isolation source: Red Sea water column Station 91 - depth 100m | place: Saudi Arabia: Red Sea | collected 2011-10-15 | depth 100 m
GCAATAATATCAGCAATGTCTGCTTCTTGAAGATTAGTAATTTTTACAAGTTCTTCATTAGAAAACTTACCAGAAGCAACCAATGCTTCTACTTCTTCACCATGAATACCTGTATGGTACTTACGCTTCTTCCAATTTGGATCATCCTTATCTATTTCACCACGCTCTTTCTTAGCATACTTCTTCTCAATGTCACCTTTCTCCTTTTCACCATGCTCAGTATCCCAATCAGCATCCCGTGATGCATCCTTAGACTTATCGTATGCACGAATAGCATCAACTACTCTACGAGTGTCCTTAACCTTAACTTCTTTCTCAACTAGTGCTCTTATATTTTGAAGTTCTAGTTGCTCCTCACTTAATCCTTTTTTAACACCTTTTGCTGCACCTCTTACTGCACCGGCAACTGCTCCTGCAGCTCCCCTTGCTGTTGCAGCAGCAACTTTTTTAACACCTTTACCTACTGCTTTAGCAACTGGTTTAGCAACCTTCATAGTTGCTTTAGTAACAGCTCTGTCTGCCTTATTAAATGCCTTTACACCTTTACCAATTGCTCCTCCAACTGCCTCAACTCCTTTAGCAGCCTTAACTAAAGCACCTTCAACTTGAACTTCTTCATAAGCATATCTGTCATCAGACTTGCTAGTGTCACCCTTACTTGTTACTACCTTGTTAGCAATCTTTTCCTTGTCCTTATCACTTAACTTTCTTCCCTGCCTCTTCATTGCAGAAAGAACTTCCTTTTTCTTTTGTGTTTCGTAATCTTCCTTTCTCACATTTGGAGACCCGGCAAGGTCATCTTCCTTCTTCTTTCTCTTCTCAATATCAACAGGGTTTAGAGAATTGCCATCCTTATCATATCCCCAATCCTTATCTTCCTTATAATTAGCACCCTTACCTTTGGGATAAGAACGATCAGCAATTGCAACAGGTTCTTTCTTTCTCTTTTCTGCAGATGCCTTATAAAGACGAGATGCTTGTTGTGCCTTTGCTACTGCACCTTCTTTATCACCGGAACTTGCCAATTCACCTCTCTTCTTATCTGCTGCTTTGGATGCTGCTAATGCAGTATCAGCAGAGACTTCATTGAGATAAATCTGATTTAAATCTCTAATTACGTTAGATGACATTTTTCCAGACACTTTTTCTTTTATTTAGTTGTGCCAATAGTCCAAGACCTCAAGTTTCCAGTATCAACCTCAACATCTGGAGGAACTACTAAACAAAACCCAATACCCAAATTAAAAGTCTTTCTCATTTCTTCCTCTTCTATGTCACCTGCCTTCTGAATAATATTAAAAATTTCTGGACGTTCCCATGAATTATAATCAACATCCACCGTCATACCTTTAGGAAGACAACGTGGAAGATTCTCTGGAATACCACCTCCTGTTATATGAGACATTCCTAAAATAGGATATTCATCCATCAACTCTTTAACTAAAGGTGCATAAATCGTAGTTGGTGTAAGAAGTTCGGGATGCTCTTTATAAAAGATCTTATGCCTCCATAACATATCATTAATCAAAGTATATCCATTACTATGAAGTCCACTACTTTCTATACCAATAACTTTATCTCCTGGTTTAATCATTCTACCATCTAATATCTCACCTTCTTCTACTATACCAGTACAAAATCCAGCAAGATCATAATCACTCTGTCTGAAATGTTCAGCAGTCTCTCCTCCTAACAGTTCCATCTCTGCTATCTCACATCCCTTAAGGATACCCACCATAATGTCAGCAACATTATCATCTATCTTCTTAGTAGAAACATAATCTAAAAAGTATAGGGGTTTAGCACCAGAACAAATTACATCATTGACACACATTGCAACTAGGTCTTCACCTATAGTTGTATAATCATTAAAAACTCTTGCTATATTAATCTTAGTTCCGACACCATCAGCACCAGATACTAAGACAGGTTTCTCATACCCACTAGGTATTCTAAATGCACCACCAAATCCACCAATGCTAGGTGCTTTCTCTTTTAGTCTTTCTACAAAGGCATTACCGGCTTCAATATCTACCGTATACTTCATAAATCACCTTCAGCACGATTCTCTGATTTATGAACATCAAATTCACCACCAGGATAACGTGCTTTAAGTTTATCTACATTCATCTCAAGTATCTCATCAAAATCAGTATCCAATGCCATAAATGCCTGAGCAAGATACCAACAAATATCTCCCAACTCTCTCTTCATATGAAAAATATTTTCTTCATTATAGGGTTTACCTTGAAAGACAATCTTCTTTACTACTTCAGTAAACTCACCCGACTCAGCAGTCAATCCAAGTGCAGCAGTCAATAATTTACATGTATCTGCATTCTCTGCTTCTAAGGCAGTCAACCGTGCCATCAATGCAGCATAATCTGTACAGGAGCACTAGTTACTCCATATACAAACTCAATATACTTTTTAAGATCTACTTCTTTAGAATTTAAAGTCATTAGAATTTAAGAAATAAATTTACGATAGCAACCAGTAAGAGTTTTTGGATCTAACTTACTGGGAGTAATATTAAAAGCAATTGATCCATCAGATTTTTTAAGTAACCTATCCATAGCAACACAAAGCATCTTATATAAAACCTTAAGTTTTCCTTCATTACTCTCGTTCCATGTATGTTCTTTCCAATACGCAACAAAATCCGTAGTCAAACGGCAAGTAGAATCTCCCAGAAGTTCTGCCTTGAGTAGATCTAAAAATGCCTCTGCTTCATCGCCAAGTTTAGCATTCACACAAAGAGTTGCCCACGCACCAACAGTTTTAGTTTGTGTAGAAAAATCTTCGGTTTCGGTTAAGAATGAATTGCAAATATTTTCTGCTTTTTTAATATCATCTTTCCAATCATACCATTGCTTCACAGCATTATTAATATTCAATGCTGGTTTGTTTCCTCTACGTTTCAACAAGTCACCAAGAATAGCAGTTTGAGAAGGAAGGGCAGTATTATCTTTTCTATAAATCTCATCATGAGCCCGACGAGGTTTAGCAATCGCAGCATTAGAGAAAGAATCAGGTTCTGCACCAAGAACAACTACAGTTTCATACTCTGCCTCTGGATCCTCATCACTTGCAATATGAGTTAATCTATGCTGACTTTCATTAATATTACCAGAGGTATTAAAAACAACTCCATTCCCATCAAATAACCAACCAAAAGTGTCAACAGATTGACCAATCTTATTTACTTGAGATGGACATAGTTTACGATTATCTTCGTTGTGATACTCAAGAATATACCGTGCCATTGCAGGTGTAATCTTAACTACCATTGCACTCCTCTTTGTTGATACTGGATCAAAGGGAAGAGGAGATGCTTGTTTAATAATTTCGTTTAGAGGCATTAGAATTTAAAATCAGTAAATGCTTTCTTTTCCTTCTTATCAGTATACTCTTCTTCTTGCCCACTGTCAATAATATCTTCTTGAGCACTCTGCTCACAATCATAGAGTCTCATCTTTGCTCTATCAATTCCTACAACAAACCTCTTAGAAATTGTTGGATCATTATATCTATTCTTTAACTGCTTAACTAATATCTGATTTAATCCTTCAAGGTCTTCGGTTGATATAAGAGCGAACATAAGATCAGCAGTGGCAGGAAGACCAAAAGATTCAGAGGTGTCGGTGAGATCCACATCACTACTACCAAACCCGGCACGAGTAGTTTGAGTAGCAGATACAATCGGTACATTTGCCTCCACAGCCAAACCACGCAATTCCTCTGCAATAGCCTTAATGTACGAATACGAATTAACGGAGCTATTGTTACGATATCTACTAGAAGCACATATATTGAGGTAATCAATAAAGATAATGTCAGGTCTGAAAGACTTCTTAAGTGCAAGTTCATTAAGTAATGCTTTAAAATGTCCACTATGCGCTGCTGCTGTAGGATACTCTTTAATAATTAATGTCCCTTGAGTTTTCTTTGCAAGGTTTGAAACCTTACTCTCATACATTGGTTTAGGTAAATCTATTATATCTTGTATTGGGACATTAAGTAAATTAGCATCGATCCTCTCCGCAATCTTTTCCTCTGCCATTTCGAGAGTAATGTAGAGGACGTTCTTTCCCTGGAGCAAAGCTGAGCTTGCCACATGACACATGAATAAAGATTTTCCAACACCTGTGAATGTGCGTATCAAAAGAAACTGCCAAAGCATCGGATAAAATAGTAGGTATTGCATCCCTTCCTTTAGTTTCATCTGTCTTTCCATCAGCAAGTTGAATAGACTCCATCAATGCTAAGTATATAGCACGATCTCTACACCATTTCTCTGTAGTATCAACTAACCAATTAAACTCAGTATGTTCTTCTTCTAAAGATCCTATTAATTGAGTAATTTCTTTAAAAGAAGAATCATTAATATCCTGTCTTTTCTCTGTCTCAATACATAATACTTCCTTTGTAGCAGGTTGGTTATACTCTTCTACAAATTTTATTATCTCTTCAAAGACTACTTTCTGATTATAATCCTCAAAATAATCTGCCTTAATAAAAGGAATTACTTTGCGAACATACTCCTCATTATGAAGTAGATTTCTTAAAATTAAAAATTCAACTTTATCCATGTGGCATATCAAAGACAAAAGTTATCCTGGTTTCTTCACCAAGATTCACAGCACCATGAGGCATCTTATTATTAAACCAGAAAAGTGTCCCTGCGTCAACTATAGCAGTTTCATTTCCTACAAAATATTGATATTGCCCTGCAATAGAAAGATGATATCTATCCCTTGTCTTATAATAAGTTCCTTCATCTATATGAGCACCCACATACCCATCCACAGGGAGAGATAAAAATCCACACCTATGAACTTCTCTGCCAGGAAATTCTTTGTTTATAATTTTTATAATTTCAGTATGTCTTTCCCATGCAGGAGTTGGTTTATTTAATTCAGAATCTCCTACAAAATCTTCTTTCTTCTTTATAGCACCCATTATAAGTTGAAGATTCCCAACTTCTATATCGGCATACCCTCTTTCTAATAAAGTATCAGTACCCTTCCTCTGAATATACCAGTCATCAGAATACTGCTCAAGTTGCTTGAGTACTTTCTTTACATCTATTCCCTTCTTTAGAATCTTTATATTCTTCATCAATCAATCCTTGATAGTATTCCCTAACCCATCCATCATTATAGGGAGAATTTGCCTGTACATACCAATTAAGATCCATAACTAAACTCCTGTTGTGCAATCTCATCTAAAGCCTGCAATACCTCTGGAGTAAAGTACTTCTCTGGATTCTTATATATCTCTTTAGCATATAATTTCTTACCGTTAATCTCATAACGTCCTGCAACATTCTTCCATATTCCTCCAATCTCTCCCAATTCCAGGAGACCATAATACTTATCAAGTCCACGCTCATCATAATAAAGACGAACCTCTACAGTTTTGTTTTCTTTACTTAAACGCGACTTTGCTGTCTTAGCTTTGATAATGTTTCCGACGACTTCCTTTCCATCCTTCTCTTTCTTCTTTCCGAGATAAATGATTGTACTAGCTGCGTACTTGAGTCCAGACCCTCCGCCCATTTCTTTCGTTGGTACGTAAGCTCCGATGACATCATATGTATGATTTGTGACAATGAGCGGGACATTCGCTTGGCCTAATTTAAGTGTTAACATTCTGAACGCACCCTTGACCAATTGCGATTTAGTCATGTCACGGACTTGCTTATCGTTCAGAGCATCCGTGATTTCCTTTTCAGTGGAAAGCATTCCCAAAGAGTCTAACACAAACATACATGGTTTGCGTTCATCTATGGGCATTTGAAGATATTTATCAACTGCCTTAAGTGCCTTGGTACGGAATTCCTCAATGGTCACTACATTAATGACCACAAAGCGATTCATATCAATACCACGGCTCTCTAAAAGTGCCCTAGTAATGCTACTCTCAGTATCAAAGTAGAGTACATAAGCATCGGGGTTAGTATCCAAAAAGTTCTTGGCAACGGCGAGAGAGAAAAAAGTTTTTCCCGTACTAGATTCTCCAGCAATTGCAGTGATCTTGCTACTAGATACCCCACCAAAAATAGACCCTGATACCAACCCATTAAATACCAACGAACCTGTGTCAATATATTGCTCACTTTCGTTGATATCGGCTGCGAGTTGGGTGTAGTCATCTCCAATTTCTTTTACTATATCTTTAAGAAAATCCATCATTTATTCTTACTTAATATCCATTATAACATGCATTATTTAAATACTCTACCAAACAGATCAGTTACAGTTTCAACGGTTATAATCTCCATATTAACAGAATATCTATACTTCTGTAAAGTATTAGGTTGAGCTGCATGGATTAAAGTCGAAGGAAAAATTATTAATTCATTATTCTTTGGTAAGTAATCATATACCTCATTATTCAACCCCACAAAAGATATTCCATCATTAAATACCTCCAAATAATATACAGCATTTATAGTAGATGTTGCTGAATGATTATGCCACCAACCATCTTCACGTTTACCCATATCATTTTTATTTCCCCGATAAGCCCAGCAAGTTGAAGAATTACTCCCTGATAAGGTAAATCCTCCAAACACATCTTTACTTTTTCTCAAAAACCTATCATATAATTTAATAAAAAAATCATTATCTTGAACTAGAGGAAAATTATATGCTCCTCTTTTTTTCCCAGTAGAAGAAATGGTAGGAAAATGAAGTTTATAATTTTTATCAATGACCCTTTTAACTCTACCTCTTTGGATAAAATTAGGATTATAAAAATTTTTAATAGATATAACCTGAAAATCAGATAACAATTCCCTTCTCCCTCAACGTTCTTTTATAAGGTCCATTCGGATCCTTCGCTCTTACCTCCTTAACTTCCTTTAATAGATGATATAGTCTAGCATCCCCACCTAAAGCGAGGGCTTTAACTATTGTATCTAAATCTTGGTCGTTGATCGGTAAGTCCATCTAAGTAAAAAAGAGTTCTAGGTTTACAGTTTTCTCAACATTCCACCCAATAGCATCAAGAATGATTCGGAGTGGCTCCAAGAAAGCTTTATCAAATTGTAAGTCGTAATCGACATACTTGTCAAGACCAATCTCATGCGGAAAATCCTGAATAAAAGAAATGATATTCTCATGAATAACATTTGGTTTCTTCAGGTAACAGAATTTGATCTTTTCACCATTTTGGATCAAAGAGTACTTATTATCCAACTTATGTTTTTTGACATAATAGTTGTACAATAATGCACCCCGTATATGTATAGGAGTTCCTTTTGCGTATATTGTAGAAGATGCTTTATACTTCTCCACATTAGATGCGGATCGTGGAAAAGAAATATCTTCTGGTGGAAGTTTCCTAAAATCATTACGTGACTTATCAATAAAATCAATTACATCATCTTCGGTCCCACTCATCATCAATTTAAGAGCCTCTTTAATCATTGCTCTACAAGGTGCAGGAGTTGAAGACTTAACTGCCTCAATACCCATCATTTTTAATTTTGGTTCTTCATATCTAACTCCTTCACTATCCCATACATTTAAAATGTATCTTTTCTTCGCAGTCCATATACCCCTATCGGCAATATTCTCACGTTTCATGAACATTTTTTGGTCATAGGCGTTGACATACCTGGCCAATTCTTCGTAAGAACTTTCAATAAAAGGCTCAAATTCATCTTCACACACCTTATTAAGGAACCGCACAACGCCCTCATTAGTTTTCTCTCTCCCCTCGTATACACGTTCAACCAAAGGACCCAAATGCAAGTAAATACTATCGGTATCAGAAGCAATAACATAATCAATCTCCTCAGTTTTCAAAATTTTATTAAGATGGGCATTCATCTTATTCTCTATCCAGCGAATAGAGACTTGTCCGGACAAAGTAATTGCCTCTGCGTTTGCTAACTTATAATAACGGAAGTACTGATTGCCGATAGCACCATAAGCACTATTAAGAGATATCTTCTTCGCCATTTGGATGTTGTTGCATCTTGCAATTTCCTTTTCCAATGATTTAGTGGGGGTCTTCTCATATGCTTTCTTTGCCTCAATCATTCTTTTCTTAAAGACCACTCTATCACCATACATCTTATCCATCAATTCTGGAAGGAACCCACGCACATCCTTTCTATACTGTGCTCCATTTGCACACGTTGCATATTCACTACCAATCTCTATCTCTTGGTTTAAGAACCTCTCAACGCTTGCGCCGGGACATCTAGCCTCCCTGAGGGTTTCTGGCGAGATGTTGTATTGCATAATAAGATGAGGATAAAGGCTATTAAGGTCAAAAGAGACAACCCAATCATAGCGTCCTGCTTTCGGTTCTTTGACATATGCCCCCGCGTATTTTTCATTTTTCTGTGATTTGTTCTTAGGTGGAATTACAATATTTCTTTTCTTAAGATAATTATATATGATATTGTCCCACATACGAACCTGATAGAAAACATCATTGTAATTAACCTTAGCATCATATGCCATAGTCAATGCCAGCTCAATCAACTTCATCTTGTCTTCCAGACGGTCAACAAGTTCCACGTCAACAATATTATACTCAATAAACTTCTGCCAACCTTTATGATAAAAATCTTTAAAGGTATCAAACTCACTGTGGTCTAACTTCTTCTGCCCTAATTCTACTTCTGCAATATAATCCAACCTATAAGACTCCTGTGCCTTATAAGTAAACTTCTTATAAAGATCAAGATAGTCAAGTTGAGTTACACCACCTACATCAAATACAGTATGCTTACGTCCCATAAGGTGAATCTCACCTTCACTACACAATCCCCAGGGTGACATACGCTTCATCAACTTCTCACCAAGCACCCTCCTCAAACGCTTGCAAATATATGGAATATCATATAGTTGAATGTTCCATCCAGTAATAACATCTGGAACATCCCGCATCCAATAATTAATGAATGAACCTAATAGTTCATACTCTGTAGGACAATGATGATATGTTAAGTCCTTACGATCATACGTGAAGGGTTTAACTCCCCAAGTAACGATCTGCTTCGTTGTATAGTCCTGGATTGTAATAGCAAGTATCTCTTCCTCGCACGATTCAACATCAGGGAACCCTTGCTCAGACGCAACCTCAATATCAAGAGTAACAAGTTTAATCTTGCTGATGTCAAACTTGATCTCATCCTCAGGATATTTCTCTGATATGTATTGGTAGATATAACGGTCATGACCATATATCTCGAATCCTTCCACATCCTCATATTTTCTATAAAACTCCCTACAATCTCTAACCGTTCCTGGATTAATAGCTTCAACTTTTTCTCCACTCAACGTTTTATATTTAGCCTTTCCTTTAGATTTGACAAATAGAGTAGGGAAAAACTCATCTCTATGCTCATATCTCTTTCCATTATCAACACCCCTCACCAGGAATTGATTCCCGATAAGTTGAACGTTGGTATAAAACTTCATTCGCTAATAAGGTCCAGATATTTTTCAAGAAGTGTGGGAGTTGGCTCACACAACGTAAGTATTTTATCAGAACTCATCATAAAAATATCATCTCTTGTAATATTAAGTAACCATGGTTCCAAAACAGTCTGACCTGATTCTGTATTAATACACATTGGATTAATCAGCTTACAATCTGGTTCTCCGATATCAATTGCAGCAACCTCTACAACCTCACTTATCAGAAGTTGCTGTGTCGTCGTCAGTGCTATTACCTTTATCGTCTTTTCCATAATTTACAATGTCCTCGATGTACATCTCTTTAAGTTTTTCAGCAGGTTCCACCATAGTAATTAGCCAATCAGCAGGAACTGGAATAACTTCTTGTTTAGTTAATGGTATCCAGGGAAAAAGAGAAACTTCAAATCCTGATTGTTTACGAGGTCCATCCTCATTAAGAAGATTTGGATCTCTCATCTTTATAACACATGGCTTATTAAGATGATATCCAATAACCTGACTTTCTTCTTCCGTGCCAACACGCATCTCAGTCGCATCAGCAATAACATCCTCTCCTGACTTGAAGAGCATTAGTTTAATTGTCATAGTAATTTTACCTTATCATACAATGAGACTACTTCATTACTAGGATCTGGAACATGAGATAGAAGATCTCTTAATGCTACTACTTCTTCTGCTGTTAGAGTCAATCCTCTATTAGTTGTAGAAGGTTCAATATTTGGTCTATAATTACTCCCTATTGCGGGATATGGATCGGCCATGGTTTTTCTATTTACCTCTCGAATATTGTAACATAAAAAAAGAGGACCGTAAAGGTCCTCTCCATCTCGAACTCATCTCTATTTAGAGATACTCTTTACGAGCATGATGATCAGGAACAATCTTACCTAATTCCACTCTAAGGAGTCCATCGGTAAAGCTGACCTGTCGTACTTCCGTATCATCAGAGAGCGTCCAAGCTCTGCTGAAGGAGCGTTGTGCCAATCCTTTGTGGACAATTTCTCCCACAGTCTCTGATTCTTCCTTTTTGCCTTCCACATATAGTTTTCCAAACTCTGTGTAGACCTTAACTTCTTTCTTTTTGAATCCCGCGAGTGCGATTTCCAATCTCGATTCGACATTGTTTACTTGAATTACATTATATGGTGGATAATTTGAAGATGTATCCACGCCATCCCAGAATCGGTTGAGATAGTCGTCCATTCCAATGCTGTTTCTTTGAATCTTCTCAAAAAGTTCTGGAAGATTTGCAGCATGATACTGTGCTAATGTGCCCATGATAGTAGCTCCTTTAAAAGCGAGTTTGTGTTTTGTGAACCCTTTCGGCGTTCATCTATATTTATAGCACAAACTGCAAAAAAGAGCAGTAGGGTTTACCGATTATTCTTCTTGGGTTTTCCCTTTCTTACCAATGTTATACTTCTGTTCCAGAATCCAATCACCCTTATCTTTATAAGAAAGGACCTTAATCTGATTCAAAGGAGCAATGTCAGCAACAGCATCTGCTTTTACTACTGAAATAAGTCCCCAATCCGCGAGTAAACGAGCAATGCGATTACGTCGCTGTACATCATTGGTTGTAAGATTAGCATGTTTACCATCAAGGGCAAACAACTCTTTAAAATGAACAATATAATACCTACCCTGCTTATGCAGTATGTGGCAAGACTGATAAAGTTTTTTCTCTTTCCTTGATGCTACACCAATTCTCGTTAATGTCTCTCTTACTTTCAGAAAGTCATCAGGTTCATTAAGAGTTACTTCTACCATTTGGTCCTGAGACCACTTGACTTCAGGTTCCACCGCTGTAGTCATTGTCTTCCTCCAATTTCAAGTCGTTGTTTGATGTAATCCAGTTGTTGTTTTGATAAAATTTTCAGTGCTTGAGACGCTTTCTCATTACTATAACCATAGTATTGTTTAACACTTTGGAGGTCCGTGACTTTATCCTTACGGAGCCAGGGAGAAAATCTCTTCTTTTTCCTAAGAGTATTTAGATAAAAATTATATTGCATATCCTTATCTAGGAATGAATACTTATTCATCTCATTAGCAAACATAATACAATCAAGATGCCCAGATAAACAACGATTAATAATATAAGGAGGATAATCCTTTATCGCAGAAGAATCCTCTTCAATAAGATTATTCTTATTGAAGTTAATAGAATTTAACCAATCCTTAAGTTCTGTCATACTTTACTATAAGGATCTATATCTTCAGCAAGTGCATCAACATCCCTAATAAGATCATTATACTTCTCATCTGATTTAGCAAGGTCCTGTTCTCCTTTAGTAGTATAGTGTAGCACAACTGGATTAAAATTCTCTTGATGCTTCTGCTCTTTATATCCCATTGTTACATCCTGACAAGCAAATAGTCCACCCATTATCTCAAGACGACTTAAAATAGTCCAAATTGCATATTGATCTACTATTCTGGGATTTGGTATAGGATAAAACTGTTCCTTTCTTTTAAACTCATTCATCAAGTCAGTCAATTCACTAAGACTATCAATTATATAATTATGAACATTATTATTAAGTAACATCACCCCACAACAATACTTGTATATTGCTCCTTTTCCACCCAGATCATAAATGGCAATATCAACCTTATCCAATTGCTCTCTTATCTTTGGACCTCCTCCAATATTAGGATCGAATCTAAATCCATATTCCTCTCTACCATATACATCATAATAACAATAGGTATCAAAAAGATACTGAACATTAGCATAAAAGATAGTATCTGAATCAAGATAAAGAATATTACAATCCTTCCCTTTAAAAGACTTAAGATTATACCATCTATGAATTGACCATGCACTCAACATATCATGGTCAAACCCCTGAACAAATGGTCTTAAAAGGACAGAGTACTCAGACTTAAAATGATCGGGAACAAGATTAGGCTTGTCGCAAAAAAGATAAACAGGTATTTCATTATTAAATTCTCTTATAGATTTGATACTATGATTAAGACGTTTGAATTCATGCTCATTAATATGATCATGCTCACTCATCTTATACGAATAGAAAACAATATTCTCTGCCTTTTGATTAGTCCTCCAGCGAAGTTTATCTAATTTTTCACGATCTGTCATGCAGCCATTGCCTCCGACTCATTACTATAATTCATCAAAATCAATTCCTTTCTTTTCTTTTGATCTCTCATATAATCACCCACAGAACGCATGGTATATGTTAAATCAAACTCAGCAGCATTCCAATCATTAAACCTATCTTTAACCAACTGGTCTGAATTGTAACTAACCATCATTGGAATATTATGCTCATCACAATCCTTAGCAAACTTATCATGATCGAAATTCTTATGCATAGATCCCTTCTTACCATACAAGTTATCCTTAATATCATAAGGAGGATCTAAGTACATGAATATCCCATCATGCATATCATGTTCCATTAGATATTCATAAGAATATCCATTTATATTCCAATGAGAAATTATTTCTGAGTAGCCAAGTAATTTCTCAATCCCCCGTACTGAAAAATTGCTATGGGAAGCTTGAGGTGAAAAACTAGAGCTCTCAGTGAGACCGCTAAAACTGCACTTGTTAACAATATAAAAAGCCACAGCGCGGTCAAGGGATGACTCACTAGTCTTGTTAATAATAGATTTGGAGTTATTAAATAATTCTCTTGCTGAATCGGGGTCATTATGAGTAAATTTGTAATCTAATAATTGATCTTTTAATTCTACCCCAAACATCTGAAGATTGCTCCAAAAGTTTACAAGAGGTTCATAAAGATCATTAACAGTAATCTTTAAATGAGGATACTTCTTACTAATATGTAGTGCTACGCTTCCTCCACCAAGGAAAGGTTCACGAAACTCAACATAATTTCGTAGATCAGGAAAATACTGATCCATTTTAGTTACTGCTCTAGACTTTCCGCCGGGATAGCGCAAAGGAGTCTTCAATGCCTTACGAGGGTCTTTCATTTTATAAGCATAGGATGGTCTTCCCAAGGATCAAGTCTTGGAATACCTATATCCATTTTTATAGGAGCATCTAATACGTTCTCAAAACTTTCTGCCATTCTACGAAAACCATTACCCACATACAGTTGTCCAACAAATACTGTTACAGTAGCAGTACCCCAGAAGATATAATACCATCTAGACTTCACTTGTGCTCTAAGTTTTTCTTTCTTAGATTTTTTCATTCCTTGATAAGTCATAATTTTACTTTAGTGCCTTTACCAGAAATAACCTCTCCTCTTATCATATAATTAAAGGCAAGAGATATTCTTTCATTGTCACAATTGTTAACTTTAACACTATGCTTCATAGTAGAAGGAAAGATAAGCATATCTCCATTCTGAGGAAGGAAAGCATATTGATCAACGTTAAATTCATTATACACCCTTATAGGTAAATCTAGCAAATTTCCAAACAATTTGTTATCTGGATGTATAAGAAACTCACCAGATTCTGGAGTTGTTGAAAGATACCAAACGCCACTTACTACAGAATTATAATGGGAATGTTGCTGACCCCAATCACCTTTCTTATGTAAATTAACCCAAGAAGTCACCAACTCAGGAATAATTTCCTCAGAGATACCACAATCATCATACAAATATTCTTTAACTTTCTGAGTAATATAGTTCTTTACAGATTGCATCTCAGGACATTCTAAAAAATTCTCATGAGTCATGTATCCATTCCCATGATACACAAACTCTTGAGACTTTACAAACTCTAATATCCTATACTGAACTGCAAAAGATGTTTGAAGAATTGGTGTACCAAATAATAAACGCAAATTATCCATCATGACAATTCCTTAATTTTATCTCTCCAATACTGACGATCCTCTTCAGAGATCCAAGGATTGTGTCTTTGAACCCAAGCATGTTTCAACCAATCTTCCTTAGACCAATCCTTTCTTGGTTCTTTAATGTAATCCTGTAGACTCACTTGAATTCACATTCAACCATAATCTCAGTCAAACATGCAAGGAGATTTATTTCTTGGTCCGCGACGAAGGCAATTTGGTACTGATACTTAGCAAGAATAAGAACAGCAGCAGGGATGGAAGAAGAAACCAAGGAATCTGAAAGAGAATCGTAAATCCTACGTAATAACACAGCAGGATCATTATCCAAGTTATTGACACACCATTTACGTACTTCCTTAAAGTCCTTTTCTTTGAGATTTTTAATGAGATCATTGACTTTTACATCACTAAAGTGAGCAAGTATACCACTATCTATCTTACCGCTAACAGAATATCTTTGACATTCATTTAGGACTCTTCTCCAGTCTGGGAAGTGTTTGTTTATGAGTTCCGCGAGAACTTTCTTATCAGTTTGAATCCGCTCTGTGTCCAAGATCCCATTAAGTCTGTTGAAAAATTGGGCAGCGATTTCTTGTTTCTGTTTTCCTTTGATGCCAAACTCGACCACAGCACACCTGGAGTGGAGCGGTTCGATGATTTTATTTTTATAATTGCAGGTAAAGATGAATCTACAATTTCTGGAGAATTCCTCAATCGATGCTCTAAGCAAGAGTTGGACATCAGGGGTTGTATTGTCTGCCTCGTCGATGATGATGACTTTGTGCTTTGCATCACTGGATAAGGATACGGTGGATGCAAAGTTCTTAGCGTTATTTCGGACGGTATCAAGGAATCGTCCTTCGTCGGATCCGTTGATAACATAAACATCTACTCCTAGCTCATTACATAATGCCTTTGCTACTGTTGTCTTTCCACATCCTGCAGGACCAGAAAGAAGTAAATTAGGCACTTCACCCTTATTTAGAAAGTCCCTAAAGGTTTTCTTTATATTCTCTGGGAGAATGCAATCTTCAATTGTCTTGGGTCGATACTTTTCAACCCAGAGAAATTCATCCCTCATAATTTCTCAACTTAACATAATAAGGTGCAAGAACATGAGTATTGAAATTTTTATCTACAATACCCCTTTCCAAATTCAACTCTTGGAGTAACCCCCAAGTCTTTCTTTCATCATCCCATTGCATTATATTTACATATTCTATACCATCATTCAACAATTGTACAGCAGCATCTTGTGCAGCAGTCCAATCATCAAATTCTTTACCTCCTACCTTGTATTGAGAACCCATATCAATCTAGTAACCATAAAAATAATAATAACATAGTAGGTCCACATAATGGTCATACCTACCTTATTATGAAGTGATCCCCTTCTATAGGAAGGATAGGATTGCTGATCCCATCCATCAATCATATACTCATTAGGGTCGATTTTCCTCATCCGAATGTAGAATCAGGTTCTAATGCTATGTAATAAGTTAAATCATAATTTTTGCTATTAAAACGAGAAAGAAGTTTTTGAGATACCACAACCTCATAAGTTCCAGGAAGAATCTTAATATTCTCTACCTTAAAGTTGAAAGAGAAAGTCGATTCTGTCTCTCCAACAGCAATATCAAAACTATTTGAAGTATCATTCTTCTTATCACGTACCAGAAGTTTTACTGCTCCATTCTCACCCACCACCGACAAATCAGGAAGTTGGTATATTGCTGCTGCCTTAAGTAACTTATCCAATTGATCTGTACTCAAGTCAAAAGTAACATCTTCACTAGGAAGATTAAGAGGTTTGTCTGGAGGGGTAACAATAACATTAGCTTCTGCAAAGAAGTACTTAGAACGCATCTTGCCTTCTTTCATTACCACATAAGAATCATTAGCAAAATCCAATTCTGGACTCTGATGGAGACCCATTCCATTTAAAAATTGATTAAGATCATAGATACCGAAATCTTTTGGTAATTCCTCATCAATCGTTGCTTCTGCAAGAATATTCTTCATCACACTAATTGTGCGGAGTTTATTTCCCTGCTTAAAAAGAATAGATTGATTAATAGTTGAAAAGTTTTTAAGTAATGAAAGAGTGTTATCAGAAAGTTTCATAACGAGTGTTAGTGTAATCAGGTTCTTGAGTGTTGCCGCTGAAATAATAAAGGAGTAGACAATAATGCATTGCCTTTAGTATATCATTCTTTGCCGATCCCTTCTTATCATAACGACTCAAATACTTAAGTGCATTAGAGCGGCAAAATGATTCAGCATCTCCTACAGAATGAATAAGGTCAAGAGTTTGAACATCAGAATTCTCATTAGTATAATGTCCCTGATAAGTTGAAGAAACATAATCCTTCAAATCTCTAATACCTTTATCCTCTTGATATTTCTGATTAGATGATCCCTTTAAGTCTGGTTTGGGTTTTTCTATTGATTCTGTAGCAGGGAAATGAAACTTGTAGACATCATCTACCGCATAATAGTTAGGATGATCATACTGTGTACCAGCGATTCCACTAAAAGAAATATGATCATCTCCCATTCCACCCCTTACATGTGATCCTCCAAAATCAATAGTATCTGGTGAAGCAGAACCAAAGATAGGATATCCTATATTAATAGTATCTGCTGCACCTACACCATCACTTGTAAAGGTAATAGTATCACTACTACCACCTCCCACAATCGTTACATCATCATTTTTATTCATAATAGGATAATCCTCATCCATAGTACCATTAATTTCTGACCAAAGTAAACTCCATGCATTAACCATTATATGCCTCCTCCTCTGCTTTGTCAAATTCGAAGTCAGCATCTACCTTGTCATATAATTCAAGGAATGCTTGTTTTGTTTCATCATCAAAACGATTTACACATACCTGTATCGCTTTTGCCTTATTCTTAAAGATAGAATATGCACGTAAGATATGTACCAATCTACGAGTACTGATAATCTCTTCAATACCACCATCATAGAAAGTCTTACGGATGATATCACCCCAATCCACAAGTCTCTTACAGAAATCAGTATCAGTTACTCCTAAAGTAGAAGCAACTCTACCTAAAATCTTAGTCTCAACTTTAGGAGAAGGATAATCCTGCTCAAAGGTTACAGGGAATCTCTCAAGGAATGCTTCATTAAGAACATTGGTTCCTATAAATCTCCCATCCTCAGATCCTTTACCTTTTGTATTTGCAGTAGCAACCACATTAAATCCCTTTGCAGGAGAAACAAACCTACCAATCTTCTTAAGGAATATTCCTTTACCCTCAAGAATAGGTTGTAAGCAGAGTATCTTATTAGATGCTAAATCTATCTCATCTAGAAGGAGGACAGCTCCCCTTTCCAGTGCTTCGATAACTGGTCCATTATGCCATACAGTGTTACCATCAATAAGGCGAAACCCACCAATAAGGTCATCTTC
>LULZ01000045.1_pt1 | contig 17046 bp, 4 predicted proteins | sample 729721 | NCBI WGS metagenome assembly LULZ01 (sample SAMN03860276, study PRJNA289734) | marine metagenome | biome: seawater column; feature: ocean; material: water; isolation source: Red Sea water column Station 91 - depth 100m | place: Saudi Arabia: Red Sea | collected 2011-10-15 | depth 100 m
ACACAACGAGTTGATAATTACTTAGGTGGTGTATCTAGACAATCTGATGATAAAAAATTTCCTGGTCAAGTAAAAGAATGTTTAAATGGTTATCCTGACCCTACATTTGGATTAACTAAAAGACCAGGTTTTAAATGGATTGCTAATTTAGGTACAGGAACTACCTTTGATAATTGTAAATGGTTCTACATAGCTAGAACAGCAACAGAAAGATATGTAGGATGCATCCAGCCTGCCCTAGGAGGCTCTACAGGAGACATAAAAATCTGGAATACAGATGGTACTGCATGCAATGTTACGTACGGTACAGGGGCACAGGCATACCTTACAGGAGCACGTACGAACTACGACATACTTACTGTACAAGATACATCCATAATAACAAATAATTTAATCACAACAGCTAAGATAGCTGATCCAACATTTGTAGCAAAAACAAGAGCTACTTTAGTTCTAACTGGTAGTGTGACTAATGGTGTAGATACCTATGATGTTACTATCAATGGTACTGCTATTACTCAAGTTGCACCAGCTAGTGGCGATGGTTATGATGATGTCTTAGGAGATCTCAAAACCAATATAGATGCACTTAATGTTTCAGGACTTACAGTAACTAAATATGCTAACTCCTTAGAATTAACAAGAGTAGTAAGTGGTACACGTACTGCTTTTACTATTAGTGCTAAAGGTGGTATAGATAATAGTAAATTAACTGTATTTCAAGATCAAGTAGATAACGTATCTCAACTACCTACCCAATCATTTCAAGATCATGTAGTTAAAATTATCAATACTGCTTCTGCTAATGATACATACTTCGCTAAATTTGTAGCAGATGATGGTACTTCTGGTACAGGTTACTGGTCTGAAACTTTAGATCCTAGTAAGTCTACAGGATTAAATCAAGATACAATGCCTCATGAGTTAATCAACTCTAGTACTAATAACTTTGTATTCCAGAAAATTACCTGGACTTCTAGAACAGTAGGAGATGATGTAACTAATTCACACCCTAGCTTTGTTGGGCAAAAAATACAACAAGCATTTTTCCATAATAATAGACTCGGATTCTTATCTAAAGATAATGTTTCAATGAGTCAATCACAAGATTTCTATAACTTTTACCATACTTCTGCACAGACGGTAACGGATGCAGATCCAGTTGATTTAAGTTGTTCAACAATTCGACCTGCAGCACTCCACGCTGTGATTCCTACAACACAGGGTTTAGTACTCTTTGCTAAGAATCAACAGTTTATGATGTTTGCTGCTGATGGAATTCTGACACCAACAAGTTCACTGATCCGTACGATCTCAAACTATGAAATGGATACAGAAGTAGATCCAGTTGATATAGGAACTAATATAAATTTCATAAGTAAAACGCCAAGCTACACTCGAATATTCGGCATGGTCACACGTGGCCAAGATGAGAACCCTCAGGTTCTAGATGTTGGTAGAGTTGTTAATGAGTGGGTACCTGCAACAGTGGATACGTTCATTGCCAGTCCACAAAACCAATTCCTCGCAATGTCTAGTCAATCCTCCGATAAAGTTTATTTCTATCGTACATATAGTGATGGAAAGGAGAACTTAGTCGAAGCGTGGTTTAACTGGCAATTAATGGGTACTGTACAAACTATCGCTGTTGATTCAGATGATATGTTTGCAGTTACCAAACAAGGTAATCAATTTACATTAAGTCAAGCAAGTTTAAGTCAAAGTCCAGAAGATGCTATTATTGTTAATAACCAAGGTCAAAGAGTAAACCCTTGTATTGATCTATTTATTGAAGCTAGAAATGCTGCTGGTAATGCAACAGTTACCTTTGATGCAACTAATAATTTCTCTAAATGTTTTATACCATTTGCTAATGTAACAACTTTAACACCTATTCTAATTATTAAAGGTAGTACACAAGCTGGTACATTTGTTGAATCAGGTTTTACTGTTACACCTACTGTAGTGACAGATGATGGCGATCCTTATTTTAAAGTATCTGGTAAGGATTTAACCAGTGTAGCTACTAGTGTTATGGTAGGTTGGAAGTATAAACTAGATGTAACACTACCTAGAACTTACTTTAGAACAGATGAAAAGATGAGTAAAACAGATTTTACTGCATCTTTAACTATAGCTAGAATGAAATTTGCTGTAGGTTTATCTGGTGTTATGTCATTCAAACTGAAATCTACAGGTATAAGACAAGGTAGTAGATCTTACACAGGGGATGGAAGTACTAGAGACTTTAACTGGATTAAAGCTGACTTAGATTATATTGATAGAGAACAAGTTAAAATAAAAATTAATAATGTTGTAACAACAGCATTTGTTTTTAATAATGATACTTCTATTAAATTTAATACAGCACCTGCTGATGGGGATGATATTCTTATCTATTTAGAAGAATGGTATAGCTTAAATCCTACACAGAAAGCAGGAACATACTTAGCTGATGACGTTGCATTAGACGATTTATCAGTATTTACAGTACCCATACATCAGAAATCAGAGAATTTCATATTAAGGGTAGTTAATGATTCACCATTCCCAGTATCATTAAACTCTATGATGTGGGAAGGAAATTATTCACCACGATTCTACGGGAGGAAATAGATTATGCCAGCATGGGTATTAGGAGGACTCTCTCTTGTCAGTAGTGTAATAGCAGGTAACAAGCAAGCGAAAGCTGGCAGACGAGCTGCTGAATTACAGAATGAGGCTACAGACCGTCAATACGGTTATGACATGGAAGCCTGGGAGATGAATAAAGCCAGATTGGCTGCTCAGTGGACTCACACTGATGAATCAATCAAGGTTAAACAACGTAATGAAGCAGCAATAGCAAACTATCAAGATGCTTTGCAGGCGCAGCGTTACAATTACGATATGATGATTCGTAATCGTGAACAGACGTCATTAAATGAACAATTCATTAGATCAAATGATTTATATAATCAACAGATAGATTTAAACCGTAGAAGTGGCGGAGCTGCTCAAGAGGATGAGCTTAGAAGATATCAAGAAATACAAGCAGAAGCAGCATTTGAAAACCAAGAACTTATACTTGAAACTTTAATAAATGAAGGACAATTAAGAGCTAGAGGTCAAACAGGTCGTAGTGCTAGTAAAATTGCACAAACTTTATTAGGTACTACTGGTAGACGACAAGCTCTTATAACTGAATCTTTAATGAGTGGAAGTCGTAATGCAAGATCAGTTTTAAAAGAAATAGCAAGAGATAAAGAAGCAGCAGATATGGCTGCTTTCGCACAGAAGATGTTAGACCCAGGTGTATTACCACTACCTTTAACACCATACGAAACACCAAGAGCTGAATTCCTGTTCCCAATACCTCTTGCAGAGTATGACTTCGGACCAGAACCAGTACATGGTGCTTACGCTTCATTGAGTGCTGCAAGTGATATGGGATGGGCTACGGCTCTATCTGGTATTGCTAGTGCTGCCGGAAGTATAGCAGCGGCAAAAGCGTAGTAAAAACTAATTAAACAAATCAATGGCTAAAGGCTATAAACGCTACGGCGGTGGAGGTCAATTTAAAAGATCAAATATATCAGATCTCGGAATTGGTGAGCTTCGGTTCCGAGATCAAAATATTATTGACTCCATTAAACTACAAAGAAAACAACACGAACAGAGATCTACGGATTTCATTCAAAGTACAAAACGTGCACAAGACGTTGAAGCAGGTGTTAGTGAATCTTTACAACAACTTGAAGATAAAAAGTATCAAACTAGAAGAGAAGCTTTAAATGTAAGAGCTAAACGTGAAGTAGAAGCTTTAAAACAACAAGCTAAAAATGTTGAAGCTGAAGCAGCACCTTGGGTTAAATTAAGTGAGACTATCGCTAGTGTAGCAGGTAAAGCAGCGGGTGTTTATGCTAAGGAAGCAGCTGCTAAGAATGCTGCACAACAAGCTACCAAAGGTATTAACGCTGTTATTGATACACAACAAGTATCAGTTAACGATTGGTTCGCAACAAAATCTTGGAACGAGACCTGGAACCAAGTAGAAGAAATACAAGGTAATGATGCCTTTTCTCCTTATCTAAAAAGTTGGTTCGCTAACAAACTCATCAGTAGTGATCCTTCACTATTTACACATAATGAAATTGGTGGTGTAGCTCAAGGACTAACTACTCAAGTTAAGTCAGATGTCCACGAAGCTACTTCACTTTTTATACAACTTCAAACTAAAAGAAACCTACCAACTACCAGAGCTGGTTTAGAGGAATTCTTAAATCAGTACATAGGGGAACAAGGTCAGAAGTATAATTTAGTAGATGAGAATGGGGACTGGAGAGGACATAAAGATGTAAACACTTACCTCAAAGCATGGAATAATGAGACTAATAGAGTAATAACCAAATGGGGACATCAAGAGAATATTCGGACTGCAAATAATAATATAGCAACTCAGAAACAGATTACCCGTAATGATCCGAGTATTTATAATATTGAGAAACTTGCTAATATGTATAAAGTAAGACCGACTAAAACTAATCCTAATTTACCTGAAGGAATAAAGACAGGTTGGACTTTAGCATTTGAAGATCTTGCACTAGCTCTTAATATACCTTCTCAGGATATTAAAATTTATGCAGCTACTATAGAGACCAAAGGACCAGACGGTAAGCCTATGTATCCTAAATATAAAAAAGGAGAATCAGAAAAACTTCTTGATAGATTTGGTAGTCAATGGCTTAGTGAAGTAATAAAGAAAAGAACTGCTTTTACTAGAGCTAAAAAAGCAGAAGTAAAAGCTAATATAGACCTTGAAGATCAGAGATATTTTAGTCAGATAGTATATCCGATGTTAACTGACCCTCAGAATTTATATGATGGACGAGATCTTTCAGAACAAATATCGGAAGTAGGTACACGCCTTGGTAAAGATAGTATAAGTCATAAGGCATTAGTATCATTGCAATCTGGTTCAACAGCAAACTATGATACTAAAAAAACAACAGAACTGATAAAATGGGCTACGAGGACTTTCAACCATGATATACTTATTGAGCATCTTACTTCTGAAGCAAATACCCCAGAGGCAAGGGCTAAGTTAGCTAAAAATGTTCTTCCTATACTTAAAGATCTTTCAGGTTTTAATTATAAAGACTTTCGGAAAAGTCTGAAAACAAAGTTATTAGGAGGAGTGAAGATAGAACAAGTTACTCAGATTGAACCTGCATCTCTGACATCAGCTATAAATGGTTCAGAGACAAGAATCTGGGAGAAAGCAGAAGTAGAGTATGCTGCACAGAAAAGAGGAGAAAAGTCTTGGGAGAAAGCAGTAGACGACGCTACAGCAGCAGTTTATAAGGAGATAGAATCTAAAGAAGGATTATATAAAATAGAAATAGATGGTTCAGGAGCTGGTGAGTATATTAACTTCCTTCCTGGACGTAAACTTCCAGAGTTTGATCCTTATCATAGATTATCAGAACAGGAATTTACTGATCTTATAAAAGAAAAAGGTGTAGTAGCAGCATGGACATCACCTGGAGTATTTACTGATACATACTTAGAAGAGATAAAAATTAAATCACAAAGGAATGAATCTATTGTAGTCTCACAAGGTATACCTAATATTATTAACGAAGAAGGTGAACTTATTCTTAGTAGAGAACAAATCTTAGAAAAGGGTTTAGAAAACTACTATAGAAAACTAGGTTTAAAAAATGTTAAAATAGATATACCTGATGGTCTCGTTACAACTATCCAAAAAGATCCAAATTTAGATAAATTTATAAAAAAAGCAATTAATAGCACTCGTAGTTTATATGGGACTTATGCTGCAATTGATATCTACACGAATGGAGGTTCTTCTAATCCTAATAATTTATCACCTGAAGTTAAGGGAGCATTAGGAGTAATAATGGAAGATCGTGAACTGAAAGAAAAGAACAAACCACTCACTGCAAATCCTGAACCAAATGGAAGTTATTCTCCATACGGTAATACTGTTATACAAGTTGAGTCTCCTGGTGCTGCTAGTGATATAGCACAACTTTCATTAATGCCTGGATTTAATTTTGATGATATAAGATCAACTTCTAAAGATACAATTACACTAATACCAAACACATTAAATTTCGAAAATTATAAAAATTGGTTTCTTAACAAGGTCGGTTGGACTTACTGGAATGGACAGTTCTTTTATACAGGAGATAGATAATGGAAGAAAATGAATTAAAACAAGAACCTATATCAGTCCAAGAGGCTGAAGCAGAACTAAGAAGACAACAAGTCGAAGAAGTTAATTCTCAACCTTCTCCTGAACCTTCTCCTGAACCTGAACAAGAAACAAAATTAACACCTATAACTTCTAAAGAACAAGGGTTACAACAAACAACTGGTACTGATCAATTTTCAGAATTCCATGCTTGGAGAAAACTGGAACCAGGTCCAGAGAGACAGGCTAGGAAAAATGAATGGACAATGAAACACTATAATATGTCTGCTGAAGAATATGATAGTGCTAATGAATTCCAGAAGTTTGGAGCTGGTTGGAAGAATCAACAACCTACACCTGGTAGTGCAGCAGCAGCTGTAGGTATGGGTGCTATTGATTTTCCTATTGATGTTCTCGGTAACATACCTGGTTTAGGTGGTGTCGATGATTGGTGGGATGAGAAAACAGAATTAAATAATCCTACATTGAATTCCTGGAGAGACTTTGGTAACCTCGTAATACCCTCCATGCTGGGCTCTGGAGCCGTCTTAAACAGTACTAAGGGTATGAATGCCATAAGACAAGGTTCAGCCCTGTTAGGGGTCGATCTAGCAGTCACTGGGTTAAGTGATACAACTAATAACCCTAACCTTTCTGAAACTTTATCTAAATCTTTCCCTAATGTATTCGGTCCTAAAGGATCAATGCCTTTACCACAATTCATACAAACTAATGATGATATGAGTGGTCCGGTTAGGAAGGCTATTCATATGTTAGAAGCAGGTCCATTTGCTTTATTAGGTAATACATTAGGATTTCTTGTATCTAGAGGTAAACCTAGAATGGGTTGGTTTAAACCTAAAGATACACAAGCTGAACAATTTAAAGCTATTGAATTAGCAAGAACTGCTGATAATGATATACAAAGACAATTAGCAGAAATTGATTCAATCTTAGCTACTAAACCTAATCCAAAAGATGCAAGACTTCTTAAAGAAAGAAAGGACTTACTAAATAAACAACTTACTGATAATAATTCATTTGAAGATTATGTAACTAGAGTTGAGAAAAGTAAAGAGTCTCAAATAGATGCTGCAGGTAAAGCTAAACTACAAGATTCTGAACTTGGATTCGATGAAGATATTACCAGAATCCCTGGTGAGATTAATACAGGTTATAACAGTGTAGGAGAAGGTACAATTGCTCGTAATATGGCAGAAACTACTGCTATAAAAACTGGTAATGGTACTAGTGATGACCTACCTGTACCAATATTAACAGAGAATACAAGAAGAAAAGCATTACGTGTTAGTGGAGTAGATTCACCAGTTAGAACTACAATACTAGATATTGAGAATCAAGCTAGAAAAATGGGAGAATTTGAAGTTATTAGTGGTAACATTAAATACTCTCGTAAAGTAATGGATAAAGCTGCTGAAGAAATATTTACTAGTATTATGAATGCTTCTGATGTTGATGCAACTAAACAGATATTCATGAATGAAAGATCCTTAATTAAATTTGTAGATGGTATAGAAGTTTCTACTACTAATGAAGCACAAACTAGAGCGCTCTATTGGGCTATAGTTGAATTATTCGATAAGTATATAGGAGGTCCTATTCTTAGAACATCTGCTCGTTTTATGGATACTACTGGTAGAGAGATAGCTGCATCTGCTGAAGCACTAACAACTTATGGTTCTGAACTTGTTAATGACATCAAAGAATCAGATAAACTATTAGGTAAGCTACAGTATCTTTTAACAGAATATGGTACAAATGCAGAGGTTTCCTCCGCTATGCTTAAGTTAAAGGATGCTTCTGGTACTGGTCCAAAAGCCGTTGATCCAGAAGAACTGATTCCTCATATGTTAAAGGAATTTAAACGTGTAGAAAACTCAGCTCATGGTAAAGCGAAACGATTTGTTACTCAATTAAAAGAGTTACAAGTTAAGAATCCATTGGCTATTAAACCCTTAGTACACGCATTCCGTGAAACTAAAGGTGATGTAGATACATTAGATAAACTTTATAAATTTACAAATAACTCTGTAACTTGGCGAGGATTATTTAAAAGTCCAACTCCTGGTAAAATGAACCAGCTAGCTAAAGGGCTATGGGGTGTTATATATAATAACTATCTATCTGGATTAGCACCACTTAATGCTTTAAAAGGTGCTATATCAATGAATATTGTAGCGCCTATAAATCAACTAACTGGATCTGCTTTAATCGGTGTATTTGATTCTAAAGGTAGAGATGATTTTACAAAAATACTCTACTATCATGGAGCATTTAAAGAAACACAAAGACGTGCATTAACACAAGGCTGGGAAACAATAAAGAAAGTACATCAAAATGCTGATGCATTAGCTGATGTTGCTAGATCAGATTTCTTGATTAAAGAAGGTGAAGAGTTAAAAATTGTAGATGAGATGGCTGAAGTCTGGAGAAAGAATAAAGATATTGGAAATCTATTTCAGTATAAAGCAACTAAAATGCTAAGAGATTTCTATAGATGGCCATGGCATCGTACTGGTATGACCCTTATGGCTGGAGTAGATACTGCTACTAATATTAATGCAGCTACATGGATATCTAGAATGGAAGCTTGGGAAGAAGTTGCTGCATCTAAAGGCGGTCTTCTTTCTGCAGAAGCATTAGAAATTGCAGAAAAAGCAAACTATTCTAGAAAGTTCAATAAGAATAATGTATTAATTGATCCAGTTACTAAAGCTCATGCAGGTGAAATTAAATTTAATAATAATGACTCCGTATCTAAAGCTATTAATAATGTAACTAATAATTTCCCACCTGCTAAAATTGTATTTACTTTCCCTAGAGCTACAAGTAATGGAGCTTATGTTAAATTATCTTATGGACCATTAGCTAGTATTCCAGGTCTTACTAAATATGGTGATACAATATGGGCTAAAACTGATGAGGATATAGCTAAAGCTTTAGCTCATCATGGTATTGACTATGATACTTATCCACATGCGAGACAGTTTTGGAGAGTTAAAAGAGCTGAATATATGGGACGTTTAGCTTGGGCTGCAGGAGTATCTAAACTTCTATTTGACTACGCATTAGATGGTAACATACAAGGTCCAGGACACTATAATCCTACACGCCGTATGCGTGATATGAAATGGTATGGCCGAAGACCTCAGACTATCAGAAATCCATTAAATGGAGATTGGATAAGTTATAGAGGTATCCCTGGTTTAGAACAGATCCTAGATACTATAGGAATGTTATCTTTATATGCTACTGATATAAACGAAGGGTTTCTTGAGAATTCATTTGATAAATTTACTTGGTACTTAATGTGCATGGTAGGTGATGAAACTTATACAAAGAGTCTCGATAGTGTATTCGGTATAATGAAAGGAGATGATCAAGCTCTAAAAAATCTTATAGAAGGCAGTATTGTTAAAGGTCTCACACCCTGGGGATCTGGATTATCTCTTCATGCTAAAGCATTAGACCAAGCTCAAAAAGATATTTATGATGATTTCACAGCTTCTTTACTTAAAAACTTTCCAATAGTTTCACAAATGGTACCTGATGAGGTAGATGCGTTAACTGGTGAAAACTTTAGACCATTCGGTAATTATCTAGCTAATGCTATTCTAACATATAGTCCTATAAAAATATATGCAGGTGATGAAAAAGGTCCATTGAATCCTGGTAAAACTCCATGGCGTAAAACTTTACGTGATATCGGTTGGACAGGAATGAATCGTTTATTAAAAGATTCAAGTGGTTTAGTTGAATTAGATAATGAAACTAGAAATAAAATAACTGAAAGAATGTCTAATTTAAAAACTCGTGGATTTAAAGATAAACCTCTTTGGAAAGCTATAGAAGATATATTAAATGAACGACAACATAAAGAAGTGATAGGACGTATAAGAGCAGTACATGGAGGTAATTTTGTCGATCACTGGGAAGATATAGAGTTTGATCCTCAAAGATATATTCTATACGACCGTTTAAATAAAGTTCTTAGAGTATATCATGAAATAGCTGAATATGAACTTTCCCAAGAAGGTGAGATTGATTTAGGATCTAGAATGACCCAAGCTCTTGTCAATAAACTTATTAAAGAAGGTAGAATTGAAGAAGCTGTTACTACAGGTAATAAATATGAAAGAGACAAAAGAGACACAGAAACCTTATTACAAATGAGTAAATAGACCGTTATGGCTGTCACACAAAATTCATACACAGGGAATGGGTCTGCTACGACCTATTCCTTTACATTTCCATATTTGAAGACAGCGGATATTAAAGCTAGTATTGATGCCACCGTTACTACAGCATTCACCTTACCAACCGCTACAACATTACAATTTAATACTGCTCCAGCCAACGGAGCTAAAATCAAAATTTATCGTGAAACAGCTGATGATACCTTAACAGCTACCTTTTATGCAGGATCAGCTATTAAGTCAGAAGACTTGAATGATAACTTTACTCAAAACTTATACACAACTCAAGAGGTTAATGCTAGATTCCTAAGTAACCTTGGTGGTACAATGGTAGGTGACCTCACAATGGATGAGGATGCTGATATTGTATTTGAAGGTGCTACAGCTGATGCACATGAAACAAGACTAACTGTAGCTGATCCTACTGCTGATAGAACTGTCACCTTACCTAATGTTACTGGTACAGTAATAACAACAGGAGATACAGGCACAATTGCTACTGCAATGTTAGCAGATGATGCTGTAACAACTGCTAAACTAGCTACAAATTCTGTAGGTACAGATGCATTAGCTAATAATGCAGTAGATACTGGAGCTATAGCAGCTGATGCAGTAACTGGAGCTAAGATAGCAGATGATCAAATTAACTCAGAACACTATGTTGATGGGTCTATTGATACTGCACATATAGCTGATAGTCAAATTACTACAGCTAAGATAGCTAACGATGCTATAACTCAAGCTAAAATAGCAGATGATGCTGTAGGAGCTGATCAATTAGCAGGTAATTCAGTTGTATCTGCTAGTATAGTAGATGGAACAATTGTAGCTGGAGATATAGCAAGTAATGCTATTACTAATGCTAAGATGGCTGATGATTCAGTTGGAGCAGCAGAACTTATTGATACATCAGTAGGTACAGCAGCTCTAGCTAGTAATGCAGTTACTTTAGCTAAGATGGCAGATAGTTCTGTAGGTACTGCTGAACTTGTAGCTGATGCAGTTACAGGAGCTAAGATAGCTGATAATGCAATAGATTCTGAACATTATACAGATGGATCTATAGATACTGCTCATATAGCAGATGATGCAGTAACAGCTGCCAAACTTGCAGTTGATGCAGTAATTAGTTCTAATATTGTAAACGCAAACGTAACAACAGCTAAGATAGCTGATGATGCAATTACTACTGCTAAGATTGCAGATGACGCTGTAGGTACTGCAGCTATTGCAGCTAATGCTGTTACTACTTCGGAGATAGCTGATGCTGAACTCACAACGCTTGCTGGTATGCAGTCAGGTACTGCAAGTATTCTTGCGGGGAGTACTGCTCTTACTGCTACTCTCGCTGAAATCAATACAGTGGTTGATGGTAAAGGTGTTCATACAACTATATCAGACAGTGATGCTCACTATCCCACTTCAGGAGCTGTCGTTGATTATGTTGCTGCACAAATTTCTCCCATAGGTGGCTTAGAAGTCATTGCTAATGAAGATAGCTTCCCTGCTACACAACCTGCTTCTGGTGTTGTTATATCAATTGCAGATGCAGCTGGTGTTGTAGTCAATGGTAGCGGTGTATCTACTTCTGCTAGAACTTCTGGTAGTGGATCAGATAATGTAACTATTAATGGATTCCCCTCTAGTCTTTATAGTGAAACATTAGCTAGTGGTAATGGTCTAATGGTAACTTCCACTGGATCAGGTCATACTTATAATTACCATAAACTCTTAGCATCTGAATCTGATGTTAAACAATTATCTGATGATATAAACGACTTTAATAGTAGATATCGTATTAATGCTGGAGAACCTTCATCTAATAATGATGATGGTGATCTTTGTTGGGATACTAATGCTGACAAGATGAAGGTGTATGATGGTACAGCTTCTGCTTGGAAGGAAGTAACCTCATCTGGAGACTTTAAGTTCTTAGTTCCTGTTGATGCTGGTACAACTACAGCAGCTACATGGGATGGAAGTGATACAAGTTTCGATCTTAAAGAAGGTACTAACAGTGGTAGCGCAGCTAGTGTAACTAGTGTCTATCAGTTAATGATCAGTGTTAACGGTGTTGTACAGAAACCCAATACTGGTTCTTATAGTGCTAGTGAAGAAGGATTCTACTTAACAGATTCTGATACTATTAGATTCTGTACAGCACCTCCAACTGGATCAGTTGCATTTATATTACAAATAGGTTCTGCTGTAAGTATTCCTACACCAGGAGATAATACAGTAAGTACAGCTAAGATACAGAACTTAGCAGTTACTGGTGATAAGGTAGCAACTAACTTAGATCTAGCAGATACTAAGAAGATTAGGTTTGGAACAGGCAATGATATATCAATCTACGCAGATGGCTCTAATAGTTATATAAACCATAATGGTGACGGTGATCTATGGATACAAGCACAAGGGGCTGATGAAAATCTTTGGTTCAGAGCTAAAGATGATGTTTACATCCAAACTAATGACAATGAGAACTCAGCTAAATTCATTAAGAACGGAGCCGTAGAACTATATAACGATAATGCAAAGAAATTTGAAACTACTTCATCGGGAGTTAAAACTTATGGAGAATTACATATAATTGATGGTAGTGAATCTACTAATAAACTAACAGTTGGAGATAATGATGATTTCGATATTTGGCATGAAACATCAGGTACTTTTATTAGAAATCATGAAGGCTATTTAGCAATACAAAATGCTGATGATAATATCGATACAATCTTTATTAGAGGTAGAGCTAGTGAAGACGGTATAAAAGTTATTGGTGACGGAGCCGTAGAACTCTATCACGATAACGCTAAGAAGTTTGAGACATATAGTGGTGGTTGTACTGTAACAGGTGGTGCAAGTAGTGCTTCACTTAAATTAAATACTAGTGACGGAACTCTTAGGGGTTATATATACGGTGATAGTAATAACCATGTTTATTTATTAGACGGTCAAGGACATTCACACGTCAAAGGAATTAAAGACGGATCCGTATCACTCTATCATGATAATGTTAAAAAACTAGAAACACAAAGTTATGGTCTAGAAGTAAACGGTGGAAAAATAGAACTTAAAGGTGCTGAAGGTGGAGAAGCTCAACTACAATTAAAGGCTGACGAAGGTGATGATAATGACGACACCTGGCGCATTATGGCAGGTACTACTAATTACTTACAAATCGGTAATACTGCAGCTGGTGGCTGGGAAACAAATATTAAAACTGTTGGTAATGGAGAAGTAGAACTCTATTACGATAATTCAAAGAAGTTTCATACATCTAGCACTGGCTGTCATACAACTGGTGTTCATACATTTTCAGGCAATACTTATCCATTAAATGACGACAGTACTGAACTAGGCTTAAGTAATAGACGTTGGCAGAAAGTATGGGCTTCTGATGAAATAAATATATCTGATAGTGGCAAAGTCCAACTAGGAACTAGTCAAGATTTACAAATCTACCATAATGGAAGTCATAGTTTTCTAGAGAATAATACTGGAACTTTTTATATTAGGGCAAAAGCAGGTGAAAACAGTGTTACCGCTTTTCCTGATGGAACAGTTAAATTAGCATACGATGATAGCACTAAGTTTGAGACAAGTGCAGACGGTGCTGATTTTACTGTAGGAACTGGAGAAGTAGATATTTATTCTACTGGTTCTGGTTCTCAATACTCATTACGACTTCTTAATTCAGATGCTACTGCTGGAAATAAAGTAGGAATAGGTTTGGGACCAGCTAATAATGTTATTGCTGCTGTCATTGAAGGGCTAGCAGAATCAGACTTTACTACTACTGCGAACCGTGATGGAGCCTTAGTCTTTACGACCAGAAAAGACGGAAGCTTGGATGAGGCGATGCGTATCACATCAGCTGGTGATGTTGTAATAGGAACCACAACAGCAGCAAGAAGTCCTCTTCATATTCATAGAGATAATGCTGATTGTTATGTTCATATAACAAACAGTACAACTGGAACTGGTTCTGGTGATGGATTTACCATACATCAAAGTGGTGTAGATACTCTATTGAATAATAGAGAGGAGGGTAATATGCGTTTTTACACAACCGGTGCAGAAAGGATGCGCATCACACCATCTGGTGGTGATGTCCTTATTGGTTCTACAAGTAATCAAGACCAAGAGAGATTCCTTGTTAAGTCTCCAGATTCACCTAATTGTTACTTCTTTACAACTACTACATCTGATGTAGTCAACGTTGTGATGAGACATGAAAGGGTTTCTTCTGGTTATACTGGTTATCAAGTTATGTTTAAACGTCAAGATGCTACTAACGTAGGAAGCATAACATCAACAAATACTGCAACAGCTTATAACACTAGTTCAGATTATAGACTTAAAGAGAATCAAGTAGTAATATCAGATGGAATTACAAGGTTAAAACAGTTAAAACCTTATAGATTTAACTTTAAAGATGAGCCAGGAAAGACCGTAGATGGTTTCTTTGCACATGAAGTTACACCTACTGTGCCGGAAGCAATTGCTGGTGAAAAAGATGCCATGGCTGTGGAAACTAGGTATGAAGATGGTGATACTATTCCTAGTGGTAAGCAAATTGGTGACCCTAAAACTTACTCATCAACAGAAATTGATCCACAGCAAATTGATCAAGCAAAACTTGTACCTCTCTTAACTGCTGCCTTACAGGAAGCAATTACTAAAATCGAAACACTAGAAACAAAAGTCGCCGCATTGGAGGCTAAATAACTATGGCATTAACAAAAATTGATGACAGAGGTTTGAAGACTCCAGTCGACCTCTTAGATAATGAAAAGATTAGATTAGGTACAGGTAATGATCTGGAAATCTACCATGACAGTTCTAACAGTTATATAGAAGCTGTTGGTACTGGTGCTGGAGATTTAATTGTACAAGGTACTGGTAAAAAAATTAAACTTAGACCTAAATCTGGTGAAGATGGTGTTATTGTTATTGATGATGGAGCCGTAGAACTCTATCACAATAACAGTAAGAAGTTTGAGACAACTAGTACGGGAGTATCCATAACAGGAAATATAACTCTTGATGGTGCAATATATCTTCCACAGGAGATTGCTCATTATGGAGATACAGATACAAATATAACTTTCCCTGCTAATGACACCATTGCATTTGATACTGCTGGTAGTGAAAGACTCCGCATCACATCGGCTGGAAACGTAGGTATAGGTACAACAAGTCCAGATGCACCTTTAACAATTCATAGTAGTTCTGATCCTGAAATACGTCTTGGTTACAATTCTAGTCAAGATCATAGAATAGCCTGGGATGGTTCTAAATTACATATTCATGCAGATCCAGACAACGCGAATAATGATTCTGGTCTTTATTTTTATGTTGATAATACAGAAAGACTAAGAATCGACGATAGTGGAAACGTAGACATTGCTAATGATACCGGTAAACTCCGATTAGGTGCTGGATCAGATCTACAAATCTACCATAATGGTAGTGATTCTTACATAGATGATACTGGTACAGGTCAATTACGATTATGTAGTAGTCAATTAGCAGGTTTAAGCGCAGACCACAGTGAATATACTTTTAAGGCTACTGAAAATGGATCAGTAGAACTCTATTACGATAATAGTAAGAAGTTTGAGACAAAAAGTTATGGTGTTGATGTAACAGGAGATTTAGTAGTTACGAATGATTTTGTAATCGAAATGGGTAATGGTTACGATTTTTGGATTGACAAATCTGGTAATTTTGCTCGATGCGGAGATAGTATATCTCTTCAATGCGGGAATTCAGGAGATCTAAAGATTTACCATGATGGAACGGACTCGCACATTGATAGCCTAACTGGTGGTTTTACTATTAAAGATACTGGCGGCTATATGCGGCTGAAGTCTGATGATTTAAAACTAGAATCCGAAACAGATGAAGATTACATAGCTTGCACAGCGAATGGTGCCACAGAATTATATTATGATAACGTTAAGAAGCTTGAAACAACTGGTGACGGTGTAAAAGTTATCAGTGGTTCAGGAACTAACTTAGATATAGGTAATACAACAAACGCTAGTACTGGAACAATATCCTATAACTGGGGTGGTTCTATGGGTATTCGCTGTAATCCTAGTAGTAACGCCGGTGGTACAAGCCATATTTACTTTGATATTTCCGGTTCTAGAAAGTGGAACATGGATTCCAGTGGTTGGCTTGATAACGATGCAGATACCGGTGGTATAAAACTTGGTGCAGGACAAGATCTACAAATCTACCATGATGGATCTAATAATTTTGTAGATAGTAGAAATGGTCAGCTTAACTTAAGAACAGAAGATAATGTCTATATACAGAATCAAGCTAGTGATGGAAGTGATGTAGAGACAATGGCTGCTTTTCTTGAAGATGGAGCAGTCGAACTCTATTACGACAACGTAAAGAAATTTAACACAACTAGTAAAGGCATAGAAGTATATGGATTTACATGGGCATATTCGGATGATTCTGACTCGGATCATACAGGTGGACCTTCAAAACATGTTTTCCAAAACCATAATAGTAATCACGCAGCTGTTATTATAGAACATTCTGCTGATAGTAATCCTTATGGGTTGGCTATAGATTTTTCTGATGATAATCCTGATAATAATAGCAATT
>LULZ01000056.1_pt1 | contig 16599 bp, 17 predicted proteins | sample 729721 | NCBI WGS metagenome assembly LULZ01 (sample SAMN03860276, study PRJNA289734) | marine metagenome | biome: seawater column; feature: ocean; material: water; isolation source: Red Sea water column Station 91 - depth 100m | place: Saudi Arabia: Red Sea | collected 2011-10-15 | depth 100 m
TCTAGCTTTTTAATTTTCAGATTTTCTGGTTTATCAAGGGGGTACTTGTTACTATTTACATTTATTGTTCCAGTAATATTACTGCTTTTTAGAAATAGTGAAATTCTGTCATCTATGCTTGGCAGACCTGTAATTAACGAACAATTTATTTCTTTTAATCTAGAAAAAAATTCAGCTTTTAGAAATTTAAGAATTATTGCTTTTCGTAAAGAGATAAGCTCTTTCAGTGTTAATAAAAATTCATTTAACGACAATATTATCAATAAGATTGATGAAATAAATAAAAATAGAGATGTAAATCTCGTTGTTATAAATCTGGAAAATAAAACGAAGTTAACTAAGAAACTAGAAAGATACCTTATAGATATTAATAAAAAAATTCTGCTTCTTTCTACTGATAAAATTGAATTTTCATCTAAATTTTTATATAGAGAAGAAGTTATAGATGAAACTTATTTTGTATATTTTAATAATGATATCCAATATGGCTCAAAATTTATTCTAAAAAGAATGCTTGATGTTTTTCTCTCGCTTTTTGCTTTAATTTTATTATCCCCCTTTATCGTTTTGATATATTTTTATATTTTGATTACAGACGGTAAGCCATCAATCATACAACAAGATAGGGTTGGTTTACATGGTAAGCAATTTAATATGTATAAATTCAGGACAATGAAAACAGACTCTCATGACCTTAGAGATGAGCTTAAGGAGAAAAACGAAATAAAGGGGCCTTTGTTTACGATAAAAGATGATCCAAGACTAATCAAAGGTGCAAAAGTTTTAAGAAAATATAGCTTGGATGAGTTGCCTCAATTAATCAACGTTATTAAAGGTCAGATGTCACTTGTTGGACCTAGACCATTATTTGATGACGACACTAAAACGTTCAATAAGAATTATATGCGAAGACTTAATGTAATGCCTTAAGTAAGAAAATTCAAGGACGATAAGAAGTGGGTCGGGTGGGAATCGAACCCACGACCTTGAGCTTAAAAGGCTCCTGCTCTACCAATTGAGCTACCGACCCTGCTAATCATTAAAGAATAGTATTAAAAAAATAATTTAACTAAAAAAAATTTATTATTCTTCTTCATAAGAACTGTTTGATTCTTTGAAATTAAAAATTTTTGAACTAGTTTCTTTAATCGACTCAGATACTTCTTCATTAATCTTTTTTATTATTTCCTTTGTTTCATTTTTGATATCTTCATCTTTAATGGTCGAATCAATTAATTTATTTAAACTCTCAAACAATTTAGAGGTGTTATCTATTGTGCTTTTTAAAGAGTCTTTCAAGTCTCCAACTAAGTCTTCATCCTTAATTTTACTTTTGATTTTATCGGTAACCTCTGAAACGTCTTCAGATATATTCTCCCAACTAGTGTTTTCATTACTCATATATATGAAATTATAAATTATTTAAATTTTTGATTTATCTTTAAATTTTAAATTTGGATTTTTCGTTAACCTTTGTTTCGCCCACCTTGCTGGCGCTATTAACTTAAAAAATGGTGGAAGAAATGGTCTTATTATTTTCAACATTTTTAAGTTAAATACTAAAACCATATTTTTTAACTTTGATTGTTTAACTTCGTAAAGAGTTTTAAATTCTTCGGGTAGGGTATGAAATGCAGTGAAAGCTATAAATGGCCATATTGGTTTAATATGTAATGGGACAGGACCTCCTTTTATTATTTCTTCTACATCTTTTGCAACGTCAGTTTTTAACAGGTAATCTTTTTCTCTGGATTTTTTAACTATCCACTCTTTAAGTTCCATATGTGTTTTTGGCATTAACTTTCTATCAATAAGTACCAACTCCGCAGCAACCATGTTCTCTTTGTGGTATTGGTTTTTCTCTACTTCAGTAAGTTTTCTAACTGTTTTCTCATAAAAATATATTGAAGAGACTTGCAGGCAAGCATGGACCCATAAAAGCTGTTCTTGGTCTAAAGCGTCATATATACCACCAGTTACTTCATCCTTGCCCTTTATCACCTCATGTAATTTATTAATTCTGATTGCACTTTCATCAGCCTCTTTTTTTGTACCAAAAGTAACTGAATTTTGTAACGATAAGGTTCTAATTAATCGCTTCCAAGGATCCCTCTGGTAAAAAGATGTTTGCCTTGCTCCAGCAGCTATCAATGGATGAGCAGCATGCATTAATAACGCTCTAGCACCCCCAAAAAGAACTGTTATCTCTTTGTTAACTTCCCACATCATTGATTTTGGACCAAAATATCCTGGATCTGCTTGCATATATAAATTTTATCAACCTATATAACTATTAATAATTACTTTGGTTCTTAAGAAGCCGTTTCTTTTCTTAAGTTAAATTTTGGGAATATGTATTTCCCTTCATTAATATCTTCTTTTTGCTAATCAGGTATTATAGGTAGATGCGAATTAAATTACTTATTTTAGCTCTCTTTGTTGCATTTTGCGGCGGAACATCTTCTGAAGGAGTAGATGCTGCTCAAGAAACTTCCACTACGGCTGCTCAAGAAACTTCCACTACGGCTGCTCAAGAAACTTCCACTACAACAGTTGCTAATATACCTAATATTCCTGCAGTTGATTTTGATATCCAAGAAATTTACAACACGAAATTAGTCGTTGAGCTTTGTGAAGATGCAAAAGATATTGAAAATACATCAGAAGAGTGTTTGAAACAATATTTAGAGAATCTAGAAATAGTATTTGGTTATGCCGAAAGATTAGAAACATATATAAATGATCTAGTAAATTACTTCGAAGAATACCCTGACCAAATGACCGATCAGTATAAAAACTTATTTGATTTTATAAATACTGAGTGGCAAAGCGTTCCTCCTACATATGGTACTGTGGCAATGAAATATACTCAAAGATTTGGTGGTGGAAGTATGCCAGGTGGTGGAAGTATGCCAGGTGGTGGAAGTATGCCAGGTGGTGGTTCCGGTGGATATGCAGGAGGAAGTGATGATCCTCCTCAATTAAAGAATTTATTGATTATGAATTGGGGGCCATACGATTCCTCTACAGCTATTTCTGGAGATTTTGAGTTTAGTACAGCTAAGCAATTTATATATTTCGATGAGTTTGGTAGAGTCCATTCAGCTGGAACCCCTAATGCTTATGACAACCCAGCATTTGAATATAAGGTGCCTTTAGATACGAAAGTATATATCCCAGCAGACGGTATTGTTGACTATATTCAATGGCAACCTTCTTCAGGATATAAACAAGATGATTGGGAGCTTACTATTAAACCAAGAGATGGAAGTGACTGGAGATTAGTAATAGACCATATTGTTAGCATTAGTTGTGAAAGAGCAGCTGGAGTTATTTGTGACAACCCTATAACGGTAAACGGTGTTGAATTAACAAGTGGAATGGCAGTTACAGCAGGAGATCTTCTTGGATATGTTGGAAACTTTGAAGATGGAGATGGAAACGCAATTGGTAGAACAGAAATAACAGTTGGAAAATATGTTGCGGGCAGTGGGAGTGCTGGTGGAAATAAGGATTTTAACAACTATTGCCCAATGAATTACCTCCATGAAAGCGTGAAGTCAACTCTTGAAGCGTCAGTTACACAGTTGATGGCCTCTTATGAGTCATGGAAGGGTGATTCATCTTTTTATGATGAAGCCGATATGGTTGCTCCTGGATGTTGGTATTCAGAAATTTTGGAAGATGGAAATACTGGAAAGACAGTTCCTTCTAAGTAAGCTTATTAAGAAACCATTTCTTTACAATTTTTACACAAATATAATTAAGTATGAAGTTAATTTATGAAACAAAAATTACTCACATATATTACTTATCAGACTTTCCCTGCTGAAACAGCAAACAGTTTACAAACAATATCAAATATAAAATACTTTGTAAAAAATGGTTATGCAGTATCCCTGTACTTTCCCCTAAGGGATAAATTGAGCTCTGATAATATAAATGAAATTAGTAGATACTACAGTGTTGATGAAAAGTTTGAACTTGTTGGGTTAAAACATAATATGCCATTTGGTAAAATAAAATTTTTTAAACCGCTATGGTTCCACATAAGTCATTTCTTATGGTCCAAAAAAAATGTCAAGAATATTTTAGAAGCTAAAAAAAATGAGCAAGTCTATTTCACTAGATCAGATTGGGTATTATATTTTTTAGCTAAAAAAAATAAACATGTTGTTTTTGAATGTCATCAGATTTCAAAAATAAGAAATTTAATTTTAAAAATTGTTTCTAAGAAAAAAAATGTAAAAGTTATTTTTCTTAATGAAAAACTAGAAGAATACTTTACCCACCTTAATTTGAACTCAATTGTGCTACACAGTGGTGTTGATACTGACCTCTTCTTAGAATCAGATACTTTTAAAAAAGATAAGAAAAAAGTTGTTTATGTGGGAAATCTATTAAGGTTTGGAAAAACAAGAGGTCTTGATTTTATAATTAATGCATTTACCGAATATGAAGATTTGAAAGATTACACTCTAGAAATTATAGGAGGGCCAAAAAAGGAAGCTGAAAAATTAATACATTCATTACAAGAAAAAAATATAAAAAATATTTCCATAACTGGAAGACTTGATAGGAGAAATACAATTAAAAAAATTCAAGAATCAAGCATTGGTATTTTAATTAATTCCGATGAATCAATACATTCAACAGATTTCACTTCACCCCTTAAATATTTTGAATACATATATGGTGATTTATCTGTAGTTGCTGTTGATTTCCCTTCTCATAGAATACTTCCTCATTCTGAAAGAATTAAATATTTTCCAATAGGAAATTTTGATGAATTTATTAAATCTATTTTGACTTCAAATTTAGAAATAAAAGAAATTGACTTAACCAATATATCATTGGATTATCGAGTAAAGGAGATTATAAAATTTATAGAAAACAATTAGCACGCCCGGAGGGATTCGAACCCCCAACCCTCTGATCCGAAGTCAGATGCTCTATCCAATTGAGCTACGGACGCTTGTATTATTACTTTAAAATAAAAAGATTAAATTTAAACTAATTATTTATATAATAGTTTCATTAATGGATACTGTATTAATACTAAATACCGAAATAAACATCATTTCAGTAGATGATGTTGCTGAGTTGCTTCAAATAAAAGATTCTAAAACAATTGCAATTTGTAATGCAAATACTTTAGTTAGGTCGTATAAAGATTCAACTTTACAGAAAAAAATAAATTCATTCGATGTTAAAACACCTGATGGTTTCCCTGTAGCAAAAGCTTCTAAATATTTATATAAGAACAACCAAGAAAGAGTTGATGGGTTTAACGTCTTCCATGAAACTATAAAAAAGGGTTTAAAAAATAACAAAAGTCATTATTTTTTTGGTAGTGATGAAAAAACCATTAAGAAATTAAAAAAGAATTTAGTTCTTTTATATCCAGAAATTAATATTTCAGGATACATATGTCCACCTATGCTAAGTTACAAAGAATTAACAGATGATCACTGGATTGATGACTTAAAAAATAAAAATCCAGATATTGTCTGGGTCTCCTTAGGCTTCCCTAAACAAGAAGAGTTTATAGAGTTGATAGCTAAAAAAGTTGAAATTAGGTCAAATTTTGTTGGCGTCGGTGGTGTTTTTAGTTGGGTAGCAGGTTCAATAATTAAAGCTCCAGAAATATTGGCCAATATTGGACTCGAATGGATTTTTAGGTTAATACAAGAACCAAGAAGATTGTTTAAAAGATATTTAGTAGACAATTTTTTATTTATAATTTACATCATAAAACAAATAATTAAAACGAAGAGATAAACAAAAGTAGAATTAATGAAAATATTAAAGCCTCTAATTAATGAGTTTCAAGGATTATTAGAAAATTCAAATATTAATGAAGAAATAGATATAAAAATTTCAAGCATTGAAAGCTTTGACTACCAGATTAATAATCTAGTTAAGCATCAGAACCATAAAGACATAGAGAAAATTTTAAATGATGTAGAGCAATTAGCGTTAGATATTGAAATAATTGATTCGTTTGAAATTACAGAGAAAAACTTTTTTAATTTTACAATAAACTTAAATAATGTTCAGAATTATTTAGAAAATTTTAAAGAAAATATTAAAACTGAGGATTCAAAGAAAATAATAATTGACTACGGTGGTCCAAATATTGGGAAGCCTTTACATGTTGGACATTTGCGATCTTTAAATATTGGACGCAGTCTATATGAAACAAATAAATTAATAGGGAACATTGTTACAAGCGATATTCACCTGGGTGATTGGGGTATGCCCGTAGCTCAAATTATTGCTTATTGTGAACTTGAAAATATAAATATAAATTCAATAAATGTTCAAAAACTAATCGATATTTATCCAAAATCTACTGAGTTATATAAAGAGGATGAATCATTTCAAATACTTGCAAAAGAAATAAATAAAAACTTAAACAAAAATGAAAAGGAATCAATAGAAAAATGGAAGAATATAAGGAATGTTTCGGTTTCAGAATTAAAAGAAACTTTATCTATTTTAAATCACGATTTTGACTTATGGCTTGGTGAAAGTGATGTTAACAATATTATCAAACCGATGATCGAAAAATTAACAAAAGAGAAAAAAATAACCTTAGACGACGGGGCCTTAGTAAGCACTCAAGAAAAAGATCCTAAAATTCTTATAACAAAATCCGATGGTTCGTATTTATACTTAACAACCGACCTTGGTACGGTTCTTAACAGGTTGGAAAATTATCAACATGATATTGTCTTGTATGTTGTTGATAATAGGCAAAAATTGCACTTTGAACAGTTGTTTGAAAGTATAAAATATTTTGACTTTCCAGAAAAAGAATATGAACATGTTGGATTTGGAACAGTTAATGATGAAAAAGGTAACCCATTTAAGACTAGAGAAGGTGGGGTAAAACAATTGATTGATCTATATAAAGACACCTGCACTTATCTTAAAAATATTAATAAAGATCTAGGTGAAGAAATTATTCACGAATTAGCAAATACAGTCTTAACTTACAGCGACCTATTAACAAACCGTAAAACGGACTATAAATTTAATTTAAATAAATTTACAAGTATATCTGGTAAAACCGGAGTATACGTCCAATATGCTCAAGTTCGTGCAAAAAGATTACTTGAAAAATCTCAAATTGTAGATACTAATGGTGAATTAATGATTGCAAATGAGGAAGAAAGGAGCTTAATTGTTGCGTTGCTAAATTTAGAATTTTATATTAATCAATCAACTAAGTTTAATGAACCTCATCATCTCGCAAACTATTTATATGACATATCTAACCTATTTAATAATTTCTATCAAGGTGAAAATATACTTAGTGTAGAAAATGAGGAAGTTAAAAAGTCAAAGCTGCTTATTACAAAATATTTTTTACAAAATTCTAATTTAGTAATGTCTTGTCTGGGGATAAATCCTGTAAATAAAATGTAAATTAAATAAACAATTGTGCTGAAATCATCCAGACAATCAAAGTAATTCCATATGAAGCTTTATCAATAAAAATCATTTTATTCCTTAAGCTATGTTGTATAAACAAAATTATTGGAATAGCTATAAAGCCCGAAAAAGAAACTGCTTTTGCAATTGAGGAAATATCGTTCAAAATTAAAGTTGCTGGACTAACAAAATATTGAAAAATGATAAGAAAGGAAAGAGATATAAAAATCGAATAAATAATATTTAGTATTAAGTCTTTAAAAGTTGCATTGTAAACCCTAAGTACACTAAAAAATTCAACAGGTATAAACAAAATAAAAAGCCCTAAGAAAAAAAGTATCAGAGTCCAGAATAATCCCTGGCCATTCCAAGTAATAATATTTCTATCCACTCTTCCTATAACTTCCAATAATAAATACAAGGAATAGCCTGAAATACCAGCTCCTAATGAAAATAAATATAAACCAAAAATACTAAAAAAGTTTTTTGATTCAAATCTGAAATTAATATTGCTACTGCTCATTCTTTGATATTGCATACTGTCATATACTAATGTTTTTTATATTAAAATAAATACTAATTATGGAATTAATTGAGACACCAAATCCAAATGCAAAAAAAATATTAACTGATCGAGAGGTTGCTGATACTGAAGAAAAGTTATACAAAATAGAAGGAATTAAATCTGTTTTTTTGGGTCCTGGTTTTATAACAATCACAAAAGAAGAAAATATAGAGTGGGAGTCAATAAATCAAGACATTATTAGCATCTTTGATAAACTGTAATGTATGGAAACTTTTAATCAAGACCCAAAACCTGGAAGGCTTGTATTACCTTTAGTTCTTATAGGTATGATTGCAACAACTTATACTTTTGTTAATAGGGTGGCAACAAATAATGACTTGGATATTTTAGTTGAAGAGGAAGTGCCAGTGGTTGAAGAAGAAACTGTTACTGAAGACTCAACAACAACCTCTACTACGACTACTACTCTACCTAATGAAGTTGTTACTTACCTTGAAGAAATACAAGCAGAAAAAGTTCAGTCTGATGAGTTGGGACAGAAGGTTCTTGAAGCAAATCAAAGATGGGATGATGAAGTTACAAGCTATCAAGAAGCTAAAGATGAATTTGCTGCTTTTATTCAAGATGCGGAACAGTTTACAGCAACAGTTTCTGATCCAGGACCTCCAAATACATTTGCTAATTTAGTAACTAGTCACGAGGAATTAAAAGTTTTAGCGAATTTAATTTATGAAGACACAAAGGAATTGCTTGAAGGTTTAACTTCGTCAGATACTGGTGAAAGAAGAGCAGCTGCTCTTGAAGCATTCAATGAAAATTTAACTGCATTCCAACAAAAAGTGGATGAAATTATAGCTTCAGCAACTTCTAGCTAGAAGCAGCTGAGCAAACAGTATCAATCATTAACATTGCAATTACATAAGGATCTGCATTTGCGTTAGGTCTACGATCTTCTAGATATCCCTTTTTATCAACCTCTACTTGCCATGGAATTCTTATTGAGGCACCTCTATCGCTTACTCCGTAGGAAAACGTATCATACCTTTGTGTTTCATGATCACCTGTAAGCCTTTCCTCAATTCCTTCTCCGTAATTTTTTACATGGAGTTCAGCATTTTTTCCTAACGCTTCACATCCAGCAATGATTGCATCATACCCGCCATCTTCCCTCATTTCTTTAGTAGAGAAGTTAGTATGCATGCCAGCACCATTCCAGTCACCTTTTACTGGTTTTGCCTGAAGAGTTGCTGAAACATTATAGTCTTCAGCTATTCTATAAAGAAGCCATCTGGAAACCCATATGTGGTCTCCTATTTCAGGCGCTCCAACAGGACCAATTTGATATTCCCATTGTCCTGGCATTACTTCTGCATTAGTACCTGAAATTTCTAAACCAGCTTCTATGCAAGCTGTTGCATGTACCTCTGAAATATCTCTTCCATATACCTCATCTGCTCCAACTCCACAATAATAACCTCCCTGAGGGGCTGGGTATCCAGTAGGTGGAAATCCTAATGGTCGTCCATATTTTTGAGAATCATAAGATTGTTCATAAAATGTGTATTCTTGTTCTAATCCAAACAAAGCTTCAAATTCAGCAAAATTCTCAGCTGCTGCTACACATCCCGCTCTAGTATTTGAAGCATGTGGTGTCATATCTACATTTAAGACTTCACACATCACTAAAATGTTTTCTCCTCCCCTGATTGGATCCTTGAATGTAGAAACAGGTCTCAATACACAATCAGAATTGTCTCCTGTAGCTTGCTCTGTACTGGAACCATCAAAACCCCATATTGGTGGCTCTGTTCCTTTTTCCATAATTTTTGTTTTACTCCTTAATTTACTGGTCGGAGTTTTACCATCTATCCATATATATTCTGCTTTTATTTTCATATTTACTAATGTAGTATTTATTTTAAATATTTAGAAGAGTCATATATTAAATAAATGTTTCAAGATTATGGTAAATGGATATATAAATTTAGATAAAGAACATAGTGATTTTATGTCTACATTAAAAAAAATAGGCATAAAAAAAATAAAGTTAGATAAGGTTGAGAAACAAAATCAGGTTGATATTGTTATAACTTCTTTATCTAAATATGGTGAGACAAAGAAAGATCTTTCAAATATTGAGTCATCAAGTAATCCAATCCCTAGCTTGATAGTTGTAAATAATAAAGAATTTGATCAAACTGTTGATTTAATTAAAAACAAGAAAATTGAAATAATTTCAAATAAAAGCCTTCTGGGTGAAATTAATGCAAGAATAGATTCATTATTAGGAGATAGTAATTCAGAAAAGTTAGAGTTCAAAGATTTAGTTATTAATTTAAAAACTTATGAAGCGAAAGTTGATAATGTACTCCTAGATTTAACATTCATGGAATATGAGCTATTGAAGTTTTTTATTGAGAATCAAGAAAATGTTTGGTCTAGAGAAGACATTCTTGAAAAAGTATGGGGATATGATTATTTCGGTGGTGCAAGAACAGTTGATGTTCACGTAAGAAGATTAAGATCAAAACTTGGAGAAAGAAGAGCTTACTGGATTAAAACTGTTCATTCAGTTGGGTATAAGTTTAACTAAAACTATTTCCACATCCACATGTTCTTGAAACATTTGGATTGTCTATTGAAAAACCCGTCTCCATGAGTCCTTCTTTATAGTCCAGTGTTGCTCCTTGAATGTGGTTAACACTTTCTGAATCAACAACTATATTGACACCATCATATTCTTCAGTTGAGTCACCTTCTAATTTTTCAGTATCAAAATACATTTCGTATGAGTAGCCTGAACATCCACCAGGTTTTACTCCCATCCTTAAGAAGCTCTCGGCTGCATCTTCAGCTAGTTTTAACTCATTTAGTTTTTTTACAGCACTTTCAGTTGCTAAAACTATTCTTGATGATTTTATTTGTAAATCCATACTTAATTATACCAAAATCTTGATATTTAAATAAATTAATTATTGGAAGTAGCATTTTGGTTATAAAATAGTTGTATGATTCAAAATGATATTCTCTTGAAACATTTGTCAACTGTAATGGATCCGGAGTTAGGTGTAAATATTGTTGACCTCGGTATGGTTAAAAATCTAACATATAATGATTCAGAAATCACTATTGATCTTGCCTTGACAATTGCAGAGTGTCCTATGAGGAACCAAATAGAGTCTGAGATAAAAAGGAAACTCAAATTAATTGAAAACATAAAAGAAGTAAAAATAAATGTAGTAGCAATGAGTAAAGAAGATAGGGCCTCATTAATGTCAGTAGCTAGAAAAAATGCAAGAGAAAAAGCTGTACCTACACAGATCAATACACGTACAAGAGTAATAGCAATTGGAAGTGGTAAGGGTGGTGTTGGGAAATCTACAATCTCAACAAATCTTGCTGTTGGTCTTGAGAAGTTAGGATTCACTACAGGATTACTTGATGCCGATATTTGGGGATTTTCAATACCTAGGTTACTAGGAATAGAAGGTCGGCTTGAAGCAAACGAAGAGAAGAAAATTATTCCATATAAAAAAGGGCGTTTGGAAGTCGTGTCTACTGGTTTAATAGCTGAAGATGAAGACACTGCTTTAATGTGGAGAGGTTTAATGCTAAGTAAGGCATTAGAACAATTCTTATTTGATGTAGCTTGGGGTAATCTTGATTATTTAGTCATTGACCTACCACCTGGTACGGGAGATATTCAAATGGCTCTAGGTAGGCTATTGCCTCAAACAGAATTACTTGTAATAACAACTCCTCAACCAAGTGCGCAAAAAGTTGCAACCAGAGTTGCGGACATGGCAAAAAGAAGTTTTATACCATTGTTAGGTGTTGTAGAAAATATGTCTTATTTTGAAACAAGTGATAAAAATAAATATCAAATTTTTGGAAAAGGTGGTGGAGATAAGCTTTCAGAAAAATTTGGCATACCATTATTAAGCAAAGTGCCTATAAGTGAAACATCTGTAGAGGAATCAGAAAGTGGGATTCCAATTCTTTTGCAAGAAAATGAAAGTCCTGCCAAAAATGCTCTCCAAGATCTTGTCACTAAGATTACAAAAGTTTTACCACCAGTCTCTGATGAAACATGTACAGGTAGACTGGCTAAAGTTCTAGAAGAATTAGAAGCAGATCAATAAATTTTATGGATAATGTATCTGTAAACGAATTAGTAGATTCATATGAGAATCACCTACCTAGGAAAATTTGTTTAAGTGTAGCTAAAGATATTGTAAGTAAGTTTACGGATAGAGAAATTATTCTTCTGGAATACAAATTAGCAATTGATAATTTGATGATAGGTGAACAAGTAAAAGTAGTTAACTGCACAGGAACACTTCTGCATACAAATCTTGGAAGAGCACAAACGGACATATCGTTCAGCGGGCACGCATCAAATATAGAATTTGACTTAAGTAATCAAAAAAGGGGTGAAAGAAATAGATATTTGACTTACGCAATGAATTTACTACTAGGTTCAGAGGGGGTTTGTTTTGTAAACAATAATGCTTCATCATTATTTATTTCACTTAATATAATGAAAAAATCTAAAGGTATCGATTCAGTAATAATCTCCAGGGGAGAGGTTGTTGAAATTGGTGGTTCTTATAGGTTGCCCGAAATAATTGCTGAAACAGAATTAAAACTTATTGAGATTGGAACAACAAATAAAACACATAAAAGAGATTATTCTTCTGCTTTAAAGCAGAATCCAAAAGCAGTTATTTTGAAAGTAAATAGATCTAATTTCTCCATCTCCGGGTTTGTTGAGGAAGTTTCGATTAGTGAATTAAAAACTATCGCTGATGAATATGGAGCATTCCTTATTCATGATATGGGTAGTGGTTTAGTTATTGGAAAAAAATTCTTAGAAAAAAACAATATTGACTATTTTAAAAATGAACAGCATGTTCAAGACTCACTTAAAGATGGGGCTGATTTGGTAATGTTTTCAGGAGATAAATTATTTGGCTCTATACAGGCAGGAATTATTGCGGGAAGGAAACAGCTTATAAATAATATAAAAGAATCTCCACTTTTTCGAACATATCGCTGTTCCCCCGTTGTTACCTATGAGCTTCAGAGAACAACTAATTTATACTTGTCTAAAAAAGAAACCTTGATACCTCTATGGAATTCTCTACAGATTACGCATGATCAGTTGTTAAAAAGAGTTAAAAATATTTCAAACAAATTAACATTGGATCACTCTATAGACAATGACTATTCATTAATTGGAGGAGGAAGCATGCCCGAGGTAAAGATACCCTCCCCTGTTATATCAATAGCTACTTCAGAAGATAACAATATTTTAAGTAAGTTAGCAAGTTTAGAAATACCAGTGATTCCTAGAATTAAAGATAACAGGATTATTTTTGATATGAGATCATCATTTGAAGCTGATGACCCACTTATTATTAATGCGCTAAACAATTTATGACAGTATTAGCAACAGCAGGACATGTAGACCACGGTAAGTCTACATTTGTAAACTTTCTTACAAATCAAGAAACTGACAGATTGCCTGAGGAAAAAAATAGAGGTCTTACAATTAATCTTGGATATACATTTTTCAACCACAAAAACCAGACTTATTCAATTGTTGATGTACCTGGTCATAGTGATTTTTTTAAAAACACCATGTCAGGATTTTCAAATGCTGATTTGATTCTATTTATAATTGACGCAAGTCAAGGCTGGTCTGCACAATCTGAACAACATTTCAATGCTTTAACTGAACTCGGTAAAAAAAATTTTATATTTGTATATACGAAAACTGACTTGATTAATTCACCAATAAATACTGATGATTTAGACGAAAGATTAAAGAAAATAGATAATTTAAACTATACAGTAATTAAATTCAACATTAAGGACTCAAATAAAAATGAGTTGGTTGAACAAATTGTCAGTTTTATTAAATCATGTAATTTCAAAAATAAAATTTCATCTATGTGGATTGATAGATCTTTCTCTCTTGAGGGAGTCGGTACGGTAATAACTGGTACTGCAAGTTCTTCATTTAAAACAGATAAAATATATTATCCAATAGAGAATGCTAAATTAGAGATCAAAGAAATACAGAACATAAATAAATCTTATATCGAAAGTATTAATTCAAAAAGAATTGCTTTATCCCTGAAAAAAAGTAACAAAAATATACCAAAAAGAGGCGATTTAATATCAAATACAAATATTGAATTTACTAATTTAATATTTGTCAAATTCAATAAGGAGCTAGGAAATAAAAATTTTACAAAAGGAACCAAAAGATTGTTTATTGGAACAACAAGTATATTAATAAAGAATATTTGGGGTATAAAATCTAAAAAATTTCAATACGGTTTAATAGAGTTAAAAAAAGAAATGCCTTTCCTTAAAAAGGAAAATTTTGTAATCCAAAATACTGAAAATAATTTATTCCTAGGTGGCAAATTTTATTTCTTTATTAATAATCAATTTCTGAAAAAGAAGGTGATTAATTCATCTAAAAACAAAATCGTAATCAATTCTTTGTTTGAGTTATTCAGTGCCTTAGAAAAAGATTTCACAGAAAAGAATGAAGCAACCTTTGAGATAAATAACTGGAGAATTAAAGAAGAACTCAAAGATGAGATTGAAAAAGACATCAAAGAAAACTATAAAAAAATTAATAAATCAGGTTTCGAAAATTATATGGGTAATAAGTATTTTTTAGATAGTAACTTATTAGAAAAACTGGTGGAAAGTTTAGGAGACCTACAACTAATAAATGACCAAATAAAGCTCAAAAAGAATGAAAACATGGTTGATATAGAAATATATGAAGAAGTTAAAGAATTGCTTGGACCATCGTTAGATGTTAATGAAATTAGTTTAGATAAATATGATAAAGAGAAGATTAAATCCTTATTTATTAATGAAAGGATTTATAGGATTAGCAAAAATTTAATAATTACTGATTTTCACTTTAATCAAATACTTGCAATACTGAAATCGCTACCTGTCGAATTCAGTGTTTCAGATTTTAAAGAAAAAACAAAATTATCTAGAAAGTACACAATACCAATTTTGGAATTATTAGACAAAAAATTAATCACAGCAAAGGTAGACAGGGGAGGAAAGAGAAAGAAATTACTCTGAAAAAACTAAATCTCTCTTTCTTTCAACTTCATTTAAGCCACCCCAAATACCGAAAGGTTCAGCAATTTCCTTTGCTTCTTCAAGACATTCGAGTTTTACTGGACAGCTACTGCAAACAGCTTTAGCTTTTGCTTCTCTTTTTTCTCTTTCTTCTTTCTTCTCGAAAGTAGCAGGAGGGAAAAACAAGTTGCTACTGTGTTGTCTGCACATTGCGTCATATTGCCAAGAAGAAATTTTAATTTCCAACATATAGAAACCATATTTGATAAAAAGCATATAGCAAAAGGTTTTTTTCGCGAAGTTTTACTACATTTTTCTTTATTTATATTATTAAAGTGCCGTCTTCTTCTTTAATAATATGCTCTTCATTTACTTTATATTGCTTACCTTCCACGGTGTCTAGCCTTATTTCTAACTCATCCAACTTAACTAATACGGCATCATTATCTAGAATTTCAATAATTTTAACTTTTCTTCCCTCAAATGAAGTCATTGCACTTGTGTCTGTAGTTAGTCTAGACCTGATAACTGTTGGTATTGCTATAAAGTAAAAGGATGCTAATCCAAATGAAACTAGGCCTAATAAAATTGGATTGACGTTTACTTCATAATCACTAAACATTGAAAGTGAGGATAGGAATAGTAATACGAATGCCCCAATACCTAAAAAGGAGAAGTAACCCCTTGAAAGAATCTTGATATAGATTAAAAATGCAACAATAAATAAACCGATGCCAAAATAATTTATCCCAAACTCTTCAAATGGCATTGACGAGAGAAGAATCAAACTGCCTCCTATAAATGCCATTAAGCCTGGACCTATTGCAAAAAGCTCTAATCCTACAAGCGCAAATCCAAGAACAAAAAATAAATAAGTAAATACAGGGTTTGATATTGAAATGTAAAACCTTTCAATTAATGAGGGCTTAATAAATTGAATTTGGTTTGAAGATAAGTTATTAGTGAGATTTAATTTTATAGATTCATTCGTTAAATTACTAGTAAAATTTTCTGAACTTAAATTCTCTAAGAAAGCTCCAATAGAGCCAACAATAATATATCCTTCATAAATACCTTCAGAATTGGAGATTAATATAGTATTTTCATCGAAGTTACAATCATTTAAAGAGCAAAACTTTGTCTCTGTTTGTGTATCAAAATTTACATTGATTATTCTAACTCCAGGGGTGAAACCAACAAAGTCAAAACTTTCTATAGTGTCAAACTCAACATTTACTTTATATGGCCCAACCCAAAGTGCTGTAAAGAATTCTTGTTTTAAAATTTTCTCATTAAATCTTTTAAGTTGTGCAGAATTAAATTGCTTAGAGCTGTATTGAACAACAAGTAAGTCTGATTTTTGGTAATCAAACTCTTCAATATGTCTTGAAATAGATCTTGAATGCGCTGAGGAAAATATACCATCAATTTCAAAAATATTAATCTGCCCAATGCTTATTGAAGCTAAAACTATTGAAAAAATTATATTTATCATTATTTATTTAGTC